>Ga0315291_10002754_pt1 | contig 22868 bp, 20 predicted proteins | sample YL17G12_20_MG_FD_203070 | JGI IMG/M metagenome (GOLD analysis project Ga0315291, IMG submission 203070) | Sediment microbial communities from Yellowstone Lake, YNP, Wyoming, USA - YL17G12_20 | ecosystem: Environmental > Aquatic > Freshwater > Lake > Sediment | place: USA: Wyoming | collected... | reverse complement strand
CCTCGCCGACTGTCCGTTCATGAAGAAGGAGGATGCATGAATCTCAAGGAGCTTGTCGACCGGCTCGACCTCAAGATCCACACGGGAGGGAAGGACCTGGCCAGGACGATCGGCGGCGGCTACGCGAGCGATCTTTTGAGCGATGTCATCGCCCATGGCCGGAAAGACGATCTCTGGCTCACCCTTCAGGTCCATCCGAACATCATCGCCGTCGCCGTGCTCAAGGAGCTGGCGGCGATCCTTCTCGTCAACGGACGCGAACCCTCCGCGGAAACCATCGAGCGGGCGGAAAAAGAACGGGTTCCCATCCTCGGAAGTCCGCAGAGCGCCTTTGAATGCGCGGGAAGGCTTTATGGGCTGGGGATCAAAGGGCATTAATGGCGCTCAGGCGCTTCCGGGCCGACCTCCATATCCATTCCTGCCTCTCGCCGTGCGGGGAATTGACGATGTCTCCGCGCCGGATCGTCAAGCAAGCCCTCGCCGAAGGTCTGGACATCATCGCCCTGAGCGATCATAACACGGCGGAAAACGCGGCGGCGGCGATCCGGGCCGCGGCGGGAACGAGGCTGGCGGTCCTTCCCGGAATGGAGCTTACGTCCGAAGAAGAAGTCCACATCCTGGGCCTCTTTGAAAGCATGGACGACGTCCTCCCCCTGCAAGAGGAGGTTTTCCGAAAACTCCCCGAGGTCGCTTCGAAAAAAAAGTTCATCGAGGATCAAGTGATCGTCAACGAGGATGATGAAGTGATGGGCTTCAGTCCGCACTGTCTCCTGGCCGCGACGCGACTCGACGTCTATGAGATCGTCGAACTCGTCCACCGTCACGGCGGACTGGCGATCGCTTCCCACATCGACCGGGAAGCTTTCGGGCTGATCTCCCAGCTTGGTTTCATTCCTCCCGACCTGGGAATCGACGCCTTCGAGATTTCCCCCCGAGTGACGATCGCCGAAGCTCGTGCGACCTGCAAGGACTGGGCGCGCCTCCCGCTGGTTCGTTTTTCCGACGCCCATCGGCCGGAGGAGATCGGCAAGACAACAACCGGTTTCCTTCTCGCTTCCCCCCTCCTGGACGAGATCCGGCTGGCCTTGAAGGGAACGGACGGAAGGGTTATCGAGGAATCATGATGGAGGACCTGTCTCTCCACATCCTCGATATCGCAGAGAACGCGATCGCGGCCGGAGCGACGCGGATCACCGTGACCATCAACGAGAACGAAGACCGTGACCTCCTGGCAATCCGGGTGTCGGACAACGGACCGGGATTCACACCGGAAGCCCTGCGACGTGCCCTCGACCCGTTCTTCACGACCAAAGGAAAACGGACCGGCCTCGGGCTCCCGCTCCTGGCCCAAGCGGCCGAGCTCTGCGGCGGGGACCTGACCATCGCGACGGATCCCAAGAAAGGGACCAGGGTCGCGGCGCGTTTCCGTCACGGCCACATCGACCGGCCGCCACTGACAAACATGAGGGGGACGATGACGACCCTCGTTATCGGCCACCCCGAGATCGATTTCCGCTATCGCCACCGCCGGGACGGACAGGTCTTCAGGTTCTCGAGCCGCGGCTTTTTCAGGGAATCCGGACTGCCTTCATGGACGGACCCGGTTCTCATCGGACGGGTCGATAAAATGCTGCGAACCGGCCTGCGGAAGATCGGAAGGACTTAATCGCTTGACAAACGTAAATTTGCTCTGATATATATGACGTCTTATTTTTATATGGACAAAAGTATTACGGTCCAGAGCACGGCATCGCCCCTGCTGGTTGAATCGCCAACCCGCGAGCGGCCTCAATTCCCATCTCCCCGGGCCGGACGATCCCCCGCAGACTCCCTGCAGAAGGCTTCTCTGGACGGCACCGTTCACTCCATCCGTCATAGCACTCATATCAACGACCGGAGGGAATGCATTGATTATCAAGAAAGAGAAAATCCAAACCATCATCAAGCTGCACAAGGGTCTTAAAAAGAACCTCATCGCCATCCTCCTTGATATCCAAGCCGCCTACAATTATCTTCCGCCGGAATCCCTCCGCCTGGTCGCGAGTGAGCTCAGGATCCCTCTCGTCGACGCCATCGGCGTCGCCACATTCTTCCGCGCTTTCAGCCTCACCCCCCGCGGCAAACATACGTGCTTGGTTTGCCTGGGGACGGCCTGTCATGTCCGGGGCGGACCGAGGATCCTTGATGAATTCGAACGGCGGCTCGGCATCGCCGCCGGTGAAACGACAAAGGACCTCCGTTTCACCCTGGAGACCATCGCCTGCCTCGGTTGCTGCGCCATCGGACCCGTCGTCGTCATCGACAAGGAATACCACGGTCACGCCACCGTCCGGAAAGTCGGAACAATCCTGAACAAGTATCAGAAACCCCGAAGACGAGGAGCAAGAACGCAGAAATCAAGATCGTCAAGAACCGCAGCCCCCTGACGGGATGGTCATAACGCCTCTTCAAACCAGCCCGAGGAGGATCAGGAGAACGCGATCAAAGGAAAGGAAAGCTGATGGCAGAAAAGAAAAAACTCCGCATCCAGGACTTGGCGAAAATCCGGGAAAAAGCCAGGAGCTTGGCGACCATCCGGGAGGGCCGGGGCCGGGCCAAGGTCACGGTCCATATGGGCACGTGCGGGATCGCGGCGGGCGCCCGCGAGATCATGGACGCCCTCCTGGACGAGATGAAGAAAAAGAAGGCCACGGACGTGATCGTGACGACATCCGGCTGCGCGGGGCTGTGCAACCGGGAGCCGATGGCCACGGTCGAGCTCAAAGATCAGCCGCCGGTCAAGTATTTCGATCTCACTCCGGCAAAGATGCGGAAGGTCTTCCTCAAACACGTCCTGGGCGGCCGGCCGGCGACCGAATACGCCCTGGCGGTTGGAAGCGAAACTTTATACTGAAGGGGGACCCTTGAAACAATATCGAGCTCACTTATTAATCTGCGCCGGCACCGGATGTGTTTCCTGCGGATCCTTCAAGATCAAAGAGGCCCTCGAAAAGGAGGTCCGGAAACGGAACCTCCAGGATGAAGTCCTGGTCATCGCTACGGGATGCAACGGATTCTGCGAGAGGGGCCCCATTCTCATGGTTCAGCCGGAAGGCGTCTTCTATCAGCAGCTCAAGGTCGAAGATATCCCTTTCCTCGTCGAAGAGCATCTTCTCAAGGGGAGACCGGTAAAGAAATTCATGTACATCCCGCCCAAGGAGAAAGAGCCGATCCCCAAAATGAGGGACATCGCATTTTTCAAGCACCAACGGCTCATCGTCCTCCGGAACCGCGGCCGGATCGACCCTGAAAAGATCGACGAATACATCGGTTTCGATGGTTATGAAGCCATGGCCAAGGCCCTGGCAGAGATGACCCCGGAGGAGGTCATCGCCGAGATAAGCTCCTCCGGGCTTCGAGGAAGGGGCGGCGCCGGCTTCCCCACGGGTAAGAAGTGGGAAGCCTGCCGTAAAGAAAAGGCGACGCCCAAGTACATCATCTGTAACGGCGATGAGGGGGATCCGGGCGCGTTCATGGACCGTTCCGTTCTTGAGGCCGATCCCCACGCTGTTCTCGAAGGGATGGTCATCGGGGCCAAAGCGATCGGAGCCGAGAAGGGGTTCATCTACATCCGGAACGAATACCCCCTGGCGATCGGGCGCGTCGACATCGCCATCCGCCAGGCGCAGGAATATGGCCTGCTCGGAAAGAACATCCTTGGGACGGGATTCGATTTCGATATCGAAATCATCCAGGGCGCCGGGGCCTTCGTCTCCGGAGAAGAAACCGCCCTGATCGCCTCCGTGGAAGGGCGGATCGCGACCCCCCGGCAAAGACCTCCCTACCCCGCCCAAAAGGGCCTCTGGGGAAAGCCGACGGTGATCAACAATGTTGAGACTTGGGCCACCGTCCCGAATATCATCCGCCGCGGCGCCCAATGGCTTGCGAGCCTCGGAACGGAAACGAGCAAGGGGACGAAGATCTTTTCCCTCGTCGGTAAGATCAACAACACGGGGCTGGTCGAAGTTCCGATGGGAATCACGCTCCGGGACATCGTTTACGGCATCGGCGGCGGTATTCCCCAAGACAGGGAATTCAAGGCCATTCAGATCGGCGGCCCTTCGGGCGGCTGTATCCCCGCCAACCTCCTGGATCTACCCGTCGATTACGAAAGCCTGACCGGGGCCGGGGCCATGATGGGTTCGGGCGGCATGATCGTCTTGGACGACAAAACCTGCCTGGTTGACCTGGCCAAATATTTTCTCAACTTCCTCCGCGACGAATCCTGCGGCACGTGCCTCTCCTGTCGGGAGGGAACGCAAAGAATGTGGGAGATCCTCAAGGACATCACGGAAGGCAAGGCAAAGGAAGAAAACCTGGCGCTCCTCGAAGAGTTGGCCAAAGTGGTCAAGGACGCCTCCTTGTGCGGTTTGGGACAAACGGCCGCCAATCCGGTCCTCTCCACCCTCCGTTATTTCCGGGACGAGTACGAAGCCCACATCAAGCTGAAAAGGTGCCCGGCCATGGTCTGCAAGGAGCTCGTGTCGTCTCCTTGCCAATACTCGTGCCCCATTGACCAGGAGGCTTCGACCTATATCGCCCTCATCGCCAAAAGGAACTTCGAGGAGGCCTTCCGGATCATCATGAAGGACAATCCTCTGCCTTCGGTCTGCGGCCGGGTCTGCCACCATCCCTGCGAGAAGGTCTGCGCGGCCGGCGAGACGGGAGACCCCATCTCCATCCGCGGCCTCAAACGCTTCGTGATGGATTGGGCGGATCGGAACGGCATCAGCTATATTCCGGAGCCCGTCGATCAGAACCGGGAGAGGATCGCGATCATCGGCGCCGGGCCGTCGGGATTAACGGCCGGCTATTTCCTCGCCAGAAAGGGCTTCCGGCCGACGATCTTCGAAGCGCTGCCGGTAGCGGGCGGAATGCTGGCCGTCGGAATCCCCGACCATCGTCTGCCGAAGCCGGTCATCGGCAAAGAGATCGAGAGGATCAAGGCTGCCGGCGTCGAGATCCGGACCGGCATCATCATGGGCCGGGACATCACCATCGAAGGGTTGTTCAAATCCGGCTACAAGGCCGTATTTTGCGCCACGGGGGCAGGCAAGTCCCTGATGATGGGCATTCCCGGGGAAGACGCCCGGGGGGTTCTCCACTCCGTGGAGTACCTGAGAGAGCTGAATCTCGGCAAGAAGGTCCCGGTCGGCAAGCGGGTGTGCGTCGTGGGAGGAGGGAACTCGGCCATCGACGCCGCCCGTGCCGCCCTTCGCGATAAGGACTGCGAGAAAGTGGCGATCTTCTACCGGCGGACCAAGGCCGAGATGCCGGCGTTGGCCGAAGAGGTCGATGCGGCGATCGACGAAGGCATAGATATCCAGTTCCTCGTGGCGCCGGTAAAGGTCGTCACGAAGGACGGAAAAGCGGTCGCCATCGAATGCGTCCGCATGAAGCTCGGCGAGAAGGACTCGAGCGGCCGCCCGAGGCCGGTGCCCATCGAGGGATCCAATTTCACCACTTCGCTCGATACGCTCATCCTGGCCATCAGCGAGCGACCCGACACCTCATATATCGTCGAGGCGGACGGCATCCGCAGGGACCGGGAGAATATCGTCATCGACGGGGAAACAGCCATGACGACGTGGGATGGAGTTTTTGCCGGCGGTGACGCCGTTACCGGTCCGCGCACCGTTGTCGAGTCCATGGCCGCCGGCAAGCTTGCCGCCGAAACCATCGAGAAATATGCCAGTGGGCGGCCCCTCCGCCGCGAGTATCCTCTCACCCGGCCTTCGATGTACATCGCGCCGGAAATTCTCGGAGAAGAGGAGCTGGATAAAGCCAGGAGGCCTAAGATGAAACACCTCTCCGTCTCCCAGCGGAGGAAGAACTTCAAGGAGGTCGAGATCGGCTTGACCGAAGAGATGGCCGTCCAAGAGGCAAGGCGCTGCCTGCGGTGTGATCTGCAAACCGAGGACGGCAAGATATCCACAGGAAGGACAAAATGATCCCATTCATCTTGAACGGTTTGGAGGTTCAGGCCGAGGAGGGTTGGACCATCCTCGAAGCGGCCAAGTTCTACGGGCTCGAGATTCCGACGCTTTGCTGGAACGAGGGGCTGACCCCATACGGGGGGTGCCGGCTCTGCTTGGTCGAGATCGGAAAGGAACCGGCATCGAAGCTCGTCAGCTCCTGCACGCGCACGGTAGAAAGGGGCCTGGTCGTCCGGACGGACACTCGGCGCGTCATCGAAGCGCGGCGGATGATGATCGAGCTCATGCTCTCGACGGCCCCTTACTCGAAGAAGATCCAGGACCTGGCCTCGAAGTTCGGGGTGACTCAACAGCGGTTCAAGCCCCGCAACGAGGAATGCGTCTTCTGCGGCCTCTGTATCCGGATGTGCGACGAGCAGATGGACGCCCGGGCGATCGGTTTCCAGAACCGCGGCCACAAGCGGAAGATCTCGACGCCTTTCGACATCAAGTCCGAGGAATGCCGGCTGTGCGGCGCCTGCATGTACGTCTGCCCCGCCTGCTCGCTCCGCTGCCAGGGGCCGAATGCCGACACGGACATCTGCAACGCCTGCCTAACGATGGACCCCAGCTGTCTGGATCACTACGATGAGCTTCAGTGCTGGATGTACGACGCTGGGCGGTGCGGCACCTGCGTCCAGGAAAAAAAGTAGTTTTCTATCAAACATGGGATATAGGAATCTAATGAAAGGGATGACAAGGAGGTAACGAATCATGTCTTACACGAAGCTCAACAGAAGCGCGGCGACCTTAACAAAGAACCGGACCGAGGGGTCCATCAGCCCGTTCAGCGGGATGTGCGTGACCTGCGTTGACGGATGCATCGGCATGTGCGAGATCGGGAAATCGGCCTACCGCGGGGCCGAGGTCCTCTATCCCCAGCCCTTCGGGATCATCACGGCCGCGTCGGAAAAAGAATATCCGGTGGACCTGTCCCATTTCAGCATCATGGGGACGGCCGCGGGCGCCTGGGGCGTCGAGGCCGACAGCGACAAGGCCACTTTCGAGAAGGTCGGAATAGAGACCCGGATCGGCCGCAACAAGGCCATCAAGCTCCGCGTGCCCTTCGTTTTGGGCGGCATGGGCTCGACCAACGTGGCCAAGCAAAACTGGGAAGGGCTGGCCGCGGGGGCGGCCATCTCCGGCACCATCCTGACGATCGGCGAGAACGTCTGCGGCATGGACGAGGGCTCCGAGTTCAAGAGTGGACGGGTCGTCCGCTCCCCGGATATGGAGTTCCGGGTTCGAAGCTTCAAGGACTGGCAGGATGACGGCTACGGCGCCGTCGTCGTCCAGGCCAATGTCGAAGACACGCGACTCGGCGTTCAGGAATACGCCATCGAAAAGCTCGGCATCGAGATCGTCGAGCTGAAATGGGGTCAGGGGGCAAAGGACATCGGCGGCGAGGTCAAGATCAAGAGCCTCAAGAAGGCCCAGGAGCTCAAGAAGCGTGGCTATATTGTCCTTCCGGACCCTGAGGAGCCAAGTGTCATCCAGGCCTTCGAGAAGGGAAGCTTCAAGGAGTTCGAGCGCCATTCCCGTCTGGGCATGGTCGAGGAGGAGAGCTTCATGAAGCGAGTCGCAGAGCTCCGAAAGGCCGGCGCCAAGTACGTCTTCCTCAAGACCGGGGCCTATAGGCCCGCCGACCTGGCCCGGGCCGTCAAGTTCGCCTCCAAGGCGAAGCTCGACTTCCTAACCGTGGACGGGGCCGGCGGCGGCACTGGGATGAGCCCCTGGCGGATGATGAACGAGTGGGGCATCCCGAGCGTCGAGATCTGGTCGCTGACCTATAAGTACGCCGACCGACTGGCCAAGGCCGGCGAGTACATCCCGGACATCGCCTTCGCCGGCGGAATCACCTTTGAGGACCAGATCTTCAAGGCCCTTGCCCTCGGCGCTCCCTACGTCAAGGCGGTCGGCATGGCCCGCAGTCCCTTGGCCGCCGCCATGGTCGGCAAAACCATCGGCAGCCGGATCAAGGACGGGCAGATCCCGGTCTACGTCGAACGCTTCGGAAGCTCGGCCGAGGAGATCTTCGTCACGGCCCCCGAGCTCAAGAGAAAATACAAGGAGCGATTCAACGAGCTGCCCGCCGGGGCGATGGGCGTCTACACGTATTTCAAGCGGCTGAGCCAGGGGCTGCGGCAGATGATGGCCGGGGAACGCAAGTTCTCGCTCGAGCACATCACCCGGGACGACATCGCCGCCCTGACCGAGGACGCCGCGAAGATCAGCGGGATCAACTACATCCTGGATGTCGACAAGGACGAGGTCGAGAGCATATTAAAAGGATAAGTACCCAGAATTCCAGGGACACAACCCAATTCCAGAGAATTAATACAAACGCATTAATTAGTTTGACATCTGACTTTAAGCGGCCTGAAGCCGCCCTCACTCCCCCGGACCCCGGGGAACCAGTCCCGTCGGTTCCCCCCGTCGAAAAAGCCGACGGGTCCCCCCTCCGCTACGGGGGCTTGAGGACGGCATTCAGTGCCGTTCATACATGGTAACTTTTTAATCCGTTCGTATTGGTTCATGTCCCGGAATTCCGACTTACGTCCTATCGGCAATTTTAAATCCATTCCGCCCGATAGACACAACCGCGGCGGATGTGCTATAAATAGCGGCGGATCAACATGGATTACCTATCGATCGTCATCAGTCTCTTTGTTTTGCTCTTCGCCATCACCATCCACGAGGCCTCCCACGCCTGGGCAGCCTACAAGATGGGCGATCCGACGGCCCAGGGCATGGGACGGGTCTCCCTCAATCCGATAGCCCATATCGACCCGATCGGGACGGTGCTTCTGCCGCTCGTCCTCGTGCTCGTCGGCGCCCCGGCCTTCGGTTGGGCCAAGCCGGTGATGGTCAACCCCTACAACCTGAAGAACCCCCGCCGGGACAACCTCTGGATCTCCCTGGCCGGTCCCGCCGCCAACATGACCGCCGCCGCCGCAGCCCTGGTCTCGATCCTCATCCTCAAACTCCTGAGCCCCGGCCTGACCGGCTTTCTCAGGAGCTTCCTGGTCTACAAGCAAGGGTTCCCGCGCGGCTTTTTTCCCCTCCAGGGCCTGGCCCTGATCCTCTTCTACGCCGTCCTCATCAACACCTACCTGGCCGTCTTCAACCTCATCCCCGTTCCGCCCCTGGACGGGAGCGGGGTCCTGGCCGGCCTCCTCCCGGACGAGGCGGCGCGGAGGTACGACCGCATCAGGCCCTACGGATTCATCATCGTCCTCGGCCTGATCTATCTGGGGTTCCTGGACATCATCATCCGGCCCCTTCAACTCTTCATTTTCACGTTGATCTTCTTCTGACGAAACGAACATGAACGAACAAGCCAAAAAGACGGTCCTGAGCGGCATCCGGCCCACGGGGGCGGCCCACCTCGGCAACTACGTCGGCGCGCTCCGCAACTGGGTCCGCCTCCAGGATGACTATCGGTGCTTCTATTCCATCGTGGATTGGCACGCCCTGAGCTCGGAGTACACCGATTCGAAGGTCATCAAGGGCTACACGTTCGAGGTCGCCTGCGACCTCCTCAGCCTGGGCCTCGACCCCGAAAGATGCGTCCTCTTCGTCCAATCGCAGATCAAGGAGCACGCCGAGCTCCACCTCCTCCTGTCCATGATCACGCCCCTCCCTTGGCTGGAGCGCGTCCCGACCTTCAAGGAGCAGCAGCAGGAGCTCGCCGAAAAGGACCTCAACACCTACGGCTTCCTTGGCTATCCGCTCCTCCAGACGGCCGACATCATCATCTACAAGGCCGAGGTTGTCCCCGTCGGCGAGGACCAGGCCTCCCACCTGGAGCTGGCCCGGGAGATCACCCGGCGCTTCAACCGGTTCTACGGCCCCGTCTTCCCCGAGCCCCAGATGCTCCTGACCGAGATCCCCAAGCTGGCCGGGACGGACGGACGCAAGATGAGCAAGTCCTTCGGCAACGCCATCTACCTCAAGGACTCGGAGGAGGTCATCCGCAAGAAGATCTCTCCCATGGTGACGGACACGAGGCGGAAAAGGCGGTCGGACCCCGGGGAGCCCGAGGACTGCCCGGTCTTCACTCTTCACAAGGCCTTCGTGGATAAGGAGACGCGGGATGGGCTGGCTGCCGACTGTCGGTCGGCGAAAGTGGGCTGTCTGGAGTGCAAAAAAGTGGTCATAGACAGTCTCATCAGGCTCCTCACCCCCTACTGGGAGAAGCGGGGGTCTTACGAAACGAATCCCGGCAGGGTGTGGGAGATTCTCGAAGAAGGAAACACCAAGGCCCGGCGGGCCGCGCGGAAGACCATGGAGGACGTGAGGTCCGCCATCGGTCTCTAGACGGGTCCATCGAGCCGGCAATCCCAATGAGCGCGATCGAAACGACGGAAGGTTACCAGGTCAGACTCGATATCTTCGAGGGCCCCCTGGACCTTCTCCTGTTCCTGATCCGGAAAAAGAAGATCGAGATCCACGACATCCCCATCGCCGCGATCACCAGGGATTACTTGGATTACCTCGACCGGAAGGAGCAGATCAACCTGGACCGGGAGGCTGAGTTCCTGTTCGTCGCAGCCCTCCTGATCTACATCAAGTCCCAGATGCTCCTCCCCCGGGAGAAGGACCTGGCCGAGGAGGAGGACCCCAGGCAGGTGCTGGTCAGCCGGCTCCTCGAGTACCAGAAAGTCAAGGCCGCCTGCTCCATGCTCCGCGACAAGGAGGACGACCAGCTCCAACAGTGGAAGCGCAGCTTCCTTCCCCCCCTCCCGGGCGGGGAAGACCTGGATTTCACCGAGGTTTCGCTCTTTGACCTGGCGGAGTCCTTTTTCGTGTTGATGAAGAGGAGAGCCGCCGAGGATTTCCGGGTCATCAAGGGCAAGAACGTTTCTCTCGAAGAAAAAATGAAAGAGATCCTCGCGACCCTCGAGAAGGACGGCTCCCTCGATTTCAAGGAATACTTCGAAAGCCAGGAATCCTTGGAAGAGGCCCTCGTCTCGTTCTTCTGCCTTCTGGACCTCATCAATTCGCGGACCGTCCTGGCCGTCCAGGACGAGATCTTCCAAGCCATCAAGGTCTGGCTCCGCAAAGCCCCCCGCAGGACCCACGCCCATGACTGACGACCTCAAAGAGATCATCGAATCCCTGATCTTCATCTCGCAGGACCCCTTGACCCCGGACAGGATCCAGAGCGTCCTGGAGGACGCCGCGGCCGAGGACATCCGGAAAGCGATCGACGAACTCGTCCTGAGCTATGATTCGCCGGAGCGCGGGATCCGGATCATCCAGACCGGCGGCGGCTACATTTTCGCGACCAAGCCGGACCACGACCGTCCGGTCCGGCGGCTCCTCCAGATCGAGCGCAAAAACAGGCTCTCCTCCGCCGCCCTGGAGACGCTGTGCACGGTGGCCTACCACCAGCCGGTCACCCTGGCCGAGATCTCGGCCCTGAGGGGCGTCGATTCGACCACCGCGCTGAAGACGCTCCTCGAAAAGAAGCTGATCCGGATCGTCGGGCGGAAGAAGGCGCCCGGGAACCCGCTGGTCTACAGGACATCGGAAAAGTTCCTTCATTATTTCGGACTCAACAGCCTCGATGAGCTCCCCTCGGAGGAGGAGATCGCGAAGATCCTCCAGGAGGAGAAAACGTCCGCGTTGTAGGCGCTAAGTTCAGGTTTCACCTACACTTAGAGTTGACAAAGCGGCCGGGCTCGTATAATATAAATCGCTATTCCAATTTCGCTTGAGACTTGAGAATGGAAATCATCATTGACGAGAGAAGCGGACTCTGTTACGGAGTCAAGAGAGCCTTGACGATCGCCAGGCGAACGCGGCGCGCGGTGACCGGACCGGTCTCGACGCTGGGGGACCTCATCCACAACCCCCTTGTCATCGCCGACCTTCAGGCCCGCGGCGTTCGTTCCGCGGCGGCCGCCCGGGACATCGAGGGCGGGACGGTCATTATTCGCAGCCACGGCGTCTCCCCCGCGATATACAGGGCTCTGGCCCGGAAGAACCTTCAGATCGTGGACGCGACCTGTCCCATCGTCAAGGAAATCCAGAAGCTCGTCGAGTCCCTGGCCCGGAAGAACAGGGAGGTCATCCTCGTCGGCGACAGGGAGCACGCCGAGATCCGGGGGCTCGTCGGTTACAGCCGCTCCAGGGGGATCATCGTCGAGAACGAGGCCCAGGCCCGGGAGCTCCCCTGCCGAAAGACGCGGGCCGTGGTGGCCCAGTCGACCCTTGACGTCAAGCTTTTCGAAAGGGTCGTCGCCGCCCTGGTCGGACGGACAGGCGAGCTTTCCGTCCACAACACGATCTGCCGATTCACCCGGACCCGGCAGACGTCGACGTCCGAGCTCGCGGCCCGGGTGGACACCCTGTTCATCATCGGCGGCCGGGCGAGCTCCAACACGCGCAAGCTCTACCGGATCTCGAAGAGGATCCTGCCCCGGACGTTCTTCATCGAGACTGCGGACGAGATCACGCCGGGGATGCTCCGGGGAGCGAGAACGATCGGGATCTCGGGAGGGGCATCCACTCCCCCCGCGGCCCTTCAAGAAGCCACCGCGAGGATCAAGACCAGCTTCGAACATAAAATCCAAAGAGAGAAGAGTGTTCCATGACAGACGTAATCAAACATCCTGAAAAAGACGAAAAGATGTCGTCCGAGGCCTATGAGGACCTTCTGGACCACTACCAGTTCAGCACCAAGGAGATCACCCAGGGCACGGTCGTCAAGGGCCGGATCATGAAGATGACCCCGACCCATGTCCTCGTGGATATCGGGCTGAAGACCGAAGGTGTCATCCCCTTGGAGGATTTCCGAGAGCCCGAGATCGCCGAGCTGAAGCCGGGAGTCGAGGTGGAAGCGACCCTGGAGAGGACCGACCGGAAGGACGGGTATTTCATTCTTTCCAAGAAAAGGGCGGACGCGATCAGGGCCCTGAACAACCTGGAAAAGGCCCTCGAACGCAACGGCTGGGTCACGGGCATCATCAAGGAAAGGTCGAAGGGCGGTTATACCGTGGACGTGGGGATCGAGGCTTTCCTGCCCGAATCCCACGCCGACATCAAGACCATCAGGGACCCCGGCTCCCTCGTCGGGCAAAGCTTCAAGTTCAAGGTCATGAAGTTCGACCGGAAGAGCGAGAACGCAGTCGTCTCCCGCAGGCTCTTCCTCCAGGACGAGCGCGATAAGAAGCGCCGCCGCGTCTTCAGCCACATCGTCCAAGGACAAAAGATTAAGGGCCATGTCAGGACCCTGACCAACTTCGGGGCCTTCGTCGACATCGGAGGGGTGGAGGGCCTCCTCCATGTCTCCGACATGAGTTGGGGAAAGGTGGCCCATCCGGCGGAGCTATTCCAGGTCGGGCAGGAGATCGATGTCGTCGTCCTCGACTTCAATGAGAAGGAAGAGAAGATCTCCCTTGGGACCAAGCAGCTGACCCCGGACCCCTGGGCCGACCTCGACCAGAGATACATGGCCGGACAGAAAATCACCGGCAAGGTCGTCAGCCTGACCGATTTCGGCGCCTTCGTCGAGATGGAAAAGGGGGTCGAAGGTCTTGTCCACATTTCAGACCTGAGTTGGTCCCGCAAGCTCATCCACCCTAAGAAGGTCCTCACGCCGGGCCAGGAGGTCGTGGTCACCATCCTTGAGATCAACCCGGTCACGAAGCGGATCTCCCTGGGTCTCAAGCAGGCGATGCCTCACCCCCTCGAGGTCTTCAAGCAGAAGTACAACATCGGCTCCCGCATCAAGGGCCCCGTGACGAGCGTCACCGACTTCGGCGTTTTTGTCGAGGTCGAAAAGGGGATCGAAGGACTCATCCACATCTCGGACATCAGCTGGGAGAAGATCAAGCACCCCTCTGACAAGCTCAAGGTGGGAGAGGAGGTCGAGGCCGTCATTCTGAACATCGACGTCGAGAAGCAGAAGGTCTCCCTGGGCATCAAGCAGCTCGAGGGGGACATCTGGGAGGACTTTTTCGCCCGCCAGAAGATGGGCGACGTCGTCAAGGTCAAGATCGTCCGGATCACGGATTTCGGCGTCTTTGTCGAGATCGTCCCCGGCATCGAGGGCGTCATTTTCCTCTCCGAGCTCGACGAGAAGAAGATCGAGAAACCTTCGGATTCCTTCACCGTCGGCGAGGAGCGGAACGCCAAGATCATCAAGATGAACCCGAAGGCCAATAAGATCTCCCTGAGCTTCAAGCAGGCCCAGTTCGACATCCAGCGCCAGGAGTTCCAGAAATACATGGACCACCAGGACCATGGGCTCACCCTGGGGGATATCATGAAGGACCAGCTTAAGCAATTTCGTGCTCCAAAAAAAGTCAGCAAAAAGGAGGAATGACATGATCAAAGCAGATCTTATCAACAAGATCTCGCAGGAATTGCGCATCCCCAAGCAGGAAGCCGAAGAGGGGGTGAACCTGTTCTTCGACATGATCAAGGAAGCCATCCTCAAGGGGGAGGAGATCGAGATCCGCGGCTTCGGGAGCTTTCGCTTCCGCAAGCGGACATCCCGGTCCGGGCGGAACCCGAGGACCGGCGAACCGGTCAAGGTCCCCCCGAAGAAGGTCCTCTACTTCAAGCCGAGCAAGCTGCTTAAAGAGCTGATCAACAAGTGATGCAGTACATCCCGGCCCCCTGGAGAGAACGGTACGTCAAGAACGCCCTGAAAACGAAGGGCTGTGTCCTTTGCGGCGCGCTGAAACGCGGGGCCGACAAGGAGGCTTACATCCTCTACCGGGGGACCCACCACTTCATCATCCTCAACACGTTCCCCTACACGCCGGGGCACCTGATGATCGCCCCCTTCCGGCACACGGCGGATTTCGTCCGGACGAGCCCGGCTGCGGCCGCCGAGCTGGCCGTCCTGCTGAAGCTGGCCGTCAAGGTCCTGGGGGCCCATTACCATCCCCAGGGCTTCAACGCCGGGATGAACCTCGGGCGGAGCGCCGGGGCGGGTGTCGCCGACCATTACCATCTTCACGTCATCCCCCGCTGGACGGGAGACTCCAATTTCATGCCGTTGGTCGGGCGGACGAGGGTCCTGACGGAAGACCTGGACACGACCTACGAACGCCTTTTCCCCCTGTTCGAAAAAGAACGGAAGCGCGCCGTACGCCGGACCGGCAAAGAAGCGAACGCATCCCAATCGAGGTGACACCATGCTTAAAGCGATGAGAAAGAACGTCAAGGCCCTGAAACCCACTCTTTGGATCATCATCGCGATGTTCGTCGTCGCCATCTTCGCCATCTGGGGAGGCGCCGGCCGTCTCGGAGAGACCAATCGGACCAATACCCTGGTGACGATCGGAAGGGAGCGGATCTCCTCGGACGCCTACTTCCAGACGTTAAGACAGCGTCTCGAGGCCATGAAAAAGGAATACAGCCAGCTGAACAAGGCCCTCATCCAGCAGCTCAATATCCCGCAGCAGGTCCTCCAGCAGATGGTCGAGCAGGCGCTCCTCCTCCGGATCGCCGAGGACATGAAACTCGGCGCCACCGACCCGGAAGTCCGGGACAGGATCATGTCCTACCCCGTCTTCCAGAAGGACGGCAAGTTCATCGGCTTCAAGGAATACAAGCAGGTCCTGGATTGGAACAGGATCCCCCTCGCCGATTTCGAGGCCGGTCTGAAGAAGGAGATCCTGATCGATAAGGTCGTCAAGCTCCTGACGGCCGGCATCACGGTCTCCGACGAAGAGGTTTGGGACAACTACAAGAAGCAGAACGAATCGGCCAAGATCGAATATCTCGTGGCCGAGAAGGATAAGATCGAGGTCACGGACAAGCCGGACGGCCCCGCGATCCAGGCCCACTTCGAAAAGAACAAGTCCGCCTACAAGGTCCCCGAGAAGAGGACCGCGGACTACCTGTTCTTCAGGACTGACGACCTCAAGATACAGGTCAAGATCGACGACTCCGAGATCGAAAAGTACTACAGGGACAATCTCAGCCAGTTCCAGGAACCGGAAAAGACCAAGGTCGGCCGCATCTTTTTCCCGTACACGGACAAGGACAAGCCCCTTGTCCTGGCTCAGGCCGCCGACGTGCTGAAAAGGGCCCGGGCCGGAGAGGACTTCGCCGATCTGGCCAGAAAATTCTCCAAGGACGACAAGGCCAAGGAGGGCGGCGATTGGGGTCTGACGGCCTGGACGGCCCTACCCGCCAAGGAGACTGACGAGGTCAGGAATTTGGACGCCGGCAAGACAAGCGATGTCATCGAAACGGACACCGGGGCGGCGATCCTCAAGGTGGCCGAGAAGACGGCCGCGATCACCAGGCCTTTGGCCGAGGTCAAGACCACGGTCAAGAACATCCTGGAAGATCAGAAGGCCCGCGAGCTGGCCTCGGACAAGGCCTCCCGAGTCGAAAAGGAGGCCCGCAGACAAAAGAGCCTGGACGTGGCCGCCCAGAAGGAAGGGCTCAAGGTCAAAAGCACCGGCCCTCTCAAACAGGCTGATGCTCTGGAGGACTTCGATCCCTCCGGATCTATCAGCCAGACTCTGTTCACGCTGAAGGACAAGGAGATCTCGGCACCCATCTACACCTATACGGGAGTCGGCCTCGTCCAACTCCAGAAGACCGAGCCCGAGAGGCCGGCTATGCTCGAGGAGGTCCGGGACGCTGTCGAAAAGGACATGCTGGATATCCGGAAGAAGGAAAAGGCCATGGAGAAACTCGCCGGGGTCCTGGCCGGACTCAAGGACAACTGGGAGGAGGCCGCCCAGAAGAACGGCCTCCAGATCAAGGCTGTCGAAGCCCACAAGCGCGAGCAGTACCTGAGCCTCATCGGGGAGAATCCGGAAGTGGACAACCTGGCCTTCTCCCTTCCGATCAAGGAACCGAGCCGGCCCATCGAGGTCGAGGGCGGATACGCCGTCGTCCGTATCCTGGACCGCAAGCTGGTTACGAAGGAAGAGTTCGCCAAGACCAGGGACACGGAACGATCGACCCTCCTGGAGTCCCGGAAGAGCAGGTTCCTCCAGTCCTATATGGTCAAGGCCCGGGACGAAAAGAAGGTCAAGGTCAATTACGACCTCTATATGCAGATGAGCACGGAGGTCATGAACAGGTTCTCGGGAGAATGACGAGACCGGGCTGAGTCTTGAATCCTTCCGGCCAATAGACCTCTCGCCATTTTGCTTGCGCTGTGAATCCATGGCCATAAAGCCCAAGCTCAACACGTTCGACGCCACAATGATCGTGGTGAGCCTTGTCATCGGCATCGGCATCTTCCGGACGCCGGCCATGGTCGCTTCGGCCGCCCGGACGCCGTTCCTCTTCTTCCTGGCCTGGGGCCTCGGAGGACTCATCAGCCTCCTCGGCGCCCTCACCTTCGCCGAGGTCGGGGCACGGGTCGCAAAGCCCGGGGCCTTCTACAAGGCCGCCGCCGAGAACTACGGCTCCGTCCCGGCCTTCATGCTCAATTGGACCAACGTCGTCATCGTCAACGGCGCCGGGGTCGCGGCCGTGGCTATCATCGGCGCCGAGTACCTGACGCCCATCCTTCTCCCGGCCAAAGCTCAAACGCGCCTCGCCGTCCAGCTCGCCGCGGCCGGCTTGACCATCATCCTGATCCTCATCAACTTTCTGGGCATCCGGACCGGCGCCTGGGCTCAGAACGTCCTGAGCCTGCTCAAGATCGGGATGATCGTCCTGCTGGCGGCCGCGGCTTTCGCCTTCAAAGGTGCGCCCGCCGGGAGCTCTTCGCTGCCGCTTGCGAAGCCCTGGTGGGTCGGCCTGGCCGTCGGTTTCATCTCCGTCTTTTACACCTACGGAGGTTATCACTGGACCATCAACTTCGGCGCCGACGTGAAGGACACCCGGCGGAACATGCCCCGGGCCATCGTGATCGGCGTCCTCATCATCATCGCCTGCTACCTCCTCGTCAACGCCGCCTACGTGAGGGTCCTCGGCCTTCCGGGCGTCGCCGGGGCGAAGCTCGTGGCCGCGGAGACCGCCCGCGTCTCATTCGGGACCTTCGGCCGGCTGTTCGTCTCCCTGGCCATCGGCCTGTCCGCGCTGGGGTTCCTCAACGTCACCCTCATGCAGATGCCTCGCGCTTATTACGCCATGGCGGAGGACCGCACCCTGCCCAAGCCCTTCAAGCAGGTCAACCCGAAGACGCAGACCCAGGAGTTCGGGCTTCTTTTTCTGGGCGGGATGATCGTCTTCTCGATCTTCTTCCTGGGGACCTTCGAGTCCATCGTCAACTACGTCATGTTCCTCGACAGTCTGAACATCGCCCTGGTGGCCTCGACTCTCTTTGTCCTGAGGAGGAAGGCGACGCGCGCCGGTGAGGAATATTCGGGTTACCGAGTGCCCCTCTATCCGGTCGTTCCGGCCGTCTTCGTCCTGTTCCTGCTCGGCATCTCCGTGAACGTGCTCCTGACGCAGACGCGCGAGGCCTTTTTCGGCCTGGCCCTCTTCGCCTCGGGTTATCCTATCTTCCGGCTTATGCGCCGGGTGAACAGGGACCTCCGATGAGGCGCTCGCGGCCCTCCCTTTGACTCGGCTGCGCGGCGGCGCTCGAATCCAAAATTGCCGCCATGACGCGAGCCGGAATTCCGGGCATCACCGGAAGGCGGCGTCATCGCTTGAGAAGGGAAAATCCTGTCGGCAATTTCGGGTTGTAAATCCTCCGGAAAATCGGTAACCTTGGGTGAACGATCGAGGAGAGGCAGGTGACATGACCGGCAAGGAACGGGTTTGGACGGCGCTTAACCATAGGGAGCCTGACGCGGTTCCCGTGGATTTCGGCGGGACGGCGGTCACGGGCATGCACGTCGACATCGTCATCGCCCTCCGAGAACGCTACGGCCTGGAAAAGAGGCCGGTCAGGGTCCATGAGCCCTACCAAATGCTCGGTTTCATAGACGAGGACCTGAAGCTGGCGCTGGGGATCGACATCGAGGGCGTTTACGGGGCGGAAACCATCTTCGGGTTCCGCAACGAGAACTGGAAGCCATGGCGCATGGATAACGGAACGGAGGTCCTGGTCTCCGAACATTTTCGGACGACCCGGGACGCCAACGGCGACACGCTCATCTATCCCAAGGGAGACCTATCCGCGCCGCCCTCGGGCCGCCTGCCCAAGGACGGCTTCTTTTTCGACACCATCGTCCGACAGGAACCCATCGATGATGCCAACCTCGACCCCGGGGATAACCTCGAGGAGTTCGGGCCGGTCTCGGACGCCGACTTGGCCTATTTTGACCGCTCAGCCCGGGAAGCCGCCGCGACCGGCCGGGGCATCATCGCGACCTTCGGCGGAACGGCCTTCGGCGATATCGCCCTCGTCCCGGCGCCTTTCCTCAAGCATCCGAAGGGCATCCGGGACATCGAAGAGTGGTACATCTCGACGCTGACCCGGCAGCCGTACATCCACGCGGTCTTCGAAAAACAGACGGAGATCGCCCTGGCCAACCTCGAAAAGATCAGGGCCCGGGTCGGCGACCGGGTCCAGGCCGTCTTCATCTGCGGCACGGATTTCGGAACCCAGAGCTCGACCTTCTGCTCGGTGGACACCTTCCGTTCGCTCTACATGCCTTACTACCAGCAGGTCAACGCCTGGGTCCACGAGAACACTCCCTGGAAGACCTTCAAGCATTCCTGCGGCGCCGTCGAGACGCTCATCCCCGCCTTCATCGAATCCGGCTTCGACATCCTCAACCCCGTCCAGGTTTCGGCCGCCGGCATGGATGCCGGAAAGCTCAAGGCGGAATACGGCAAGGACATCGTCTTTTGGGGCGGCGGTGTCGACACGCAGAGAACGTTGATGTTCGGGACGCCCGGGGACGTCCGCGCCGAGGTCCTCGGGCGGTGCGGGACCTTCGGAAAGGACGGCGGATTCATCTTCAACGCCGTTCACAACATCCAGGCCAATGTTCCGGCCGCCAACGTCGTCGCCATGTTCGAAGCCGTCAAAGAGTTCAACGGAAAATAAGAAAAGGGCTTAAAGGGCACCATGAAAAAAAGCTCGTTTTATGTCATCTTCCTGACCGTCATCGCCGCCATCGGCGGCCTCCTCTTCGGGTTCGATACGGCCATCGTCGCCGGGGCCACCCGTTACCTCAAGGACCAGTTCGCCTTGACCTCGATCCAGGAGGGCTGGGCGGTCAGCGTCGTCCTCATCGGCTGCATGTTCGGGGCCGGGATCTCCGGGACGATCAGCGACCGGATCGGGCGGAAGCGGTTCATGCTCGTCTCGGCGGTCCTTTTCCTCGTCTCGGCGGTCGGCTGCGCGCTTCCCCGGACCATCGCGGAATTCGTCCTCTTCCGGTTCATCGGCGGCCTGGGCATCGGCTCGGCCTCCATCCTCGCCCCTCTTTATATCTCTGAGATCGCCCCCGCCCGGATCCGAGGGGCCCTCGTCTCCGTGAACCAGATGGCCATCGTCACGGGCATCCTCCTCGCCTATTTCGTCAACTGGGCCTTCGCCGGCGTCGGACCTTCCAATTGGCGTTGGATGTATGCCGCCGGGGCCCTGCCCTCCGTCATCTTCTTCATCCTTCTCCTCCGCGTCCCGGAGAGCCCGCGCTGGCTGGTCAAGCAGGGCCGGGAAAGCGAGGCCTTGGGCGTCCTCGGCCGCGTCAACACGGCCGACCTCGCGGCCGCGGAGGTCTCGAGCATCAAGGAAACGCTGGCCATGGAGAAGGGCTCCCTGGCCGAACTCTTCAGACCGGGGTTCCGCCGGGCGCTTGTCATCGCCGTTGTTCTGGCCATCCTTCAGCAGATCACCGGAATCAACGCCGTCCTCTACTACGCCCCGAGGATTTTCGAGCGGGCCGGCTTCACCCGGATGTCGGCTATCGGGCAGTCGACGATCGTCGGATTTGTCAACATGCTTTTTACGATCGTGGCCATCGTCCTCGTGGATAGGATCGGACGCAAGCCGCTCCTCCTCACATCCGCGGGCGGGATGGGCGTCTCTCTCCTTCTTCTCGGAGCGGCCTTTAAATCGCAGGCGTTCTCCGGCCCCCTCATCCTCGGCCTCATTCTCCTTTACATCGCCTTCTTCGCCATGGCGATGGGGCCGATCGTCTGGGTGGTCTTGGCCGAGATCTTCCCGACGCGGATGCGGGGCAGCGCCATGGCCATCGCCACGGTCATCCTCTGGGTCTCGGACTTCGCCGTGACCCTGAGCTTCCCGGTCATCGCCGACCGCCTCAACGAATCCACGGCCTTTTGGCTCTACGCTGCGATGTGTGCCATCGACTTCGTCTTCATGCTGGCCGTTCTCCCCGAGACCAAGGGGAAAACGCTCGAGGAGATCGAAACGCGCTGGATCAAGGAACGCTGAAAAATTTCCCCGCTCCCTCATACAAAAAGAAATGCTGACAGGGATTTTCAGGTCTTTCGCTTCACCGGGCCAGCGGGTGATGGAGCAAAGATGACGACCGTCTGGTTCGTCTCCGGGGCGGTCGCCGGCCAGAAGACCTCCCGGCCTTCGGCCGTCACCTTGACGTAATATTCCAGCTCAACATCCTTGGACGGGCAGGTCACGGTGTAAACGCCGCGGCCCAGCCGGACGAGCGGCATGGATTGGTAACGTCCCTTGCCGATCCGGCGCCAATAAAAGGTCGCCTCGGCGGGCGCTCCCCTGGTCAGCACTTCGACCTTGAGCTTGAGCCTTTCCCCAAGCTCGAGGGTCGTCCGCTGGGCCTTGACGAAGACGCGCGGCGGCCCGTCATAAGCGCCGGCAAGCCGCGCCTCCGCCGGGAGCTCCCTGCCCAGGGCCTGAGCCAACTCCTCTCCCGGCTTATCGAAGGCGACGGGCAGGATGTGTGACTCCCAGTTCATGATGGTCCCCATCTCGCCGGTGTTGCCGACCGTGGCCAGGAGGCATTCGTAGATCTTCTTCAGCGAGGCCGCCATCCTGACGCGCACGGGAAGCGCCGTCGCTTCGATCAGCTTCGCCCGCGACGCCCCGTCCTTTTCCGAGTTGACCTTTTCCATCGCCGCGTTGTATTCCCTCCACAGGCAGGTGAAAAGCGCGACCTCGCGCATATACTCGAAGGTCTTCAGCCAGTAGCCGAACCGCTCTTGGCATCCCTTGCCCGTGACCCTGGTCCCGAGCCCCGCCAACTCGTCCACAAAAGAGGTGTCCTTGAGGACCTCCTCCCGAGGTCTCAAGTTGGGAACGATCCCGCCCGGGCCGTTCGTCCAGACGACGGGGATAGGCAGGCGGCCGTCCATCCTCGAGAAGATCGCAGCGGCCTCCTCCGAGGCGGCCTTCCCGAACTGGTTCTCCGCCCAATCCCGGTAGAAGTCGAGCACCGGCAGGTGGCGCGGCGTCTCCGGCCAGTCCGCTTCATAGTCGAGGACCGCCGGCCCGCCGCAATTGATCTTCTTCCGGAAGCCTTTGCCCTCGATGACGATCCCGGCCAGGGACGGATAGTGGATCCGGTCGGCGAATTCGACGGACAGCCGCCCATCCGTCACCGCGATGTCCCGGAACGTCAGGTCGAGCGCCCTGAACCGTCCGGCCCGGGCAAAGATGTCGACGCCCTCGGCCGCATTCTTTCCCTGGAGCAGGATGTCGAACACCCGCCCGCCTTTCTTGTCGATCTCGCCCTCAGAGAACTTGAGGGTCACCGCGTATGTCCCGTCGGGGACCGGAATATAATAAGCGAATACCCTGTCCCGGATATCCTTGTAGACGGCCTCCTCCGGCGTGCCCATGATCCTCTTGTCCCTAAAGGCCACGTATTGTCCAGTCAGGGGCCCGGTTTCGTCCTTGAGGCTCGGGGGAAGCGCGTTCCAGCTCTGGTCCCAGGCCGCCCGGGCCAGGGCCAGAACGTTTCCGGAGAGGACCCGCGTCCGCCAGTGGATGCCGAGGAGGCCGTCGCAGCCGTACCT
>Ga0315291_10002750_pt1 | contig 22885 bp, 22 predicted proteins | sample YL17G12_20_MG_FD_203070 | JGI IMG/M metagenome (GOLD analysis project Ga0315291, IMG submission 203070) | Sediment microbial communities from Yellowstone Lake, YNP, Wyoming, USA - YL17G12_20 | ecosystem: Environmental > Aquatic > Freshwater > Lake > Sediment | place: USA: Wyoming | collected... | reverse complement strand
TCGTAAGGTTCTCGTGCGGGACGGCCCCGATGATGCAGATCAACGATGAGTACCACGAGAACCTTACGACAGAGCGTGTGGATCAGATTCTAGCAGAGTTGCGCAGACAGTAGCCGAAAACGACGTGTTCCAGACTTCCGAAGTCTTCGAGACTTCGGAAGTCTGGAACAGACGCAACAATAGGCCGGGAGATGTGCATGGCAGAACCAATCCTTTTGCGCAATGTGGGGGTTCCCAACTCTCACGAGATAAATGTGTACGTGGAGCGCGGTGGGTACAAAGTCCTGCCCAAGGCTCTGAAAGAGTTTCAACCGCCCGCACTGGTGGATTTGGTCAAGCGTTCCGGGCTGCGGGGCCGCGGCGGTGCGGGGTTCCCCGCGGGCATGAAATGGAGTTTCCTGCCCAAGGGCGTGTACCCGCGCTACATGGTTTGCAACGCCGACGAGGGCGAGCCGGGCACGTTCAAAGACCGCGTCCTAATTGAGCAGGATCCGCACGGCCTGATTGAAGGCATGATCATCTCCTGCTACGCCTGCGAGATAAACACGGCCTTCATCTACATCCGAGGCGAGTACGAATTCGGCGCGCAGCGGCTGGAGCGGGCCGTGCAGCAGGCCTACGAGCGCGGCTTCCTGGGCAAGAACATTCTGGGGAGCGGATACAACCTGGACATCATCGTCCACAGGGGGGCCGGGGCCTACATCTGCGGCGAGGAAACCGGCATGTTGACCTCGCTTGAAGGCGACCGGGGGCAGCCCAAACTGAAGCCGCCCTTCCCCGCCAGCGAGGGCCTGTACCGCAAGCCCACTGTCATCAACAACGTGGAGACGCTGTTCAACGTCCCGTTCATTGTGGAGCGGGGCGCGGAATGGTATACAAGCATGGGCACGGAGAAGAGTCCGGGCATCAAGCTCTTCTCCATCAGCGGCCACGTGAACAAGCCGGGCGTCTATGAATTGCCCCTGGGGACGCCGCTGAAAACGCTCATCAATGACTACGCGGGTGGCCCCTTGGATTGCAAGCTGGTCAAGGCCGTCATTCCGGGCGGTTCATCCACTCCCATGCTCCCCGCCGCGCAGTTGGACGTGAACCTGGACTATGAGGCGCTGGCAAACGCTGGGACGATGCTCGGCTCCGGCGCGGTCATTGTCATCGGCGAGGGAACGTGCATTGTGAAGGCGGTGGAGCGGCTGGCCGAGTTCTACCGGCACGAAGCGTGCGGCAAGTGCATCCCCTGCCGCGAGGGGACGGACTGGATTTACAAGATTCTGCACCGGATAGAGCACGGCGGCGGGCGCGAGGAAGACCTGGACCTCCTGCTGGACATCTGCAACAACATCGGCGGCAAGAGTTTTTGCCCCCTGGGCGATGCCGCACTTGGCCCGGTTCGTTCCAGCATCAAGCACTTCCGCGACGAGTATTTGCAGCACATTCGGGAGAAGCGCTGCCCGTTCAAAGTGTAGCAGGAGTGCTCTGCACAGACTTCCGAAGTCTCCGAGACTTCGGAAGTCTCAGCCCTGGGGCGAGGGTTGCTGAGGATGATGGGAAGTTTGCCTGCATTTCTACACCAATGAGGTAGGCACTGCATGGAAGTTCTGGTGAATGTGACGATAGACAGTCAACAGGTCAGCGTGCCAGCGGGCACCACCGTGTTGGATGCGGCGAAGAAACTTGGGATTGCGATTCCCACGTTCTGCTACTACGCCAAGCTGGTCGGCATCGGCGCGTGCCGCATGTGCCTGGTGGAAGTGGAAAAGATGCGCGGCCCGCAGACCGCCTGCACGACCAAAGTGCAGGAGGGCATGATCGTCCGCACCAATACGCCGGATATCGTGAAGACCCGCCAGGGCGTGCTGGAATTCCTGCTCACCAACCACCCGCTGGACTGCCCCATCTGCGACAAGGGCGGAGAATGCGACCTGCAAGACCAAGTCTTTCGTTTCGGCGGCGCAGTCAGCCGCTATGTTGAAGAGAAGCGCCGCCACGAGAAGGCCAAGCACATCGGCCCCTTTGTGATGAAAGACGAGGAGCGGTGCGTCATCTGCCGCCGCTGCATCCGCTTCCTGGAAGAGTGGCCGGGCGATGTGGAACTGGACTCCTACGAGCGAGGCCGCAACACCGTCGTGACTACCTTCTATGGCCGTCCGCTGTCCTCGCCCTTCTCCGGAAACGTGATTGACGTGTGCCCGGTGGGGTCGCTCACCAGTTCGCCCTTCCGGTTCAAGGCGCGCAGTTGGGAATTGAAGCGCGTGCCCGGCATCTGCACTCTGTGCGGCGTCGGCTGCAACCTGACCCTGGACGCCAAGTCCAACAGGCTGCTCCGCGTCACGAGCCGCGAGAATCTGGATGTCAACGACGAATGGCTGTGCGACCGGGGGCGGTTCGGCCAGGACTACGTCAACAGCGAGGAGCGGCTGGCGACCCCGATGATCCGGCGCGATGGGAAATTGGAGCCTGCTTCCTGGGATGAAGCCCTTACTCTTGCGGCGAAGAAGCTGGAAGAGATTGCCCGCACGGCGAACCCGGATGTGGTCGCGGCGGTCGGCTCGGCGCGTTCCAGCAACGAAACCAACTATCTGCTACAAAAATGGGCACGCAGCGTCGCGGGAACCAACAATGTGGACTTCGCTGGCCGCCCCCCTGATAGTGCGACCCCACTCTCGTCCGTCATCGCACCCCTGCGGGCAGTCGCCGTCGTGCTCGTAGGGGTGGACACCCTGGGCGACGCGCCGATTGTGGAGTTGTTCATCCGCCGCGCGGCGCTGACCAAAGGAACCCGCGTCATCGCCATTGGCCCCAAGCGTCCTGTGGTGAGTCGCTATGGCCTGTGGCTGGGGTGCAGAGCCGGGACCGAAGGCGCGGTGCTGGCCGGGCTGTTGCACCTTCTTGCCCGCGACAAGCGAACTGGAGCGGCCGGTGGTGCAGACCTGACCGGTTGGACAAAAGAGTACGCGCCGGAGCGGGTCGCAGAACTCTCCGGTGTTGACCCCGCAGTCCTGAAGCAGGCGGCGGATATTCTGGCCGAGAAGGGAACTCCACTGGTGTTGCACGGAGACGGCGTGGCGATCCCCCTCGTCCGCAACCTGGCCGTGCTGCTGGGCGGCGAAGCGGCCTATCTGACGCCGCACGCCAACGCCTGGGGCGCGCTGCTCATGGGCGTCGCGCCCGACAGGTATGCGGGTGGCCTGTCCGTGGAGGACACCAAGGCCCGCGACAGTTTCGGCAAACGGTGGGACGCCAGGCTTTCGCCGCGCGGGGGCCTTGCGATCGGCGGAATACTGGCAGGCGCGCGCGAGGGCAAGGTGCAGGCGATGGTCGTGGTGGAAAGCGACCTGGTGAGCCAGTGCCCGGAGGCAGCAGCCTCGCTCCCGACCCTGCGGTTCCTGGCGGTAGTGGATCACTTCCTGACGCCCACCGCCCAACTGGCGGACGTGGTTTTCCCCTCTGCCGCGCCTGCCGAAGCGGATGGCACGTATCTGAACATGACCAGGCGGCTCCAATTGTCCCCGCAGGCGGTGTATCCGCTCAAGGGGGTTCGCCCGGCCTGGCAGACGATTGCGGCCCTGGCCGAGGCGATGCAGGACGAATCCAAAAAGCGCAGCAAGGACGGCCAGTGGGACTACAATTCGGCGTCGGCGGTCTGGCACGAGATCACCCGAGGGGTGGCCCTTTGCCGCGAATGCGCCTATGAGACCATCGGAACGCTCGGCTGGCAGCCGGAGATGCCTGCGGAGAAGGTTAAACTCGCGCCGTTCGCCCTGGAACTACCGGCAGCGTCACAGGATTACCCGCTGGTTCTGGCCGTGGGCCGCATTCTGTTCAACAAAAGCGCGCTGCTCCGACATTCGGCAGCCATTCCTCCAAATGCGCCCGAAGCGACGCTCTTTATCCATCCGAAGGATGCGGAGGCACAGGGCATCAAGACGGGCGACGCGGTGTTGGTGACTTCGCCGCGCGGGTCGCTGAGCCTGAGGGCGCAGGTGAGCGAGGACGTGGCGCCGGGCTGCGTGTGGGCGGCCCTGGACGTGAGCGAAACCCCGCTGAGCGCGATTCTGGAAGTGCCGGGCAAAGTGACCCGCGTGAAGATCGATCGCTCGTAAACACCTTGCGATGCAGGGAGTGCACATGAACTGGATAGACACGTTGCTGATCCCGGTTATCAAGGCCATCGTCATTGTCTTGGGGCTTCTGGTCGGATTTGCCTACATGACCCTGGCGGAGCGCAAGCTCTGCGCCCGGTTCCAGTTGCGCTACGGCCCCAACCAGGCAGGCCCCTTCGGCGTTTTCCAGCCCATCGCGGATGCGCTGAAGGCTATCTTCAAAGAAGAGGTCATCCCCGGCCATGTGGACAAGTGGATTTACGTCCTGTGCCCCATCCTGGCGATGGTACCGGCACTCGTCGCTTTCGGCGTGGTTCCGATAGGCCGCCCTTTCACCATTGCCGGACACCCCATCACGCTGCAAATGGCCGACCTCAACGTGGGATTGCTGTATCCGATGGCGGTGGCGGGGCTGGGGGCCTATGGAATCGTGCTGGGCGGGTGGTCCTCCAACAACAACTACTCTCTGCTCGGAGCATTGCGCGCCACGGCGCAGATCATCAGTTATGAACTGCCGATGGGGTTGGCGCTGATCAGCCTGGTCGTCGTCACAGGCACGCTGAAGATGAGCGGTATCGTGGAGTACCAGGCGGCACTGCCCCTGATTGTGCTCCAACCAGTGGGGTTCCTGATTTACTTCATCTGCGGCCTTGCCGAGACCAACCGCTCGCCGTTTGACTTCCCCGAAACGGAGAACGAGCTCATCTCTGGATACAACACCGAATATGGGGGAATCAAGTTCGCGCTCTTCTTCATGGCCGAATACATCAACATGATTGTGGTCAGCACGCTGGTGGTGACGCTGTTCCTGGGCGGGTGGCAGGGGCCGATTCTGCCGGGGTGGATGTGGTTCTTCATCAAGACGGTGTTCATGCTGTTCGTGTTCGTATGGATTCGGGCCAGCCTGCCTCGCGCCCGATACGACAAACTGATGAAGTTCTGCTGGAAGTTCATGACGCCGCTGGCGCTGGTCAACGTGCTGGTCACGGCGGCGGTGGTGCTGATTCTCCGCTGACCCAAAAATGTAGGGCGAATTTGAAATTCGCCTTACGTTGACAGAGGTGTGGCATGGTCATCGTGAATGCGATCAAGGGACTCTACGAGATCATCCGGGCGATGCTGGTGACCCTGAAGTACTTCTTCACCAAGCCGCTCACAGTGCAGTATCCGAAACAGAAGATTAACCTGTACCCGCGCTTCCGCGGGCGGCACGAACTCCAGCGCCGCGAGGATGGCCTCGAACTGTGCGTCGGCTGCGGGCTGTGCGCGGCCATCTGCCCGGCCAGGGCCATTTATGTGGAGGCGGCGGAGAATACGGAAGAGAAGCGCTACTCGGCCACCGAACGCTACGCGGTGCTGTATGAGATCAACTACACCCGCTGCATCTTCTGCGGGTTCTGCGAGGAAGCCTGCCCCACCGGCGCGCTCAAGTTGGGCAACGAGTTCGCGCTGACCCGCAAAACCCGCCCTGAACTGGTCATGGGCAAGGAAACCCTGCTCGTGCCTGCGACGCCTCACGCTATCATTCTGGAGGACTGAACAGCATGCTGGAGACGATCCTTTTCGCGTGCTTTGGTCTGGCGGCCATCGCCGGCGCCGTCTGGGTGATTCTGGGCAAGAATGTCACCTGGAGCGCGTTGGGACTGCTCATCAACTTCTGCTCCCTGGGCGCGCTGTACATCCTGCTCAACGCTCCGTTCGTGGCGCTCATTCAGTTCATCGTCTACGCGGGCGCGATTGTGGTGATGTTCCTGTTCGTGATCATGCTCATCATGGTGCGCCGGGGCGAGGGAGAGGACAGGAAATACTTGCAGCGATACGCGGGGATAGCGCTGGCGGCACTGCTGGTCGCGGGGCTGCTGTACTTTGGACTTCAGGCGGCCATGCCACAGGGGCCGATGCCGCAAGGGGACAACGTGCAGATCCTCGGCGTGGCGCTGTTTTCGGGATACTTGCTCCCGCTGCAAATGGCGGGGGTGCTGCTGCTGATCGGCATGATCGCAGTGGTCGTCCTGGCGAAGAAGAAGGTAGTCTAGGGCCTTGTGCCCGTTTTCGGGGAGAGAGCCATGCTTTCGTCACTTCACTACTTTGTTCTGAGCGCAATACTGTTCGCTATCGGCGGCATCGGCGTGCTAGTGCGCCGCAATGTCATCGTCATGTTCATGTGCGTGGAGATGATGCTCAACGCAGTGAACCTGGCGCTCATCGCCTTCTCGCGCTACCTGAACTCGGTAGACGGCCAGATGTTGGTGCTCCTGGTCATGGCTGTCGCCGCCACCGAGGTGGTCGTCGGGCTTGCGATACTCGTCGCACTTTACCGTCAGCGTCCCACCACGGACGTGGACGAGATGAACCTGCTGAAGGGCTAGGGATCGTCGGAGCGGGAGGAACTCATGCTGGATTATGCCTGGCTGGTGCTGGTCTTCCCCCTGGTGGGGGTGATCGTCAACGCATTCTTTGGCCGCCGCCTGGGCAAGCGGGGCGCAGGTTATCTGGCCTCGGCCATGGTGGGACTGTCGTTTGTTTGCGCGGTCTGGATGTTTGCGGAACTGCTGGGGCGCCCTGAAACCGACCGGGTGATCGTCCGCCCCCTGTTTGATTGGATCACAGTGGGCGACTTCAACGTGCAGGCCAAACTCCTCCTTGACCCTCTCTCCGCGGTCATGGCGACAGTGGTCAGCGGCGTGTCCTTCCTGATTCACATCTACTCCATCGGCTACATGGCTCACGACGAGCGGTTCGTCCGCTATTTCGCATATCTCAACCTCTTCGTCTTTGCGATGTTGACTCTGGTGCTGGCCGAGAACCTCCTGGTCACCTACGTGGGGTGGGAGGGCGTCGGGTTGTGCTCCTATCTGCTGATTGGCTTCTGGTTCGAGCGCAAGGCGGCCTCCGACGCGGGCAAGAAGGCCTTCCTGGTCAACCGCGTGGGCGACGTGGGGTTCGCTCTGGGCCTGATGCTCCTGTTCGTCACGTTCGGGTCGTTGAGCATGCAGAACGTGCTGGAGCAGACGATGGTCGTCAGGTTGACTTCAGGCGTGGCGACGACGATTGCGCTCCTCCTGTTCGTGGGCGCGGTCGGCAAGTCGGCACAGATTCCCCTGTACGTCTGGTTGCCGGATGCAATGGAAGGCCCCACGCCCGTCAGCGCCCTCATCCATGCCGCGACGATGGTGACGGCGGGCGTCTACATGGTGGCCCGCACCCATGCGCTGTTCCAGTTGTCCTCGTCGGCGCTGACCTGGGTGGCGGCCATTGGCGGAGTGACGGCCTTTTTCGCCGCGACGATGGCCCTGGTTCAGCACGACCTCAAGAGGGTCCTGGCCTATTCCACCATCTCCCAGTTGGGCTATATGTTCCTGGGCGTTGGCGTGGGAGCCTATGCCTCGGGAATCTTCCACCTCACGACCCATGCCTTCTTCAAGGCCCTTTTGTTCCTGGGCGCCGGCAGCGTCATGCACGCCCTGGCGGGCGAACTGGACATCCGCAAGATGGGCGGGCTGAAGGGGAAGATACCAACCACGTTCTGGACCTTCCTCATCGCCGCGCTGGCGATTGTGGGCTTCCCTGGGCTGGCGGGCTTCTTCAGCAAGGATGAAATCCTGTGGCGCGCCTTCGCAGATGGGAAGACAGTGCTGTGGGCGCTGGCCCTGCTCACCGCCGGGCTGACTGCCTTCTACATCTTCCGGCTTGTCTTTAGCGTGTTCTTTGGCGAATCCAGAGTGGACAAGAAAGTGGCCGCCCACATCCACGAGTCCCCAAAGGTGATGACCGTCCCCTTGATAATCCTCGCGGGTTTTTCCATCATCGCGGGGTACGCCGGAGTGCCCAAGATTCTGGGCGGCGGCAACTGGATTGAGGGCTTCCTGGAGGGCAGTCTGGGATGGCGCGCGCCTGAAGTTCTCGCCGAGGAAGCCGCTCACGGCTCCGCCGGAACTGAGTGGGCGCTGCTGCTCGTGTCCGTCATCGTGGCACTAGCGGGCATCGGGCTGGCCTACTATTTCTACGTGCGGCGCACGGACCTGCCGGGCCGCGTTGCCAAGGGGCTGAACGGCGTCTATACCTTCGTCTACAACAAGTACAAGGTGGACGAATTCTACATGGGCGCGATTGTGACCCCGCTGCGGCAGCTGGGCGGGTTCTTCTCGGCCAAAGTGGATGGCCCGGTGGTGGATGGGGTCGTGGAAGGGATAGCGGCGCTGGTTGCCCTGGTTGGGCGCGGCTTGCAGGCGCTCCAGACTGGCCTGGCCCGCAACTACGCCCTGGGCATCCTGGCCGGGGCTGTCCTGCTGTTGGTGTATGCGTTGGTGAAATAAAGGCCAGACTTCCGAAGTCTCAAAGACTTCGGAAGTCTGGGGAAACCGTGACCAAGGAGACTCAGCGACGATGAATCAATTGGGCTTTCCGCTCCTGACGCTGATTGTGGGGCTGCCGCTGGCGGGCGCGATCCTGACCTACGCCTTCCGCAAAGAGCACCTGACGACCATCCGGACGTGGGCGCTGGTCATCACAGGCGCGACTTTCGTCCTGACGGTGCTCCTGTGGGTCTTCTATCGGCCTGGCGAAGTGGGCTACCAGTTTCTGGATAGCGCCCCGTGGATTCCCCAGTTCGGCCTCCAATACATCCTGGGCGTGGATGGCATCAGTTTGTTCCTGGTCATCTTGACCGCGCTCCTGTTCGTAGTGGCGGCGCTGGCTTCGTGGCGGCGCATCCCCGCGGAAGGGCTCCGCAGCTATGTGGCCCTTTTCCTCTTCATGGAAGCGGGCGTTCTGGGCGTGTTCATGGCCCTTGACCTGATTCTGTTCTACGTCTTCTGGGAAGTGATGCTGGTTCCGGCCTACTTCCTGATTGGGAAGTGGGGCGGGGATAAGCGGGTGAAGGCCACAACCAAGTTCTTCCTCTACACCATGGCCGGCTCCGCGCTGATGCTCGTGGCGATCCTGGCCCTGGGTTACGCTGCCTACACCGCGACCGGGACGTGGACATTTGACGTGCAGGTCCTGGGCGGGATGAATCTGCCGTGGAACATTCAGTTGTGGCTGTTCGCCGCATTCGCCCTGGCCTTCGCGGTGAAAGCGCCCCTGGTCCCGTTCCACACCTGGCTTCCCGATACCTACGTGGAGGCTCCGACGCCGGTCACGCTTCTCCTGGCGGGCATCCTGTCCAAGATGGGCGTCTACGGGTTCATCCGATTCGCCATTCCACTGTTCCGAGATGCGGCGCTCTTCTTTGGGCCGAGTATACAGATTCTGGCGGTCATCGGCGTCCTGTACGGCTCGTTGATTGCGCTCGTTCAGAAGGACATCAAGCGATTGGTGGCCTACTCCAGCCTCGCGCACATATCGCTCATCGTATTGGGTGTATTTGCGGTGAACACCCAATCCGTGTCGGGGGCGGTCTTCCAGTCGGTGAGCCACGGGATTTACATCGCCGCGCTGTTCGTCCTGGTCGGCGCGCTCGAATGGCGCAAGGGCACGCGGGACATCGCGGCCTACGGCGGGCTGTGGAAGGCCGTGCCGGTTCTCGGCTTCTGCCTTTTGATTGCGATTCTGGCCTCGGTCGGACTGCCAGGTCTGAACGCCTTCGCGGGCGAGTTCGTGCTCCTGCTGGGCGTGTTCAAGGCGCAAAAGGTCCTCGCGGCGCTGGGCGCGCTGGGGATGATCCTGGGCGCGTGGTACATGCTCACCCTGTTCCAGAAGGTGATGCAGGGCGCGGGGAAGGCCGAAGCCCACCCCCTGCCAGAACTCACGAGGCTGGAGGGCGTGACGGTCGTCCCGCTCCTCCTGTTAGCCCTGGTCTTCGGCGTCCAGCCCAATCTGCTCTACGGGATCATCACGCCTGCGGTGGACAGAATCCTGACCTTATTCCGTTGATGAGAGTCCCCAGACATCTGAAGTCTCCGAGACTTCGGATGTCTCGGATGTTTCCGGTGGAGGAAGATGTTGATGCAGATTCCGAATCTTCGGGTTCTTGCCCCAGAGGCGATCATTCTGGCCTTTGTGCTGCTCGTGCTGTTCGTGGACGCCCTGAGCCGCAAGAAGCGCGTTGGCTTGCTGGGCGGCCTGAGCCTGCTGGGCGTGATTCTTGCGGTCGCGGCGTCGGTCTACTATTGGCAGGATGGCGCGGCGACGTTCCAGGGAATGGTCGTCGCGGATCCGTACGGGATGTTCGCCAACCTGCTCTTTCTGCTGGCGGCGGGCCTTGCCATCCTGATGGGGCTGGAGGCGGTGCGACGCTTTGTGCTCCCCGGCGAGGTCTTCGTGCTCATCCTTATCGCCTGTCTTGGGATGATGCTCCTGGGCTCCTCGGTCAACCTGGTGTCCGTCTTCCTGGCACTGGAAATCCTCTCTATCTCCCTGTATGTCCTCACCGCGTCGGCGCGGGATGAGTGGCGCTCGGTGGAAGCGGGGATGAAGTACTTCATTCTGGGCGGGTTCGCGTCGGCCTTCCTCCTGTTCGGGATCGCCATGATCTACGGCGCGTCGGGCACGCTCTCGCTGGCCGAAATCAGCCCACAGGTTGGCGCGCCCGCGTCGCTGCTGGACAACCCGCTGCTTGCCGCAGGGTTCATCTTCCTGCTGGTGGGGTTCGCCTTCAAAGTGGCTCTGGTTCCCTTCCAGATGTGGACGCCGGATGTGTACGAAGGCGCGCCATCGCTGGTGACGGCCTTTATGTCGGTCGGCGCGAAGGCGGCGGGATTTGTTGCGCTCATCCGGATTCTGGAAACAGCCTTCCCCTATTGGAAGGCAGCGTGGGGGCTTCTGCTGGCGATCCTCGCCGTCCTGACCATGTTCTGGGGGAACATGGCCGCGCTGTCGCAGAAAAGCGTCAAGAGGATGCTGGCTTATTCCTCGATCGCGCACGCGGGATACATCGCCATCGGCCTGGCGGTCGCGGGGCGCGCCGGATACGCGAGCATCCTGTTCTACCTGCTTTGCTACACGCTGATGAACGTTGGCGCGTTTGCTGTGATTCTCGCCCTGGGCCGCAAGGGCGAGCCGAATGAGATGATGGAAGACTACGATGGGCTGATTCACCGCAAGCCGATTCTGGCTGTCGTCATGGCGCTGTTCATGCTCGCGCTGGCGGGCATCCCCCTGACGGCGGGGTTCTTGGGCAAACTGTACATCTTCTCCGCCGCCGTCTCGGGCGGGTACATCTGGCTGGCCGCCGTGGGCGTGATTAATGCGGTCATCTCAGCGTACTACTACCTGCGGGTGGCGGCGCGGATGTTCTTCGGAGAGGCCCCGGCGGACGCAAAGCCCATCTCGGTTCCGTGGCCGCTGGCGCTGACCTTGATCCTCACGGCCCTGGCGGTGATCTTCTTCGGGGTATACCCGACGCCGATACTGGACTTCATCCAACTGGCGCTTCGCCCCATCGTGGGGTTCTAAGGATCGCGAGTGCGAGAACACGCTATCTCTTTGGGAGATAGCGTGTTTTGTTTATGGAGAAGCAGTCAGCAATCAGCCGTCAGCCAAAGGCTAACCACCAAGACACGAAGACACAAAGATTCAGAGGTTTTCTTGGTGTCTTTGTGCCTTTGTGGTGAAATCACTCTATTCTTCGGAGGTGTTCCATGAAACTGGACTACAAGAAGACGTTTACGCTGGGGTTTGGCTTTCTGGGCATCAGCCTGCTGTGGGCGTTGTACAACGCCTACGTGCCCATCTTCCTGCAGTCGGGCAACGCCGAATTCACCCGGCAGCTGTTGGAGAAGGGCAAGGCACTACCGACGGTCGCGGGGTTCGGCCTGAGCGCGGCGCTGGCAGGGTTCATCATGACTCTTGACAACATCGCGGCAGTGTTCATCCAGCCGTGGATCGGCGTCCGCAGCGACAAGACGCGCACGAAATGGGGACGCCGGATGCCGTATATCCTATTGGGCGCGCCCATCGCGGCGGTGGCTTTCATGGCGATTCCCTTTGTCATCAAGGCCATTCCCGCATCGTTGAGCGGCCAACTGAGCCAGATGCCGGGGCTGTTTGCGCTGTTTGTCTTCGTCATCGGCGTCATGCTCCTGGCGATGAGCATCTTCCGCACGCCGGTCATTGCCCTGATGCCCGACATCACCCCCTCGCCCCTGCGCAGCAAGGCCAACGGCGTCATCAACCTGATGGGCGGCGTAGGGTCTCTGCTGGCCTTCTTCGGCGGCTCAATGCTCTACAAGATTAGCCCCGTGGTGCCCTTTGTGGTGGGCGCGATCATCATGCTATTGGCCTGCGGCGTCGTGGTGTGGCGGATCAAAGAACCGAAAGACTACCCGCTGCAACCAGAGGAGAAAGAGCCTGGCGTCATAGAGAATGTCATGACGGTGCTGCGCGCCAAAGATCGCAGCGCCCTCCGAATTCTGCTGGCCATCTTCTTCTGGTTCCTGGCATTCAACGCGCTGGAAACCTTCTTCACCTCATACGGGGTCTTCTACCTGGGAATCAGTGAGAGCAAGGCTGCGCTCCTGCTGGGGTTCTTCTCGGTGTCCTTCATCATCTTCTCCATCCCCAGCGGGTTCATCGCCACGAAGTTCGGGCGCAAACGCACGATTCTGACGGGGATCGTGGCCCTGGCAGTGCTGCTGTTCTTGGGCTACTGGGTTCCCAACGTCACGTTCATCACCGTGATGCTGGTGCTGGCCGGGTTTGCCTGGGCGCTGATCAACATCAACTCGCTCCCGATGGTCGTGGACATCGCGCCGCAGAACCGGCTGGGAGCCTACACCGGGCTGTACTACTTCTTCTCGGCGGCGGCTGCCATCGTGGGGCCTATCGTCGCGGGGCTTCTGGTGGACTGGGCGGGGGCGTACAACGTGATCCTGCTGTCGTCGCCCGTTTTCGCACTAATCGCGGGGCTGTGCATGTTGGGCGTGAAGCGCGGCGAGGCACTTGCTTCTTAGAACGTGATTTCCAAAAGCAACCACGAGGACACGAAGGATGCCTTATTCCCTTTGTGTCTTCGTGTCTTTGTGGTTTCCTTGAGTCATTCTATCTGCTTGATCCGCTCAATCTGCTGACTGCCTTTGACAGCCCGCTTAGCGGATGTTATACTTTGCCCGACTGCCCAATTGAACGCAGCCTCCACTGATCCAGGGGCAGAGCAGCCCACAATGCAATGAAGGAGGGAGCACAAATGAACATGAGCCGTGTAGCCAAGATGATGGAGAAGGCAGGCATTCCGGGAACAGATGCCTACGACCTGCCATCCAGCCCCAAGCGCTTCCCCGATGGGTCGCACTACCGCATGGAGATTTCCGGCGTGGAGCGGCCGAACGTCCTGGAGGCGCTTGTGGATGAGATGAACAAGCGCAAAATCCCTATCCACCGCGTCATCTCGGTAGTCATGGGCGCGACACTGCTGGATAGGGCAGAACTGCGCGATTTTGCCCAGATTGCCGCCGCGAACAATCTGGAGGTGATCCTCACCCCCGGCCCCCGTTCGGCGTGGGACGTGGGGCGGCAGTTGGTCACGCCGGAGGGTGGGCTGTCCGGCCTGCGTTTCCGAGGCTCCGACCAACTCCGCTACGTCATCACCGACATCCTAACCTGCGTTGAGATTGGCTTCCGCGGGTTCCTGGTCATTGATGAAGGTCTTCTATGGCTACTGAACGAACTCCGCAAAGCAGGCGAAATCCCCGCTGACGTGACGTTCAAGGTCTCCATCTACGCGGGCCACGCTTCCGGCGCGGGCGGCAAGGTGCTCCAGTCGCTGGGCGCGGGGACGTTCAACCCCGTGGGCGACCTGAGCCTGCCGCAGCTGGCGTCCATCCGGCAATCTGTGGACATCCCGCTGGATTTGCACATCTACTTGGCGGAATCCTTCGGCGGCTTCAACCGTTTCTACGAAGGCTCGGAAATGGCGCGTGTTTGCGCCCCGTGCTATTTCAAGATTGAGCCGGGGCCTGCCTGCGCCGCGGGGCCGGGCGCGCTGTACAAGCCCTGGAGCAGCCCGCAGGGGCTGGCCGACTTCGCCCGCGAGAAGGTGAAGTACGCCGAGATCATACACACGCTGATCCAGGAAAACCAGCCCGACCTGATCCTGAGCAAACAGGGCAGCAAGGGCCTGGCGATCCCGAAGCCGTAGCCTTCTTAAAGAACTCACCGCAGAGCGCAGACTCCCGAAGTCTCGAAGACTTCGGAAGTCTGCGCCCTCTGCGTTCTCTGTGGTGAATTAGTTTGGCAGGGAGCGAAGAAGTGGGCCTCGTACCCGTAGCGGCCGTCCAAATGCACATCATCCCAGGCGACCTGGAGCGCAACCGCAGCCGCATGCGGGAACTGGCCGCGCGGGCGCTAGACGAGGGTGCGCGCCTGGTGCTGTTCCCCGAAATGGCCGCGCCCGGCTATGATTTGCCCAACCTCAGCCGGCTGGCCGAGCCGATGGACGGCGAAACGGCTGCAGCGATGACCTCTCTGGCAGCGCAGTACCATGCCTATCTCGCGTGGGGCATGGCCGAGCGGGAGGGCAGCAAGTTCTACAATACCCTGGCGCTGGCCGGGCCGGACGGCAATATGCTTGCCCGCTACCGCAAAACGCACCTGATTCCTCTTCTCCGCGAACCCGACTACTTCACCTCCGGCGATGAAGTGGTCGTCGTGCCTACGGAGATCGGCACGCTGGGTCTTGCGCTCTGCTACGACCTGCGCTTTCCCGGTCTGTTTCAGCGGATGGCGATGATGGGGGCGGAGGTCTTCCTGGTCGCGGCGCAGTGGCCCCAGTCGCGGGGCGAGCACTGGCGGACGCTGGCCGTGGCGGCTGCATTGCAGAACCTCGCCTTCCTCGTTGGCGCAAACGGCGTGGGGACGTGCGGCAGGGATACGCTGGCCGGGCATTCTGTCGTGGTGTCTCCGTGGGGCGAGCGCATCGCCGAGGCCGGGGACACGGAAGCCGTCCTCCACGCGACCCTAGACATGGCGCAGGTGGCCGAGTCCCGCCGGAAACTCCCCGTCCTTGAGGGCAATCGCCCCGAATTATACTGCCCAAAAGCCGAAACCAAAGATGGACACAGATAGACACTGATTCCATTGTTTTCATCGGTGTCCGCCCGTGCTCATCTGCAATTCCTCTGGCTGGTTGCTGAAATGCCGCCTGGGACGTATAATCCGCTGTGGATGCATGAAGAGACTACTCAGCACCTACCACCACGCATGGAGACGTCCATGGATGTAAATTGTATTCGCGACGATTTTGAACCTCTGAGCCGAGAGCGGAACGGCAAGCCGCCTATCTACTTTGACAATGGGTGCATGACCCTTCGCCCCACGCCAGTCATCAAAGCAATATGCGCTTACTATACTCAGTTCCCCGCATGCGGAGGGGCCGGGCGCAGCCACCACTGGTTCGCCCAGGAGACCAACGAGCGCGTGGAGGCCGCGCGGGAATCCATCCGCCGTTTCCTCAACGCGCGCGCGACCGAAGAAATCCTGTTCACACGGAATACCACCGAGGGGATCAACCTGGTCGCCCGCACTTTCCCGTTCCAGAAGGGCGACGTGGTGCTGACCACGGACAAGGAGCACAACTCCAATCTGGTTCCCTGGCAGTTTCTGGCCTCCAAAGTGGGCATCGAGCACCGCGCTCTCGCTGTGAACGACGACAACACTTTTGACCTGAACGCGCTGGAGCGCGCCCTCCGGGATCCCCGCATAAAACTCGCGGCTTTCGGCCACGTGTCCAACCTGGACGGGGTAGAAATCCCCGCCGCTGAAATCATCCAAATGTGCCACGCGCGCGGCGTGCAGGTGCTCCTGGATGGCGCGCAGAGCATCCCCCACCAGCGGGTGGACGCGCAGGCGTTGGGCGTGGACTATCTGGCCTTTTCGCTGCACAAGATGTGCGGCCCCAGCGGCGTGGGCGCTCTGTACGTCCGGCGCGAGCACTACGCCCAGATGGACAACTTCCTGGTCGGCGGTGACACCATCCGTGACACCTGGGCCGACCGCCCGCCGGAGTTTTTGCCGCCGCCATACAAATACGAAGCAGGTCTTCAAGACTACGGCGGCAGGATCGGCGCGGGCGCGGCGGTGGAGTATCTGGAGAAGCTGGACATGGACGCGATCCACCGCCATGAGATGGGACTAAACCGCTGCTTGACCGAAGGGCTGTCCAAATACGAGGAGTTGGAACTCATCGGCCCCGCCGACCCGGCCAGACGCGGGAGCATCGTCTGCTTCTTCACCAAGAAGCCGGGGCTAGGGCTCCTGGGAGACATGCTGGACGAGCGCGCCAACATCATGGTGCGTTCCGGGATGTTCTGCGTCAACTCGTGGTTCAACGCGCGGCGCATCAGCCGAAATGTCACGGCAGTAAGGGCATCCCTCTATCTATATAACACCCTGGACGAGTGCAAAACCTTCGTGGAAACGGTCGGCGAAATCCTGGCCGACCCCATGTTTGAGGGCCTGCCCATCCTGCCGGTGCGGGAAGGATAACCACCAAGACACAAAGACACCAAGGGCAGGATTTTCTTTCCTTTGTGTCTTGGTGTCTTTGTGGTAGATTTCTGAGCATCTCGGAGAACGATCACAATGTCTGACAAGGTTATCATACAGAAGTTCCGCGAAATCTTCACCGGGCCCAGCCCGTACCTGGGGAAACTGCAAGATGCCACCGCCTGCGCGGACGCGCTGGCCTGCCGCGGGAGCAAGGATCACCTGTACCTGTACGCGCGCATCGCGGAGGAGCGGCTGAAAGGAGTTAAGTTTGAGTGCGGCATGTGCGACCCGGAGATGCTGGTCACCGCCGACATCCTGTGCCGCATAATCCACGGCAAGCGCGTGGATGAACTTGCTGGCGTGGACTGGCCCGCCTTCGCTGCGGCGCTGGGATTTGAGTCGGACGACATGAAGGCCCACTTTGACGGCGCGCGCAAGGTGCTGGACACGCTCCTGGAGCGCCACTGGGCGGGGAAGCCGTGTGAGTTGTAGGGGACAGGCTGACTTGACCTGTGCAACAACCCTCGCTATACTTCCATTTGTAAGGCGATTTCGCAAGGGTCTAGCCTACAGCGGGATTAGCGGACGGACGACACAATCGGACAATGTCTTCTCGTAGCGGTAGCCGATGAAGTCCCTTGAGATCATCAGCGAGATAACCGATATAGAAACCATTGCTGCGGAAAGAGCGATTCGTGACATTGCCCGTTTGCGAAAGCGGTATGGCCAAGGCCGCTGGCGCAAGATGAAAGGAATCGCGATGGTCCGTCTCCGCAGTGGACGAATCCGCCGCGCCGAACTCCATTGGTACGAAGCGCACGGCATCGGCAGGCGGGAAATCAAGCGCAAGCGCTATCTGGACTAAAAAAAATGAAGAAGGACAAGAACTCGATCCTAAGATTTGTCATCTGCATTGACAACACAGAGTACCCCGCCTCCCTGGAGTTGCACAAGGTCTACCGCGTGCTGCCGGATGAGGACGCCGCGCAGGATGGGGATTTGCGCGTCATTGACGAAAGCGGCGAAGACTACCTGTTCCCCGCAGAGTACTTCGTTCCCGCAGAGTTGCCGCGCGAAACGGAGCATGTCCTGGCGGATTCATTCGCGCGCACCCTTCAACCTGCTTGATGGCGAGGAAAGCGCCGCGCGCGCTCTCGTAGCACCGCCGAGCAGGCAATGTGTGTACTTGTGGGGCGGAAGCGGAGAGTGCCCCATGCCTGTCTACATGGCAATGTACAAATACTTGGACGAAGGCGTGCACGGCGAAGTGCTGGACTTTCCAGGCGCTATCACGTGGGGGCGCGACCTGGAGGAGGCCCGCCGCCTGCTGGCAAGCGCGCTGGTAGACATGGCCGAAACTACCCTGCTGCGCGGCGAACCGCTGCCTCAGCCTGATCCGGACATCTCAAACCCCGATGCTGACCTGGAAGAACTCATATCTATCTGGAGACCCAATGCCAGTGGGACCTAAGAAGTCAAAGAGACAAACAGAGCACACGCATAGTGGCGTGCAGAGGCAGAAACGCTCTGATCGCCTCAGTGTTCAGCTGGAGCAGGGGGCTTTTCGCGAGGCAAAGGTAATCGCAGCACCTCCCGGAGAAGTGAAGATGTCGCAAGTCCTCGGTGAGTTTGTAGCGCCGTATGGTGACTTTGCTGAGACCGAGGAGGCTTACCGATCATTCCTGACCCTGGCGATCCTGGCTTGGAATGCCGCCTGTCTTCCGAGCGCAGAGCAAGAAACCCTGATTGCGCAGGCGGTGAGCAGGGGAGCGCCAAAGGGCGACAAGAAACTAAGGGCCGAATTGCGGGGTATTATTGATGAACTGGTGAGAAGGAAGAAGAGACGCTTTGCGCAATACACGCGAATGATCGTGGCATTCGATCTGGTGGACACTGGAGACGCGTATCACGTGACTGTGCTCTCCACCTGGCCTGAGCAGCGGGAGCGTAAGGTTTGGCCGTTGGCGCAAGACCCAGGAGGCCAGGAGACCAGATAATTGCGTTCCCATCTGACCCGCGAGGCCATTCAGGCAGCACTGGCATTTGCCAGCCAAGCCCTGCGGGCGGATGTGCTCTATCCGGTGGTTGAGACTGCGGGATGAATTTCCTCGCCGATGAGAGCGTAGACCGCTAAATCGTTGACCGGCTTCGGCAGGACGGCCATCGGATATGGTATGTCGCTGAGATGGAGCCTGGAATCCCCGACGACATTGTATTGAACCTGGCAAACCGGGAAGGATCCGTGTTGCTGACTGCCGATAAGGACTTCGGTGAGCTGGTGTTTCGTCAGCGGCGTCTGACTCTTGGGGTGGTGCTGATCCGGTTGGCGGGGTTATCTCCGGAACACAAGGCCGAGGTTGTTGCTGCTGTGCTCAAACAGCGTGCCGGACAACTGAAGCGCGCGTTCACTGTGATTGCGCCTGGGATGGTCCGCCTTCGCCGCGGCGCTGGGGTTTGAGTCCGACGATATGAAAGCCCACTTCGACGGCGCGCGCAAGGTGCTGGATGCTCTCCTGGAGCAGCACAAGGCTCGAAAGCCGTGTGAGCTGTAAGGGTAAGCGAGTAGCCGCGGAGTGGTCTCCGTGCAAGTGAATGTTGCGCCACCAGATTGGGAGGTGTGAAGATGGGCCGACCTGCTGAATGTGCTTCTCTAGTCAGAAATGGTTTCACCCCGACTCAGATCTCTCGGGAGTTTAGTATCACTTTCAAGTCGGTAGTGCAGTACTTGTATACGGCTATTAGCTTTGGCCTTTTGCTAAAGAGCGATATTCTCTTTGCGATTGACGAGAGTACGGGGGGCGCCATAGAGCAAGCCCTTTGCTCCCTCAACCACCTTTCAGCCTACGGGTTGGTCGCTGTCCTGAAAGACGCCGGTATCTGTCTGGACGACGAAGACGCTGCGCTGTATCTAGACCTACGAAAGTCGCGGGTCGACATTGGCGACGTCTATCAGTTTATTGCCGAGATAGAACTGTCGCTCCATCAGACCATCCAGGTGACTCTGAAGGCCGAGTGCGGGGACGAAGAGGAAGGATGGTGGCGTAAAGGTGTCCCACAGAAGGTCCGCATTGCCTGTGTTACCCGCCGAGAGGAAGATGTCGAGTTGCCTGCCGAGCCGTACTGCTACACAACCTTTTCGGATTTGATCGACATAATTGACAAAGAGTGGAAAGTACTATCACCTCAGCTTCCCAACGCCATGACGAAAGACAAGGGGGATTGCATTAGGAATCTCCGCCAGCTCAACGCTGTCCGGAATCGAGTAATGCATCCAGTCAGGTCAGGGCCGCCAAGCATCAAGGATTTCAAGTTTGCCCGAGATATCCACCATATCTTCTGCCCAATCATCTTTGCCAGCTGATCTTATCTGGACCTGCAGCACTGTGGGTTCGATACACTTCGCAGGTGTGTTGCATCTTGTCTCTCATCACCGAATCCTGCGATGGACGGTTTTCTCATCAATTGCGCGCACGTTAGGTTGATGCCAAAAGGTGCTCACATGAAAGTCCAATTTGAAGAGATGTTCCCCTGGGAGTTCGCCCAGGCGATGGCCGAGGCCCCGATATGCTACCTGCCGCTTGGCGTGCTGGAATGGCACGGCGAGCACAATGCGGTGGGGCTGGATGCCATCAAGGCCCATGCGGTCTGTGTTCGCGCCGCGCGGCAATCCGGCGGTGTCGTCGTGCCGCCGCTGTATTGGGCCACCGATTCCCGCGAGGACATGGGCGACGGCACATACCTCACGGGCGGCGTAGAGCACGGCGAGCGCTATCACGTCCCCGGCAGCATGTTCTGGATTCACCCGGAAACCTTCCTGAGCCTGCTTCTGGATATCTACGAGGCGGTGCGGCGGAGGGGGTTTCGAGTCATTGTGGTCGTCACCGGGCACTGGTCAAGGCCAGGCAATATGCCAGTGATTCAGGCTAGCGGGGAGCAATTCCTCGCGCAGTACCCGGACATGAAGTGGGTTCTGCTGACCGACCAGGAAGTGGTGCCCGACATGCACTATCCGGACGAGCATGCCGCGGGCGGCGAGACTTCGCTTCTGATGGCAATCCGGCCAGACCTGGTTGACCTGAGCAAAACGCTGGAGACGGATGGTGTTCTGCGACCCTACTACGCCGGGCAGCCCGAGCACCTTCGGAGGCGACGCGAAACGAAACACAAATACATTGGCGTTTGCACCGAAGAGGAGGAAGGCTCAAATGATCCAGAACTCACCTCCAGCGCGGAAAGGGGCCAACGCCTCTTGGAGACCATCTCGCAGCGTATCGCGGCGCGCGCGAAGACCTTATTGGGTGAATAGGAGCGACGCACGCGCCTGCGCATTGGCGATTCGCCAGGATTCACAAGCCCTTGTATAATTGTCCTTGGAGATGGCATTTGCGGAATGAGTTCGTGCAAAATCCCTGGGTCGCAGCGAGAATGAGGTTGACAGTATGGAGAAGGCAAATATCGCGCGTGAGATTGAAACCTTGCCGCCAGAAGCACAGAAGCAGGTGTTGGATTTCGTTGCCTTCTTGAAGGCTCGTTACCCAAGCACACAGACCACGAAGAGCGCAAGGCGAACGAGACTGTCTGCTGAGCCCTTCATCGGCATATGGAAAGATCGGGATGACATGCGGGATAGTCTTGCCTGGGTGCGCGATCTGCGCCAGCGCGAGTGGGAACATGGCGGGTGACCAGGGTTGAAACCCAAAAGAAAGGCCGGGAACAACTCCCGGCCTTCTTCTTTCTTCGTGTCCTTTGCGGTTCACCTGCCACCGACGGCCAAAGGCTAACGGCCAGCGGCCAGCGGCCTACCTCACCACCACATTCACCAGCCGCCCAGGGGCGTAGATGATCTTGACCACCTGCTTGCCTTCGGTGTGGCGCTTGACTGCTTCCGACGCCAGCGCCGCTTCCCGCGCCTGCTCTTCGGTGATGTCGGCGGGGACGGTGATGCGGTCGCGCACCTTGCCGTTGACCTGGACGGCCAGTTCAATCGTCTCCTCGCGGGCGATTTCGGCGTCCCACTGCGGCCAAGCCTGCTGGTGGACGCTGTACTCACCGCCGATGCGCTCCCACAGTTCTTCGGCGATGTGCGGGCACGGCGGGGCCAGCAGCAGGATCAGCGTGCGGATGGCCTCGTTCCACGCGTCCGTGCCGTGCAGCGTCTCTTTCGCCTTGGTCAGCGTGTTGATGAACTCCATCAGGTTGGCGACATAGGTATTGAAGGCGAATGCCTCCATGTCGTCGGTGGCGCGCTTGATGGTCTGGTGCGTCCTGCGGCGCAGCGCGCGAACCTCATCGTCCGAAGGTCGGCCTGCGGCGGGCTTTCCTGGCGTCAGCGCGCAATCCCACACTCGGTTCAGGAAGCGGTATGTCCCCTCAATGCCCTGGCTGTCCCACGGGCCGCCCTGCTCCCATCGCCAGCCAAACATCAGGTAGGCCCGCACGGTGTCGGCGCCGAATTGCTTCACCAGCGTGTCCGGGAGGACAACGTTGCCCTTGGATTTGCTCATGCGCGCGCCATCAGGCCCCAGGATGATGCCCTGGTTGCGCAGTGCCAGCATAGGCTCGTCAAAGTTCACCAGCCCGATGTCGCGCATGACCTTGGTGAAGAAGCGCGTGTACAGCAGGTGCATCACGGCGTGCTCCGGCCCGCCTGTGTACATGTCCACCGGCAGCCAGTAGCGGCCCGCGTCGGGATCCCATGGGCAATCGTCGCGGTGCAGGGTCTCGCCTTCCTTGCGATACGGCGTCACATAGGCATACTGGTACCACGAGGAGCACAGGAACGTGTCCATGGTGTCGGTCTCGCGCTCCGCTGGGCCGCCGCACTTGGGGCAAGTCGTGTAGCGGAAGCCTTTATGGAACTTCAGCGGTGATTCGCCGGTGGGCAGGAACTCCGCGTCCTCCGGCAGCAGCACCGGCAGGTCCTCGTAGGGCACGGGAACCGCGCCGCACTTTGGGCAGTAGATGATGGGAATCGGCGCGCCCCAGTACCGCTGGCGGCTGATCAGCCAGTCGCGCAGGCGGTAGTTCACGGCGAACTTGCCCACGCCCTTGCCCTCCAGCCACTCCGTGACCTTTTTGACGGCCACATCACCCGGCGTGCCAGAAAACGGGCCGGAGTTGATCATCGTGCCATACTCATGGTGCATCAGAACGTCACGGTAGAACTCCTGCCCCCACAGCATCTCCATCAGCGTGCGCGCGCCCCGCACGTTCGGCTCCAGCCCTTTGCAGCGGGCCAGAATCTCGCGGTCGGCTTCGGCGGAGTCAAACTCTCGCGCGCCATCCGCGAAGACGAAAACCCACCGCGCGCCGCCGACTTCGTTCCACGAGTCGGCGCGGACGTACTTCTGAGCCAGCGCGGC
>Ga0315291_10002749_pt1 | contig 22890 bp, 17 predicted proteins | sample YL17G12_20_MG_FD_203070 | JGI IMG/M metagenome (GOLD analysis project Ga0315291, IMG submission 203070) | Sediment microbial communities from Yellowstone Lake, YNP, Wyoming, USA - YL17G12_20 | ecosystem: Environmental > Aquatic > Freshwater > Lake > Sediment | place: USA: Wyoming | collected... | reverse complement strand
TGACTTCGCTGACTTTAACACCGGCAACATCCCAGGGATTGAATGTCAATTCGAATATTGTCCTGATGGGACCGTTTGCGATGATTTTCCAATTGGAATAATTTTTGGAAAGATACAGCTTGTCATTTTTCCAAATTCCAATTCCACCACAACCACGAGTAGGCCCGACCTCGTAATAATCCATTCCCTCGCCGTGATCTTTATGATAATCGCCGGATTTGTACCATTTTTCGAGGATTGGATATCGAACGCTTTTAACCCAGACATCAGCTTCCCGGAGCCGGGTGATGCCGAAAATCACTGAAAAACTTGGTTTTTTGACGGGGATGATGGTTGAGGTCTGCAAAAAATCACGCCTCAACAGTATCTTTAAGGCCAATAGTTTGGATTTTGGTGGATTTGCCAACAAAATTCTAAAAAAATACTTCAGATTATTCTAATTCGAGGAAAATTTTGGTATTATCGTGGAATCGGAAGGCTTGGTTGTGTAGCCGAGCGTTTAATGGCGCCAGCCATCCCAGCGATATGGGAAATGTCAGATAATATTATCAAAATGTTATTTCACGTTTAGTTTATATAAATGACAACCGGCTCAGAAAAAAAAATTCAAGTCCTGCTCGCCCCGTTAGAAAGCTGCAAGTCAGCAGTGAGATACATATCGTCATCTTTTCTAACGGGGCTCGGCAGACGACAGTCAGGTCTGGTCATTGTAATTCTGCTCCTTGTTGTAATCCTGACCGCCCTCGCCGGCTCGCACATCGACAGAACAACCGGCAAAACCGTAAATAACTTTTTTAATTCTTACACTCTTATGCAGACCGCCACCGACGCGAGTTTCTTTGCTGTTATGGCGGTCGGCGCTACGATGGTAATTATCTCCGGCGGCATTGACTTAAGCGTCGGCTCTATATATGCTCTTTGCGGTGTGCTCACTGCGGCAATGCTCAGATACCTCAATGCCGATTCGGCATTGGCGGTTATACTGGGAATCTTTGCATCTCTCGGACTCGGTATCATCTGCGGATTGCTTAATGGGTTGATGGTTGTCGGACTTGAAGTGCATCCGTTTATTATTACTCCGGGCACGATGTGGATATTCAGAGGCATCGCATTTGCTATAAGCAAGGCTGAAAGCATTCTCGTGCCGGGGGCGCTGACGGCTTTTGCCAAGGCAAATTTAGGTCTCAATCCTGCTCTTTATCCTGTTGCGATGCTGGTAATGATAGCTGTTACCGCGGCAGGAGCTTTTTATCTTTCCAAAACCATTATTGGCAGACATATTTACGCTGTCGGCGAGAAGTGCGTAACGGGATTCTTTCAGTCCATAAAGCAGAGTTAGGAGCCTTTACTTAGTGAAATGATTTTTTAAGGAGAACCCCCATGATTGATGTTATTGTGTTCGTAGTGTTTGTGGCTTCGGTTGTCGGTGTTGGCTTATATAAGAGCCGAAAAGAAAAGACGAGCGAAGACTACTTTTTAGCGGGTCGCGGGCTACAGTGGTGGCTGATCGGGTTTTCATTGATCGCAGCCAATATCTCGTCTGAGCAGTTTGTAGGAATGAGCGGGAACGCAGCCAGTCATGTAGGCTTGGCCATTGCCAGTTACGAATGGATGGCCGCTATCACCCTGGTTATTGTTGCATTTGGTTTTCTGCCGTACTTTCTTCGGGCAGGTATCTTCACAATGCCTGAGTTCCTTGAATATCGGTACAACGCAGCAGCCCGGACTATCATGGCAGTGGCCACTATTTTCATTTATATGTTGCTGCTGGGGTCAGTTACTTACTCCGGAGCTTTGACGATGTCGATGCTGGCTCAGAAGTACAATTTACAGGTCGGCATGAACACTGCCTGCATAATCATCGGTGTTATCGCGATGTTATATGTAGCAGCCGGCGGATTGAAAGCCTGTGCCTGGGCGGATCTGATCCAGGGAAGCGCTCTTATTATCGGCGGAGCGATAATAATGATTTTCGCGTTCAAAATGCTCGGCAGTGTCAATGAGGCGTCTCGCGTTTTGGATGTTAAGAGTGGAACTGTTGAGGTTGTTCGTTTAGCTAAGGAAACCGGAGCAGTAGGCCGCTTTTGGGAATTAAACAAAGTCCGTATGAATATGTTTCTTCCTAAAGATGATATGATACTTCCATGGACAGCGTTGCTGTTGGGATTGTGGATTCCTAACTTTTATTACTGGGGTCTAAATCAATACATCACGCAGCGCACTTTGGGGGCGGCATCGTTAGCCCAGGGACAGAAGGGCATAGTCTTTGCGGCATTTATGAAGCTGCTAATACCATTTGTGATTGTAGTACCGGGGATTATCGCATTCAACCTGTTTGCCAAGCAAATGCAAGAACAGGCAGCGTTGGATAACGCACCGGTGATCGCAAAATATAAAATAGCCAATGAAGAAACACTATTGGTCGAGGTGGTTAATTCTCCCAACGAGGAACAACTGGCCAACTGGCCGGCCGGAAAATTCATGATTGCGGTTTATCCGGATGATTCTACAATGAACTCAAGGCAAACAAAGAACCCATTTGTGCTGCCGTTAACTCAGGCAAAGTATGATAGTCTTAAGGTAAGGCCGTATACAATATTTAGATCAGACGACAGATCGTGGAAGGCGACTTTTCCCGCTTTGGCGGCGGAGCTTGCAGCATACAACAAAGTCACAGAAGGAGCAGCTACTGTAGCAGGTGCTATAACTTCGGTGGAAAAATTCGTCGCATACAAATATGATACGGCTTTAGGACAATTGCTCGGAAATGTATTACCGCAGAAGGTCGGAATTGTTGGATTTGTGTTGGCGGCACTGATGGGAGCTATTGTCAGTTCGTTAGCTGCGATGCTTAATGCCGCTTCAACCATATTTACTATGGATGTTTATAAGAAATACCTAAAACCTGATGCTTCGCAAGATATGATTGTTTTGTTGGGTCGCATCAGTGTAGTAGTCTTTTCAGTAATTTCTGTGTTGTTGGCTCCACAACTGGGTAATCCCAAAATCAGTAATAGTATATTTACGATTATTCAGGAAGGCCAAGGGTTCATTTCGCCAGGTATTCTGGCGGTATTTGTTTTCGGCTTATTAATTCGAAGGGCTCCGGCAATTTGCGGCGTGATTGGTTTATTAACCAATATTGTGGCGTATGGCGTGCTGAAGTTTGCGGCCACTGGGGTGCAGTTCCTTAATCGTATGGCGATATGCTTTGCATTATGTCTGGTCGTAATGACTGTGATCACAATAGCAAAGCCGTTAGCTCAGCCGATAGAGTTTAAACATAATACAACAATCGACCTTAAGAGTTCTATGGGTGCTTTGATAGCGGGATTGGTTGTAATTATAGTTACCTTGGCTCTATATGTTCTGTTTAGCCCTATCGGACTGTTAAAATAAGAGAGAAAAATTATATGAAAGTAACAACCGATAAACAAGCATTCGAGTTGCTAAAAAAGGTTGCCTCAGAGAAGGGGCTGGATGTGACTGGCCCCAAAGGGAGGGTTTGTCGATCGTCCTCTCGCTTTTGCCTGGGTGTTGAGCACGGTGACTATAACGGAACAGAACTGTTTGGAGTTGGAACAGACAGATATATCTGGTTTGCGTATCGGCCCAACGGCAGTAAGCAAACGAGACTCTTCAGTGCAAACTTTCCAGACGATGGTGTCGTCGAATTCGAATCCGGTAATGTTCCAGAGCCAAAATCTGAATCCATAGTGAATACATGGGCCAGATTTCCTTACGGTGTGGATTATATACTGCGGCGCGAAGGTATTGAACTCAATCAGGGTATTGATGGCGCCGTTTATGGCAATATCCCAGGAGGTGGGATGAGCAGGTCGGCATCACTAACGCTAAATCTTATATTATCGACGCTGGATGCTAATTGTATTAAGTTGGATGACAAATTCAAGATCGTAGATATGGCTCAAGCAGTGGAAAATGACTATATTGGTTCGCCCTGCGGCCAGCTCGACCAGATTATGATACTGTTTGCTCGCGAAGGAATGGGGACTTATTATAATCCGGGCAGCAGGACCGTAAATTATGTGCCGCTGGGCGCATCGGCGGGCGATTTCCGCATTATGGTTATGGACACGGGAACGGTCAGAGCAGGACTTGAAAAGTCGACTTATAAGATACGCAGGGCGGAATGCGAAAAATTTGTTTCGATTCTCAATAAAGCCGGCTGCCGGATTAAGTGCTTAGCTGACATTAAAGACAAGGCCGTTTATGACAAGATTTTAGCCCAGTTTACCGGCAAATATCCTGATTTGTGCGACCGGCTCAAGTATATCTTTTTCGCCCAGCAGAGGTTTTACAGGATGCTCGATGCCTGGAAAGCGGGGGATATTGAAACTGTCGGCGGTATATTCCGGCAGGATGGCACGGGGTTGCGGGACGATTATAAAATCTCAGGCCCGGAGCTGGAAACGATGTGCGACATTGCCCGGACTGTGCCGGGTGTTTTGGGTGAAAGAATGCTTGGCGGCGGCGACAAAGGTGCTGCGGGTGCTCTTGTGCGTTCTGACAGCGATGATGCTCTAAAACAAGCCGTCGATGTTGCTTATCCTCGCAGCTACCCTCAGTATTGCGACAAATACGCCATTCATATCTGCAAGATGGTTGAAGGCGTGAGAGTTTATGATGATTTGTTAAAAGTGGATGATCAAAATTGCAAATACGTAAGTTGAACCCTCTAAACAATTTTTAACAAGGAGACTTTTAAAATGTGCAAGATTTATTTTATCACAAGTATCGTAGCTTTTGCAGCATTTACAGGCCAAATCTCTGCAAAATCGGTTTCGGACAATAAACCCGTGACAGATTCAAATAATCAGAAATTTGTGACGGTGCCGAATGACTTGGCTGACGGCGACTTGATAACAACACCAAAAGCCATAAAGCAAACCATCACGGTCGGCGGGGCTGATTCAGATGTATCCGGTTTTACCTCGGCTGCTATTCAGATAGCAGTTGATGCGTTAAAACTGCGAGGGGGCGGCACGGTTGAATTAAAGCCCGGCACATACAAAATATCTGCTCCGATAAGACTGGCAAGCAACATATCATTGACCGGGGCCGGAGACTCTACCATTTTGCGCAAAGTTGATGGGTATCATAGCCTGGTGGCTGTTGACGCAGACTACGGGATGTTGAAGGTAACTGTACAAGACGCTCACGGTTTCAGCCCCGGCATGGGTGTGCAACTTTCTGATTCTCGATACCCCGGTGACTGGGATGTGACTGTCGCGACGATTGTTGCTATCGAAGGCAACACAATATTCTTAGACAGGCCTACATTAAGAGACTACAGTTGTGACAGTAATGCCGTATTGTCAAACACATGCTCGATCGTCGAGAGCGTTGGAGTTGAAAACGTTCATGTTGCCAATCTTGTTGTGGAAGGCAACAAGGCAACAAACGATTTCCTCGGCGGCTGCCGCGGCGGCGCGATATACTTCCAGCAGGCAGTCGGGTGTTCGATAGAGAACGCGAAAGTAAAGAATTTTAACGGCGATGCTTTCGACTGGCAAATCACAAGAGATATAACCGCACGAAATTGCGAAGCTTCATATTGCACTGACATCGGGTTCCATCCCGGTACGGGGTCCGAAAACACGCTTATCGAAGGCTGCAGCTCTCATGACAACGACCATGACGGTATCTTTCTATGCTGGAGAGTTAAAAAGAGCACGCTAAGGAACAACACTTTGTACAGCAACGGTCGCGACGGATTATCGATTAACAAAAAAGATACTGATAACGTTATTGTGAACAACCACATTTATCAAAACGGCCGCCATGGCGTGTGGTTTGCCGACTATGGCACAGCTAATAACAGCAATCGCAATTTGTTTGCGGATAATGTAATAGAAGATAACGGAACAAAAGAGTCCGGAGCCGGCTTTAGCGTCAACTCAAATATGCGGGACATCACCATACAGAAGAACACTATCCGCGACAGCGGAAAAGGTACGCAGAAATGCGCTGTCCTCATTGAAAAGGGCGCAGAGAACATACAAGTTCAGGATAACAAAATGAGCGGTCACCCGGATAGCGACATTGTCCGTAAATAATTGTTGCGACGGCACATAATTACCTGTATCAGTAATATGTTGAGTTTGTCGCCTGTGGAAAAATAAATGGAACTCACGGGTAAAGGAGAGCTTGTGAAAGTACATCAGTTTTTGGTCATACTGGCCGTTTTGATGATTTTGGGCGGCTGCTGCAGTAAAACGTCTTTTGTGGAAAATCACAAAGCTGCGGCAGTTATCGTTGTACCTGAGGGAACTGCGCCCGCCATTGGTGTGCCACAGGCAACAGATGCCGATACCAATCTCAAGAGAAGAGAAAAGCTATCTGAAATCGAGATTAAACAGGGTCAGGACAACGCCAATCAATGGTACTCGGCAACGGTCAATTCTGTTGCGGTCGGCGCCGCGGAATTGCAGAAGTATATCGAAAAATCCACCGGTGCCAGACTTGATATCACAACGGAAGACCGGCTTACCAGGTCCGACCTTTCCAAGCGAAAAATCTTCGTCGGTCCATGCAAAGAAGCGAAACCCCTTATTGACATCACAAAGATTCAGCCGGAAGGTTTTGTGATAAAAACCAAAGACAGGAATATCTATATTGTCGGCAGGGATCAGACGCCGGACGGCCTGGCAGCCGACGGCACCCTTAACGGCTGCTACGAATTCGTCAAACGATATTTGGGTGTGCGGTGGCTTATGCCGGGCGTATTGGGAGAAGTTGTGCCTAAAACGGCCTCGCTGGAGCCCGGGGAAATTGATGTAAAGGAAGAACCGCTATTATGGCAGCGGCGCATTCGTGACTGCCATGCTCATGTCGAATACGGCAGGATTGCAGAGGTGCTGGGCAATTGGGGCGTCCCCATGTCTGAATGGGAGAAGTTTTTTGATGCGGATATTACCAATGCGTGGTTTCGGCAGCATCGACTCGGCGCAAGAGTGGAACTCAAGTATATGCATGCCTATATCGGCTGGTGGGACAGATTCCACGAAACTTATCCCGGTATCTTTGCAATGCAGCCCAACGGTAGCCGCATCAATACAAATGTCCGCGAACAGCTTTGCGTATCAAACCCGCAACTGTGGGATTTGGTCGCACAGGAAAAAATCAAGGAACTGAAGGATAACCCGCATCTGACCGCTGCCTCGATAACGCCGAACGACGGCGGTGAAAACAAGTTTTGCTGCTGTGAAAGGTGCCGGTCGTGGGACCCGCCCGCACCACGAATTAATGATGATGATCCTGACAGTAAAAAGGCAAACCGTCGGCAGCCTCTGACCGACCGTTATTTTCGCTTTAACAACGAGGTTGCCCGACGGGTGGCCAAAGAAATGCCAGACCGCTATCTCGGCGTGTACGCCTATTCGGTTTACCGGACTCTGCCGATACAACTCGATCATATTGAAAAGAATTTAATAGTCGGGTACGTAGGGTTTAATTCTTATCTCAGTGATAAGAAACGTCAGACCGATCGTGATTACTGGCTCAAATGGAGCAAACTTGCCAATCAACTTTTCATTCGCCCCAATCTTTTCTGGGGCTACATGAGTCTGCCGGAAAACTACGCCCGCAAGGTTGCCGCTGATATTCGTTTTATGGCCGATAACGGTATGCGAGCGGCAGATTTTGACGGACTTGTGGGCAACTGGGGCTTGGAAGGTTTGAATTATTATGTGGTAGCGGAGATGCTCTGGAATCCGTATGCCGACGCCAATGCGATTATTGATGATTACTGCCGAGCCGCCTACGGCAAAGGCGCACCGGCGATGAAGGTGTACTATGACCAGCTTGAGGAACTGACAAATGCAATTGCCCGCGAAGGCAAATACAGGGATTTGAGGGCTGACCCGGAAAACCTGGTCGGCTATTACAGTGATAATGTCCTCAACCGGTTCCAATTACATCTGGATAAGGCCGTCACGGCCATCGGCGATTCAGACCCTGCGGCTGTTGAAAGGGTAAAACTTGTTACAGATGGCCTTGATTACACGCGGAAGGTAAGACAGCTTGTTCTGGCCGCTTCTAATGTTCGAATCGGCCAAAGCTCCAAAGAGGATTTTGAGAAGGTCAAAGCGGAGGTTGATAAATACTTTGCCTTGCATGTGATGCAATGGTCTGTTGCGACAACGCACAATTATATTTATATCAGCAGTACGTTGAGCCTTGAACCGGTTAAACGTTAAGTGTGTTTCTGAATCAAAATCGCAATATGAGCTGGTTGCGGCCAAACCAGGGGCGTAAAGGCTAAAAAACCTCATTTTTCTTGCTTTTTGATACGTTAATTAGTAAAATGTGTTTTGGTCTTTACTTTTTTGGGATGGAGAAGAATAGGATGATGTTGCTGTCGCAAAGTCGTGCCTTAACCGGAGTTGTTATCGGATTTTTGCTTGTTGTTACAAGCAGCCTGTATGCAGAGATGTCCCTGCCCCTTGACCCGAATTACACGATACCGGGACTGGTTAATGATTCCACTGCAGTTTACGCGATTCCGCAATTTCCTAAACAGCCTTATGGAGTGCCTTTCATATATCCGACTTTCCACACGAGGCTAATCAGAATTGCAGCAGTGCCCGGCCAGAGTTTTCCAATAGAGAGCGGAGGCAGTGGAATCTGGGGAGGAAATGCCCGCCATCATTACTCGAAAGACCAGCCCTGGAATTCTGACGGCTCGCTGATTGCAATACTCAATGAGGAGAACGGTTCGCCATCGGCATTGATTCTGGATGGCGACACTTATCAGGTAAAATACGGAAAATGCGGCAATTATATCCTGGGAGATGACCGCTGGCACCCGCTTTACCCCAACATACGAATTAACGCAAGAAGCAGCACATTAGAGTGGTTTGATGTTGTGAACTGCACACAAGTGAGGAGTTGGTCGCTGCCTTTTTCGACAGGTAGTGCATTCGGTTCCTACGAAGGCAATCCTTCATTTGACGGGCGTTTTGCCGTTATGTGCAATTCGGATGGCTCCAAGTTATGTGTGGTAGATATGGACCCTCAGCCGCCGTTTGCGCCGTATCCGGATAAACGCATAGGCCCGGTTTTTACAGGAGCGACTGTAAGCGGAATGGGGTTTGACTGGGCATCCGTATCCCCATCAGGTAAATATTGTGTTGTTGCTTACGACTCGCCTGATACCGACCACTTGCGGGTTTTCGATATCAATTCAACTACTTTGGCGATAACACCTCGTACGATGCCGACGGGTTCGCTGGAATGTTCGTGTCATACAGATGTGAATGACGGCTGGATTTATCATCTTGGGCACGCTGATATGACGTTGAATCCGTTTGATGCCAATGAAGACGTCATCATTGGGCAGATTAGAAGCGGATATTGCCCATCAAAGAATCCCGGCGGCAGTACATTCGGTAAAGTTGTAATGGTGAGGCTCAGAGACAATACAGTGTCGACGGTGACTACAGGGACTAACGAAGCTTCGCCATTTCATATTTCTACCCGCAATTTTATGCGACCGGGCTGGGCATACGTAACATATTGGCCGGGCAGCGGCAAGAAATTCAATGATGAAATAATTGCGGTCAAGATGGACGGCAGCGGCAACGTTGAACGATTAGCTCAAACGCACTCAAATACGGACGCCGGAGGTGATATAGGCTACTACGCAGAACCGCAAGCAGTCCCATCCCTGGATGGCAGACGTGTTATATTTGCAAGCAACTGGGCAAGTAATTGTTCGCCCCCATGTGGTTCGTATGACACGTGGGATATTCAAGATTATGCGATAGAAACAATGCCTGTCGGCGACCTGACCCACGGCGGCCTTGTGGACTTCGAGGACCTTGAGTGGTTCCTCTTGAGTTGGTTAGACGACGGCTGTGTCGCTCCGGGTTGGTGCGGCGGCTCCGATCTCAACCAAAGCAGTACCGTTGACTTTACCGACTTCAGCAAGTTTGCCGACAACTGGCTCAAAGACAGTTTCTAAGAAAATTCAAAAGGCAAAAGGTAAAGCTCCACAGCTTTACAGCCGTGGCATCTTCACATACTTCGGCGAAACCCGCCGAAGCATACCCTCCTTCGCCAAGGCTACGGAGGGTTACCCTTTTCGCATTCATCCACGGGTTTACACCCGTGGCTTTCTGCGAAGGCGGGTAAAAAGGCAAAAGTGATTTATAGAATAATTGCGGTTAGGAATGACGACCAACCGGTTTTTAATTTCAGAAACGTGCTTTTTCGTGTAGCCGGCGGCGTTGTCTTTGGTGCTGGAAATACCGTCTTTCGCCGTTCTTCTTTGGCTGCTAAGGAACCGGCTACGACGCGGCAAGCAAGCCGGGTGAAAAGAGAGTATGAAGAAGTGCCGCTGCCGAGCGGGAAAATAAAATTAGGAAACATTTACAAAACATATCCAATCTGCTTTGAGAACGGAACGGTTCTTCCGGAGTTAGACAGCTTAGAGCGAAGGTTTGGCAAAGCAGGTACTTGAAGAGATTGGACTGCCATAATTATAATATTTTGCTTGCCGATAAATTAAAGAAAAATTTGCAAAGTTCGACCATCGAAGTAAAATATCACCGACGACAAGAAAAAATTGTATAAAAGAAGGGAGATAACGCAGAATGAAACGTGTTATGATTTTTGTACAGACGTGCCTTGTGTATGGCATTTTTGCCGTATCCATTGCGTATTCACAGGATAACATACCGTCGGCCGACCGCCGGCTTATCCCCTCGGTTTCGAGCCGTCAAACAAAGTATCCGCTGCCGGCTTTTCACACACGAACTGAGTGGCTGGGACGAGCCAAATATCTGAGAGAACATATATTGGTCAGTACAGGATTGTGGCCGATGCCCGAGCGGACACCGCTCAATCCGCATATTTTCGGTCGTGTTGAACACGATGGCTATTCTGTTGAGAAGGTGTATTTTGAAAGCTATCCCGGGTTTTATGTTGTGGGTAATCTCTACCGTCCGCTCAATAAAAAAGGCGCTTGTCCTGCTATACTGAACCCGCACGGCCATTGGCCTAACGGCCGCTTCGAGGACAGCGAGCTTGCGAGCATTCCGGGCCGCTGCATCAACTTTGCCCTTCAGGGTTATGTCGCATTCAGTTATTCAATGATGGGCTATGACGAAGGCGCTTTGCAGATTCAGCATCACGACCTTGCCGGCGATAAAGAGCAGTTGTGGGGCATTAGTCCGATGGGTATTCAGACATGGACCAGCATCCGGGCCCTGGATTTTGTTACCTCTTTACCCGATGTTGACCCCAATCGCGTCGGCGTAACCGGTGCTTCCGGCGGCGGAACACAGACGTTTATGCTCTACGCGGTGGATGAAAGGGTAAAGGTCGCAGCGCCTGTCAATATGATTTCACTTCACATGCAGGGCGGCTGCATCTGCGAAAATTGTCCTAATCTGCGTCTTGATGCCAGTAATGTGGAAATCGGCGCTCTCATGGCGCCGCGGCCTCTTTTACTTATTTCAACATCCGGCGACTGGACATGCGACACTCCCCTGATGGAATTCCCCGCGATTCGCAATATCTATCGTCTTCTTGATTCGGAAACTCATGTTGCCAACGCTCCTTTCAATTATGAGCACAACTACAACAAGGACAGCCGTGAGGCCGTCTATCCGTGGTTTGCCCGATGGCTTCAGCCGCAAAATACATCGCTTAACACAAAGGAAGTGCCTTTTAAGGTTGGCGACCCAAATAAACTGAAAGTATTCGAAAAGCTGCCCGCTGGCGCGGTTACACCCGACCAACTGGAAAAATATCTGGTTGAACAGTCGAAGAATGCCATTCATTCTCAATTGCCTGATAATTGGGATAAGCTGCTCAGGTTCCGTGAAGTATTTGGAGTCGCATATTGCCATTCAATCAATGCGTCAATTCCCGCCAAAGACGAAATTTTGAGCTGGCAGGCCGAGCAGACTGCTCGTGCCGTCAGGCTCTATATCGGCCGCAGCGGCAAAGGCGACCGCATACCGGCTGTTGTATTGTATCCTGCCGATACTTCAAACATTACCGCAGCCACACTGCTTGCTGATTCGCCCGCTCACCAGTGCCAGTTGTCCACTCTTGTGCCTCGCGAAGGCTCTCTGGCAGCAGCGCTGACAGCCAAAGGGCATCTGGTGCTTGTTGTTGATCCTTTCCCGGCAGGCGCCGCCATTGCGCCACTGCCGGATTATTGCTTGTGCGACGACAATGTTCCTTGTCCGACGGCATATAATCGAACCGCTGCTGCCGAGGCAGTGCAAGATATTTTGACCGGCGCCGCATACCTGCGGCATACTCTCGGCTTTGCCAGAATTCAACTTGTCGGACTGGGTGATGCCGGCCTGAAAGTTTTTCTTGCGGCAGGACTTTTGCCACAGGCTCAGAGTGTTGCGGTGGATGTCAACGGCTTTGATAACCAATCCGATGAGGAGTTTGTAAAAAAGCTCAATATTCCGCTGCTGAGGCGCGCCGGCGATTTAACTACCGCCGCAGCCTTACTTGCCCCTAAAAAACTTATGCTGTTCAACACAGGCTCAAAGTTTAATAGCGATGATATTCGTGCAATGTACAAGGCTGGCGGGGCAGAAAAGCTGCTCGGCGTAGAAACAGGCATCGTGACTGCCGAACAGATAGCGGGGCAGTTAAACAGATAGTTGTCAATGTGACACAAAGCAGTTTTATTCAAATTTTAACACTATCTTACCCGCCTTCGCAGAAAGCCACGGGTGTAAACCCGTGGATGAATGCGAAAAGGGTAAAACACAAAAATTAGTTATCGGCTTCGCTTTTATCCCAAGATTCGACTATCCTGTACGGTATATCGTTGCGGAAATCAGGCCACATTGCACCGTTGCCGTCTTTGTCAATCGCCTCTATGCACCACATAAGCCCATCAGAGGAAACACTTACAGAACCGACCCACAAAGCCGCTTCCTTTGTCAATTCAATCGTCTTCCAATCGGTTTCTGACGGCAGTGGCTTATATTTCAGCAGAACTGATTTAACGCCTGCCGGATCATCGACATCGGCTCTGATTGTAAGTCTCTTTTCGGTTTGGCTTACAGCCTCCAGCAAAGCAGCGGCTTTTTTAACGCCTGCCGGATCATTGATATCGACTCTGATTCTAAGTCTCTTTTCGGCTTGGCTTACAGTCTCCAGCAAAGCAGCGGCTATCTTTATCGTCGGACCTGTCCGGTCTCCCTTAGGCAGCAGTGCATCCTTCGGCAGCGACATTGTCTCAAGAGGCGATATCTGTTCATCGAGACTGGTGCCGTCAACACGGCATTTCTGAGCTTCCTTTGCCCATGTAAATTCTTCTGTTTTTAATCTTAGAGTATCAACAAACGGCTTAAAATACATCTGGCCGAGAGCGGCTAATTTCCCCCAATCTTTAACGGCATTTTTATGATAGTTTCGCGACATATCCGCCGCCCAGCGGTCATGCGACAGGCTGTACAGAGAATAATAGGCGGCCGATCTGAGACGCGAGGCGTTATATCGCCCCAAATACGACAGCATCTCCATATCGACGCATAAACTTTTGAATTCTTTTGAATCGCTGCCGGCTTTTTTGGCTAACCCCATTTGTTTTATTGTCTCGCCGCTGAATTTATCGAGTATATCCGCCGCCTGAATGGGATTAAGTCTGGCAGACGGCTGCTTGTTAACAACGCTTTCGGCATATTCCATAGGGCTTTGCACATTCTGACCGTCAAAGGGACCTGTCTTTGCCCACTGCACAACACTGCCGCCCGTTTCCAGTTCCGTAGCATAATTGCGATGGTCAGGACCCTGCGTGTAAAACATCTTGGCATAGGGAATAATCTGGCTGGCGGTTATAAAGGCATTATAGAAGGCTTGGCCGCCATTGCCGAAGCGGTCTTTAAACTTTGCAATCCAAACCTGCTCGGATACATTCGGGTCATAACTCATACGCCCCCATAAATCATAAAAGAGCCAATCACGCTGATAAATCCATTTATACCAGCGCAGCTCTGAATCGTCTTTGTGAAGATAATCATAAGCGGGATAATAGGCGTTTACAGGTTCGACGCAGAATCCGATTGAGCCGCCAAGCAAAGAATTCCTTGCCGTCCTTGCCGCAAAATCCGGATTGCCCCACGGAAATACCCTATGTGTGCCGTTTGCCCTCACCTGAAATATCACCTTATACGGCTGAGGATAGGTAAAATAGTCAGTGTATGAATATTCAGCCCATCCGGCCATTCTGCCGCCGGCAACAATATGGGCAGGGCCGTACTGCTCGCCATTGTATTTAATTTCTACATACAGCCGTCCGGGAAATGCCTGTGCTATTTCAATTACCTTTTCCTTGCTGGTGCCCCAGGCACGAGTGTAAAGAGCGATATCTCTGCCCGCTTCCTGAATGGCCGGAATATAACTCTTTCTGAAAAAGTCTTCGCCCTTTCCTGATTCGCCGATTCTAAAACCGAACATAAGCATATCAGGGCAGGATTGAATAAACTTTCGTGCACACTCACGCGCATACTCGGCCATTTCATCTTCTGTCCATTTATAGGAATTTTCGCGGCAATAATTGCCGTCATAGGTAGAATAATTCATAACAGCGAATTTAATGCCGTGGTTTTTTGCCATCCGCATAACTTTTTTGAGCATCTCCAGATTTCGATCCGCTATATCGGGAGCAACTCCTGCATCGGGGAATCTATCGCTTTTAATAAAATAAGCATACAGATTAGGAAACTTTGTTGTTTTGATATCATACATTCCGTGCAGGTCTATCCAGTTAATCCTCGCTCTGGCCAACTGGTCTATATACCCCTGCCAGAAATCATCCGACAGAAACCACCATGTATCCATATTTTCATTGCCGTAAGGCAACGTGAGAAATGGGTTGACCGCTCGAAATTCAACATATGGCGACTGAATAATAGGCTTATCTATATCCAAAGCCTTTTTACCCTCCATGCGAAGCCGTTCTGCAAGCTCAAAACAGCCGTACATAGCGCCGACTTCATCGCTGCCGACAATGACCACAGCAGAATCTGAACGTGCAATAACAAAGGATTCCGGTTTTGCAGGAAGGCTGCCGGCCGCAGCAGCAATCACTTTATCCTCGCCGGCAGGTTTTACAGCGACAAGCACGGTCATATCGGCAATATTTGCCTCGATGACAGCCTTCTTCAGATCGCCTGCACCAAACAGTACCGCTTCGCTCTGCGTCTTGATTAATACTTCACAAAGTCCTGCCGGTGTCATCATAACAAAAATTGCGGCATTAAAAATCAGACAATAAAATGCTTTACGTACCATAAGGCCTCCTTAATCAAAATTAAGAATACCGCTTAAAATCAACTATAACGACTTGTATCCGATTGTTCTGCTGAAATTTTAGATGGCCGCTGGTCTTATGTCAAGCATATCTCAGGCAAAGTGTATGATATATTGCCCAAAACACAAAAAAACAAACAGCAGATCTGTTTTGAAAACGGAATAAGTTTTATGAAGGTCGGCAGTGTAGAGAGGGCGAAATTCATTATTTATGCAAGAGGGAAAGACCGGTATATAATCAGAGTGCCAAAGAGCGAGATAGTGGTTAAGCGGGCTGTGCGGAAATATGAAACATACCTGAAAGAGACATGAGATAAACTGATAAAGGCATTTATAGAGCGGGGAGCAGAAAGAGCTATAGCAGAAGGCCTGGTAAGGCAGGTATTCGAAGAGATGAGCTATGTCCCCGGTAATGATGGAGTGGGTTGGTCGGAGAAATGAGCTTAATCGGATCGATTGAAGGCAGACACTGGCTCGGGTGTAGCGGGCGGGACTCATTCGCAGGCGGCCGTTTGCCGTGGTGTCTAACTTATCTGATCAAAAGTAGTTGCATAATTAGATATCTTTGAGATAGACAGTTTGAAAATGAGCGAGAGTGTCCTGAAATCGGATATTTGCTGGGGTTGATGCAAATCCAGGTGCTGGAGTGGAGTGAACCTGAACGAACAAGGCACTAAGAATATTAGTTGTTGTAATTTTCAGGGAATTGATTAGAATATAAATTCGCCGATTAAAACTTTTAATTAACCAAAATGCGCATTAAATTCAGAAATCATAAAATACCTCATTACTTGTGAAGAGGTGGGAATATGCGTAAAGTTATGGTGTTTTTTAAAACCTCACTGGCATTTGGACGAGGTTTGCTTTGTAGTGTTTTCAGATTTGAGGACTATTCCGCAAAAGGGGTGTGGATCAGTGCCCCTGCAACTGGTCAGGTTGGCGATGACGGCATTATCGATTTAAGAATTCATGCGGCCCGGTGTGGCGCCGTAAAATCACAGGTTATATTAATCCCTTATTGATTCAGGAGAAACAGACATGTTAAGAAGCATTAAAAATGTGGTTGTTTGGGTTTCAGTTTTAGTATTCACCTTTTCCATTGCTGGATGCGCGGGAAAAATGGCCGCAAAAAACTGCATGCAGCAAACTAAGGAGGCAGTTTGTGACCAAAAGTTGGCAATGACTCCCCCAATGGGCTGGAACAGTTGGAATGGATTAGGGAAAGAAGTAAGTGAAGAGTTAATCAAAGAAACCGCTGATTCAATGGTCAGTACAGGTTTGAAAGATGCCGGATTTACTTACATTGTAATTGACGATTACTGGCATGGAGGAAGAGACTCTGTTACCGGATTGCTCTACCCTGACCCGAAAAGATTTCCTTCAGGAATGAAAGCATTGGCAGATTATGTTCATAGCAGGGGACTTAAATTTGGTATTTACTCCGATGCAGGCACACAGACCTGTGGAGAACAGCCAGGCAGCTACGGATATGAAGAGAAAGATGCAAAGTTGTTTGCAGAATGGGGTGTTGATTATCTCAAATACGATTACTGTTTTTGTACAGACTATGCATCAGAAAATAATGATTATAAGATGGCAATTGACCGTTATAAGAAAATGGGGGATGCACTTAAAGCAACAGGCAGACCAATAATCTTTAGTATCTGTGAATGGGGACCACGCTCTCCCTGGCTCTGGGGAAAAGAAGTCGGCGGACAGATGTGGAGAACCTCCTACGATGTACATGACTTTTGGGACAAACCCAGAAACGAGATTAGCCCGATAGGTATTCTTACCTCTCTGGATGTGGCAGCCAATCTGGAACGTTTTGCCGGTCCGGGTGGTTGGAATGATCCTGATATGCTGGTTGTCGGCCTTAACAATACAGGTAACATTAAAGGTGGCGGCTGTAATGAAATTGAATACCGCACACAAATGAGCATGTGGTGCATGCTCGCTGCTCCATTGATGGTGGGTTGTGACATCCGCAAGATGGACGAAACCACAAAAACAATCCTCCTGAACAAAGATGTAATAGCCATTGACCAGGATGCCCTTGGAAAACAGGGTTTCAGAGTCTATAGAAAAGATGGTCTTGAAGCATTTAAGAAACCCCTTAGCGGAAATCGTGTAGCAATAGCATTCTTAAACCGCAATTCAACGGATAATAAAATCACCGCATCATATAAGGATTTGGAACTGGATCCCGAGATTAGCTATTCTGTATATGATGTATGGAAACATACGGCTCTGGGGCAGGCTAATGGAACGCTTTCAGCAGACTTAAAACCGCACGAATGCCAGGTCTTTGTGCTTTCTCCCTCTGAAAGCAAATGAGAGTACTTACGGCTATACTTAGAGCTTCTAATGCTCTTGTTAAAAATAGGGGACAGTGGGGCTGTTGAAAAAGTCCACACTATCCGATATAGATTATACATGTATTGTGAAGCTCCACGGCTTTACAGCCGTGGCATCTTCACTGCAGTAATTCTGTTGTTAATGGTATTAGCAGATTTCTTGTCCCTTATCTGCTTTCTAACATAATTTTGCAATTCCATTATGGAAATATTAGAGACCGTATTACTTGGACCAACAAAATCAGGCGGTACTGCTTTGCCTGAATGTAAATATGCCGCCTGTTCAAGATATCTTTGTAGAGCAAGTTTTTTGTCGCTCCCAAAGTAATACAGCTTACCCTTAATCTTCTTGCAATATTGGCCCGTTGGATGTAAAGTTAGCGGGAATTTATCCGAACGAGTTTTTCGTTTTTTAATATCGGTTTTTAACATGGACAAGAACCTTAACTACAACCAGTTATCAAAAATAAATGTTTTACAATTGTATTGTAACTTAAAAATGGTTGTAGCCAAGGTTGTATTACATAATTTTTTAAAAATTTTAAATTATATAATTATTTTATTAACAAGTAGTTGCGCTCGTAGCTCAGCTGGATAGAGCAACGGATTTCTAATCCGTAGGTCAGGGGTTCGAATCCCTTCGGGCGCGTTTGATTTTGTGCCGATGTCATTCGGCGACATCAATTCTTTTTCTGTTCCTAATCCTGCCATTTGCAAAGACTTAATCTGCTCTACGTTCTGCCTGGTAAAAGACTTTTCTTGTGCTCCATCGTGGCCAATTGAAGACATCACTTTACAATCAGAGTAGGATGTTTTTGCAAGTTTTTTGTAAGCTGGTTTGTAAGCGCCAGCGACCACTGAATTATCTGTTCCTGTTGCCTTCTGAGCCTGCTTGCTCGGTAAAGATAAATCTGGCAAAGATTCTACCGCTTCGGACTCCTGACCTCTCAGGGTGTGTGTATATCGACTCATTGTAAGGTTTATATCGCTATGCCTCATTATAACCTGAGCAACCTTCGGGTGTACGCCGCTGGCAGCCAAAAGGCTTCCGGTGGTATGCCTTAAACTGTGAAAGTCTACCTTGCCTTGCCCTCTATCTGCACTGTCAATTCCAGCAGCTTCACAATCTGCCCTGAGCATATCAGCCATATTGTATTTACTTGGCATTGAAAAGACCTGTGCCGTTGGCAGCTTGCCAAGTAAGAAGTTCTGCATAATTGCAGCGGTTTCTTTCCGTAGCGGCAAAATGCTCTCCTGCCTGTTCTTTGAGTGTTCTGCCTTAATAGTAACTGTACACTCGCTAAAATCAAATGATGACGCAGTAAGGCTTCGCAGTTCATTTGCTCTTAGCCCTGTTTCTATCGCCAAGCGGTAGAGCATAGCCCTTTGATGTCCGGTCATATTAAATCGGACTGGTGACGATTCTGTGGCCTCTAAAAGCCTTCTGATTTCATCAGTTTCTAATGCCCGCCTGGCTATCTGGCCTTTGGTAGTGTTCACTTTGCTTAAATGCTCTACAGGTGATTCGCTGGCTCGCTGGTTTTGAATCATCCAGCGACAAAACTGCTTTATGCTTTGAAGGTAGTAATTTGAGGTCTGAGCACTTATGCCATTTTTTTTGCTGCGTAAGCTGGCAAGGTCTTTTGTATTACACTTGCGGAAATATCTGGCCAGAAAACAAATTTACAATCATCAAACACAGGCTTGATTCTAGCTAAGGTCTGTTCAACATACCCTTCGGTATTACCCTTAGCCAAAAGACTTGCTCTGAAATCGTTCAGGTGTTCAGTTAGCGGTCTTTTGCGGTGTTCTTTATATCTGTCGATGATACCCGAATCAGCCAGTTCCGCTTCCTTCTCCAGCTTTGCAGCTAATTGAGCAGTTGCGGTCTTATCCTTAAATCCTTTTACCCGCTTCCGAGTTTCCCCAGCAGCCTTATAGTCGATATACCAATACTTTGACTGTTTGCGGATAGTTTTGCCGCTTGCGTCTTTTACTGTGTATTTTTGATGAAATACGCTTGCCATAATATCACATTACCTTTTTCTTAACTCTTTTTTGCTGTCAATTCAAGCTTTAATGTTTCGACCAATTTCGAGGCTGTAGCCAGGGTAATTCCCCGCTTACCATTCACAAAGCGGGATACCACTGGCTGAGATACGCCGGAGTCCTTTGCCAGCCTGTAAATGGTCAAACCGCTTTGCTTAAAGGTTGCTCGAATCTGTTTTCCCAAATATGTTTCAAGTTTTTTCATACTATCATTATATCACAGGCAGTTTCTATGTCAAGAGGTATATATACCATTTTATTATTTTTTTCCGTTTACCCTACCGTTCAACTCACTATTGTTTTTTGAAAGTTAGCATCATTTTGCGCTATATTTCACTGACTGGCATTACGAGATATAGTGAGCAGCGCGGTGGGGTAAATTAACATTTTCCTTCTATCATTTGGGTCTGGCTCCTGGGTAATCAAGCCAGCGGTTTCCAACATTGGTATAATCTGCTGTCTTAGTTGCCAATCAGGTATAAACCGTCCATAGACCTGATAATGCTTTTGGATTATCTCCTGTCTGCTCAAACCCAATTTCCCCGTTGTTTCTTCGATTATTTCGTCTCTCACTTCATTTTTCTCACACCAAGCGGGCAAAATTACCTCTTGGTAAAGCTGATAAATGTATGGTGGCAGATTAAGTTCTTGGCTTTCAGAAATCGTATCCCATATTTTGAACGCTTCTTCTATGTCGCTGTTGTTTGCCACAATAGTCGAACCATCCTTATCCCTGAACCACAGATTCAGCAGAGCAAAAACCTTAACGAGTGAAATAAGTCGCCCAATGTCTCTTGTGTGCCTGGGCTTGAGCACTTTGTTTTCGGTAAAAAACCTCTCTTCGATTTTTTCCGGTGCTCCTATCCTCACCTCTTCAATACTTTCCTGTTTTATTGCTCGAATCCGCTCTTTTAGCAGTATTCTCTGTGGGTCATTATCTAATCGCTCTTGGTAAGCTCCACTATTGGTCTCTTTCTTGATTTTCTCATATATCGCCTCTCTAATTTTTTCTTGGTTGGTCTCCGGACTTAACAGTAGAAATCTCGTTGCCTCCTGCTCATCAATTCTCAATCCAGCGGTGCAGAAAATCACTGCCGGATAACCTTTCAATATGATGTTTTTGGTCTTTATGCCATATTTTTGTGTTTTATCGGTAATCTTCAGCCTGATTTCTTTTTTATCGTGAGAAAGCATCGGTCTTAGATGTTGCAGGAGTAACGTATGCGGCTGGTCAAGAAAAATTAGAATCTTTCGGGATAAATCCACCATATACCCCTCGTCTTTCTCACTATATTTCCCTACATCGTGGAAAAAAGCAGTGGGTGAACAATAACCGATTTCAATAACATCCTGTTCAGGAAACAGCCTGGCTATTTCTGTCGGTATATAAGATTTACCAGTTGATGAGGGGGCATTAAAGCTGATATTGATTTGTGAGCTTTCTGTATAAGTTGAAAGCTGGCAGAGAAACGTTATCAGCTTATTTTCATCGTCCTTTTTGATTGTCAAACCAAGTATTTCCAGCAGTTCTCTTGATGACAACGGCTTAGCTTAAACTTGGAAATATCTATCTTTAGTGGGTCAAAGGGCACTGTTTGGTCGATGAGCCTTATTAGGTCTCCGTTATCGTGCCCATTATTGAGCCAATCGCTTACATCACCCTTTTCTGGCAGTCCTGGGAGTTCGACAATTCGTACTTGACTGGCTATACCATAAAGGGAGTTCGCTATCTGTTCGGCGTGCTTTTTGCCCGCGCTATCATTGTCAGGAATAATGGCTACAAGACGCCCCTTAAAATACTGGTTAAATTCACCACACCACTTACCAGCTCCCATCGGACAGGTCGTTGCGATAAACCCTAATTCATATAGTCGGTCGCAGTCCTTTTCTCCCTCTGCAATTATAACCCATTCCTGCATCGAAAACTGATCATTGTCAGTACGCAGCAGAAGTTCGCCTGGATTCTTGATCAAATCCAGAACGACCCGGTATTGAAGAAACTGCGTGTCGCTTTCCTGATTGATGAGGCCCATCGCTCACAGGAAGGCCAGATGGGCGCTGCCATCCGCCTGCCGTTCCAAAGACATCCCGCCCTGCCCTTTAATAACCGCAAGTTTCTCCCTTTGCCACCGTGCGATACCGCCTTCCATTACCTTTACTTTGTTGATTCCCGACTGCATCAGCATATCCGCAGCCATTGGAGAGCGGTTCCCCGCCAGACAGAACACTATATAGTTCTGTTTTGACTGGCTCAATTCGCCAATTCTGCTCGAAAGTGTATCTATTGGTATATTAATTGAATCTTCTATATGCACCTGATTAAACTCCAGTGTTGAGCGCACGTCTAAGAGCTTTGTTTGCGGGTCTTTTTTCACAAGCTCAAAGGCTTCTCGCGGCGAAATCATCTCTAAAGACGTTGCTTTGCCTTCCCGGTTTACGCGTATTATATTGTCGATATTAAAAGGCTTCGGGATTACTTTCGCCCGCATATTCCGCACGAACGTCTCCTTATTTGTTTCTTTCAGGAATGGGTTGTTCTCTTTTTCTTCTGCTATGGTTGACATTCGTTTTTCATTATAGTCATGAGCGGGGCAGTCTGCTGATAACCAGCAATCTGCCGTTCTCAAAGTGGGAAATCATTTTTAAGGATCCGATGACCACTGCGGCGGCGATTGATCGGCTGGTGCATCATAGCGTGGTCTTGGAATTGAACGTGCCGAGCTACCGGGCTGAGCAGGCACAAAAACGGAAAACTAAAGACATGTGACATCCAAAATCTTGCCCCCATGGGGGCATCCCCTTAAGAACTACTTGTTGTGGGATAACTGTTATGAAGAAAAGGTAAAAACAACTGTCGCTGGAAGGAAATTATGCTTGACGCTGGACACCCCTTTCAATGGATTGATGAAAGTATATTGGCCAAAATTTAAGGATAAGTTGAAATCGATCCCAATCATTTTTTCTCACAACTTATTATATTTATTCGTCTTACAACAATTTACTCAAAAGTTAATGGGACAGTAGTGACTTAAAAACACTATTATACGAATTGTAATTAAAAATTGCGCCTTTGATATTACTGCACACGTCATTGCGAGCGAAGCGAAGCAATCTCTATTTGCTGAATTTGAGATTGCCACGGCCATTTTCAATGGCCTCGCAATGACAC
>Ga0315291_10002748_pt1 | contig 22905 bp, 18 predicted proteins | sample YL17G12_20_MG_FD_203070 | JGI IMG/M metagenome (GOLD analysis project Ga0315291, IMG submission 203070) | Sediment microbial communities from Yellowstone Lake, YNP, Wyoming, USA - YL17G12_20 | ecosystem: Environmental > Aquatic > Freshwater > Lake > Sediment | place: USA: Wyoming | collected... | reverse complement strand
GTCTCGCCGCAGCCGGGACAGGCCAATGAGAACTCAAACAGGGGCTGACGGAACTGGCTCCCCTTCACGGTGTCCACCGGCATCGCCGCTTCGCGAGGGGGAAGTCGAACCGCGAACTCCCAGTTTTGAACCTGGGCCGCGGTCTGCTCGGCGAGAGGGCTCATCACGAGCGCCTTCTCCCCCTTCTTCCCAGGGCAGATGTCGGCGCAGTTCCCGCACCCGACGCAGTCGAGCGGGCTGACCTGGATTCGGAACTGGAGCCCCTCCAGCCCCTTCCCCGTCGCGGGGAGCGTGCCGAACGTCTTCGGCGCGCCGCGTACCTCGTCGGCGTCGGCCAGGAACGGGCGGACGCTCGCATGCGGGCAGACGAACGAGCACTGGTTGCACTGGATGCACTTGTCGGCGATCCATTCCGGAACCTCAACCGCGATCCCGCGCTTCTCGTACTGGCTCGTCGCCAAGGGGAACGACCCGTCCGGCCCGGTCGCGCGGTACGCGCCGTCGAGGGGGGCGGAGAAGGCGCTGACCGGGAGGGCGTCCCCCTCCTGGGCGAGCATCGGTCGCATCACCTCGAGGATCCACTCCGGATCGGCCGTCGTCTTCTCTGTGCCGGCTGCGGCCTTGGTCCAGGCCGCCGGGACCGCAACCTCCCTGAGGTTCGCGATCGCGGCGTCGACCCCGGCGTAGTTCATCTGCACGACCTTCTCCCCCTGCTTCCCGTAGCTCTTCTGGATCGCGTCCTTCAGGTAGCTGATCGCGTCCTCGACCGGAAGCACTCCGGCGAGCTTGAAGAAGACGGTCTGCATGATCATGTTGATGCGCTGCCCCAGGCCCACCGAGCCGGCGATCCGCTCCGCGTTGATCGTGTAGAACTTGAGTCCCTTCTCGGCGATCGTGCGCTTCAGGTTCGCTGGGAGGCGCCGTTCCAGCTCCTCCGCCTCCCACGGGCAGTTCAGGACGAAGGTGCCACCCTTCTTGATCCCGGCGAGGAGGTCGTACTTCCCCACGAAAGCCGGGTTGTGGCAGGCGATGTAGTCGGCGCTCGAGACGAGGTACGGGGACCGGATCAGATCCTTCCCGAACCGGAGGTGGGACATCGTGATCCCGCCCGACTTCTTCGCGTCGTAGGCGAAGTACGCCTGAGCGTAGAGGTCGGTGTGATCCCCCACGATCTTGATCGCGTTCTTGTTCGCCCCGACCGTCCCGTCGGAGCCCAGGCCCCAGAACTTGCACTGGATCGTCCCGGCCCTCGAGACATCGAAGCCCCCCTCTACCGGGAGGGACGTGTCTGTGACGTCGTCCACGATCCCGACGGTGAAGTGGTTCTTCGGACGAGCCCCTTTGAGGCTGTCGAAGACCGCCTTCGCCATCGCTGGGGTGAACTCCTTGGATCCGAGGCCGTAGCGCCCTCCGGTCACGAGGCGGCTCTCCCCGGCCTCCTGCAGCGTGGAGCTCACGTCCTGATACAGGGGCTCGCCCATGCTCCCCGGCTCCTTGGTACGGTCCAGGACGGCGATGCGCCTCGCTGTCTCAGGCAAGGCTCCGAGGAAGGCCTCCAGGGACCACGGCCGGTACAGGCGGACCTTGAGGACGCCCACCTTCTCCCCGCGGCCGACGAGATGGACGACCGTCTCCTCGACCACCTCACAGGCGGAGCCCATGACGACGACGACCCGCTCGGCCTTCGGATCCCCTACGTAGTCGAAGAGGTGGTACGTCCTGCCGACGAGTCCACCGACCTGTCGCATCGTCTCCGTGACGATCTGCGACACTCTCAGGTAGTACGGGTTCGCCGCCTCCCGCGCCTGGAAGTAGATGTCCGGGCTCTGGGAAGTCCCGCGCAGATGGGGATGCTCCGGGTTCATAGCTCGGGCCCGGAACTGCGCGACCGCGTCCCACGGGACGAGCTTCGCTATGTCCTCGTAGCTGATGACATCGATCTTCTGAACCTCGTGAGACGTGCGGAACCCGTCGAAGAAGTGGAGGAAGGGCACGTTCGTCTTCAGGGTCGCGAGGTGCGCGACCAACCCGAGGTCCATGACCTCCTGAACCGAGCTCGCGGCAAGGAGAGCGAAGCCTGTCTGACGGGTCGCCATGACGTCGGCGTGGTCGCCAAAGATGGACAGGGCGTGGGCGGCCAGGGCGCGGGCCGAGACGTGGAACACGGTCGGCAAGAGCTCACCTGCGATCTTGTACATGTTGGGGATCATCAAGAGGAGACCCTGAGAGGCCGTGAACGTCGTGGTGAAAGCGCCCGCGGCGAGTGAGCCGTGGACGGCCCCCGCCGCACCGGCCTCAGACTGCATCTCAGACAGCTTCAGCGCCTGCCCGAAAAGGTTCTTCCGGCCGCGGGCTGACCAGCTGTCCGCGATCTCGCCCATGGGCGAACTGGGCGTGATCGGGTAGATGGCTGCCACATCGCTGAACGCGTACGCGACGTGAGCCGCCGCCGTGTTCCCATCGATCGTCATCATCTGCGGTACCCTGTTCGCCATCCGGGACTCCCTCCTCGCGGGTTCTAGAGCGCCACGACCTGCGTCCGGTCGCGCGGCGCGCCGGATTGTACAGACGCGGCACCGCTCGCTCAACGCGCAAGGCCCGCTAAATGAGCTACGAACGGCCCTCCGGAGGAGAGCCCTTGAATGCCCTCGCCCGCATGCCGTAGAGTGGCGACCTCGGGCGAGCGGAGTGCCTCAGACGACGCCAGGGCGACGTGGCCCTACCGTAGCGCGGCACCCGCTCGATGTTCTCGGAGAGGAGGGAGCCCGTGTCCACCAGGTCGTCTTTCCTCGCGCGGCTCGGACGCCACGTGCGCATCCTCCTGCCCATGGGGCTCGGCGTCGGGGCGCTCGTGGGGTACGTCTTTGCCGATGTCCCTTTTGGCGTCGCGGCGGGCGCTGGGCTCGGACTTCTTCTCAGCGCGGGCTTCGCCCTCCACGCGACGTAGCCACCTCGCGGGCGGGGCCCAATCAGACAGCGATCGTCAGAACTTGGACAGGAACTCCGTCAGGGTAGGCGCCCCGATCTCCTGGAGCTCGTAGCGGACCCGAGTCGTCGGGACTTTGAACGTCAGAAGTCGAGAGAGGTCGATCGGCGTTCCGATCACGATGCCGTCGCACTCCGTCCGATCGACCGTCTCCTGCAGATCGCGAATCTGCTGCTTTCCGTACCCCATCGCCGGCAGAAGCGCCCCGACCTTCGGGTACTTCCGGTAGGTCTCGGCGATCGAGGCCACGGTGTACGGCCGAGGATCGACGATCTCCCGCGCGCCGAACCGCTGCGCCGCAAGGGTCCCGGCGCCGAACTCCATTCCGCCGTGCGTGAGCGTCGGGCCGTCCTCGATCACGAGGACGCGCTTGTCGAGGATGACGCTCGGGTTGTCGACGAGGATCGGAGAGGCGGCCTCGATGATCCTGGCGCGCCGGTTGGCGGCCGCGATGTTCTCCCGTACGAAGCGGATGTCCTCCAGGGATGCGGTGTCCACCTTGTTGATGACTACCACGTCGGCCGTGCGCAGGGTGACACCGCTCGGGTAGTAGAGAAGCTCATGCCCGGCGCGGTGCGGGTCCGCCACGACGATCGATAGGTCCGGCTGGTAGAAGGAGAAGTCGTTGTTCCCTCCATCCCAGATGACGACGTCCGCCTCCTCCTCCGCCCTGCGCAGGATCTTCTCGTAGTCGACGCCCGCGTAGACGACCGTCCCCCGGGCGACGTGCGGTTCGTACTCCTCTCGCTCCTCGATCGTGCAGTGGTGCCGGTCGAGGTCGTCCATCGTGGCGAATCTCTGCACTTCCTGCTTCACGAGGTCTCCGTACGGCATCGGGTGGCGGACGACGGCGAGCTTCCTCCCCTTCGCCTTCAGGATCTCACAGACCCGACGGGTGGTCTGGCTCTTCCCGGATCCGGTCCGCACGGCGGTGATGGAGACGACCGGCTTCTTCGACTTGAGGGTGGTGGAATGGATGCCGAGGAGCATGAAGTCGGCGCCCGCCGCGTTGACCATCGCGGACCGCTCCATGACATGCTGGTTCGTGACGTCGCTGTAGGCAAAAACGGCGACGTCCACGTTCTTCGACCGGATGAGTTCCTCCAGCTTCTCCTCCGGCTCAATCGGGATCCCCTGAGGGTAGTGCTTCCCCGCGAGCGCCGCGGGGTAGACGCGGCCCGCGATGTCGGGGATCTGCGTCGCCGTGAACGCGACGACCTCGACCTGTGGGTTGTCGCGGAAGTGGACGTTGAAGTTGTGGAAGTCGCGGCCTGCCGCCCCCATGATGATGACTCTCTCTCTCATCTCACCGCTCCCTTCGCGAGTCCGGTCTCGCGCGGGATTATAGCGGCGCCACAAGAAGGGGCGCAACCCGGCTTGCCCGCTCGAGACAGGACCATTACCATCTGATACCCCATGTCTCTTGCGAACCGGATCACCCTTGCCCGCGCCGTCCTCATTCCCGGTGTCCTCGTCCTCCTCTTCCTCGACCAGCGCTCGGCTGCGGTCGCTCTTGCTCTCCTCTTCTGCGTGGGCGACGTGCTCGACGGGATGGTGGCGCGGCAACGCGGGGAGGTCACAGCGTGGGGGAAGGCCCTCGATCCGATTGTCGACAAGACCCTCTACGCCTCGCTCCTCGCGTCGCTCACCTATTTGGGGGAGATTCCCGCTCTTGCGGTCGTCCTCTTCCTCGTCCCGCAGGCAGGATTGGGACTCGGCGCCCTCGTCCTGCAACTGCGCGAGAGCCGCGTCCAGGGAGCGCGCTACGTCGGCAAGGCGGCAGCAGGACTGACCTTCCTTGCCCTCGGATTCCTTCTCCTGCGCTGGCCGGCCCGTCTCTTTCTTCTCTACGCGGCCATCGGCGCTACTTACCTGGCAGGGGTGGACTACCTTCGCGCGGCGCTCCGGCGAGCGGGAGATCGCCGTACGGATAGGTAGGGAACTCCAGGGGCACGGGCGCCTCGAACTGGACCTCTGCTCCAGAGCCAGGGTGAGTGAACGCGAGACGCCATGCGTGGAGGAGGAGACGCAGCGACGCCGGGCTCTGCTTTCCATAGAGCCGGTCTCCGACGATCGGGTGGCCGATGTAGGCAAGATGGATTCGGATCTGGTGCGTCCGCCCCGTCCGCGGCAAGACGAGGAGGAGGGTCGTTCCAGCGTCCCTCGCGAGGACGCGGAACTCCGTCTCCGCGGGGCGTCCGCCCGAGCGAGCGGCCATCCGGCGGGGCCGGCTTAGGTCGCGCGCGATCGGAGCGTCGATCACTCCCTCGTCTTCCGCGATCGTGCCCACAGCGACCGCGATGTACGCCTTCGTGACCCGACGTCCGGCGAACTCGGCCTTCAGGGCCTGGAGGGCACCTGCCGTCTTCGCCAGAACGAGGACCCCGCTCGTCTCCTTGTCCAAGCGGTGCACGACCCCGGGGCGGGCGGGGTCATCCCCCTGGGGAAGGGTCCGGTCGGCCAGAACACCCTCGACCAGCGTCGTAGTCTGTGTTCCTGCGCCGGGATGGACGACAAGCCCCGGCGGTTTATTCAGAACAAGGATGTCGTCGTCCTCATGCACGACCGCTAGCGCAAGCGGCGCCGGCACGAGAAGAGGGCGCACATCGCGCTCCCAGACGACCCTCTCCCCCGCCCGGAGCCGACGGGACGACTGGCAGGACGCGATGCCGCCGATCCGCACCTCGCCCGCGCGGATCGCGCGCTGGACCTCGCTCCGCGAGGCCACGCCAACGTGCCGTGCCGCGGCGACGTCCAGGCGGCTCCCGACGTCCCCCTCGGCAACCACAAACTCGAACCTCACCACGGGGGCCACCTCTCTGCAATTTTGCGTGCAAGCGCGGGTTTTCGTATAATAGCGCAGCCATGTCGCGAAGGGAAGAGAGGTTGAGGGACCGAGGCGCAGGGATGAACTCCCGGCGCCAAGAGCGGGTAGGCGCCCATCCTGGGTCGCACGGCGGCGTGCGGAGCGCTCCCTTCCCCCCCATCTCTCTCCCCTGGAAGGCCGCAAGGAACGTCAGCCGGGGAGGCCCCCACCGACCATGAACATCGAGTTCATCGAAGCCCTTGAGGAGATGGCGAAGGAGAAGGGGATCGCGCGGGAGGAGCTCTACGATGCGATCCGCAAGGGTCTTGCCGCCGCGTACCAAGAGGAATATCGGACAGAGGCCGAGGTCGCCGTCGAGATCGACGAGCGCTCCGGCGACATCCGCATCAACGGGAAGAAGATCGATCTCGCGAAGTTCGGCCGAATCGCGACCAAGAAGGCCGAGGAGACGATCCGCCAGGAGATCACGCAGAAGCGCCGGGACATCGTGTACGACCTGTACGCGCACCGAGTCGGCGAGATCATCACCGGCTCCATTCACCGCTTCGAGGGGAAGGACGTGTGGGTGAATTTGGGAGAGACGGAGGCGGTTCTTCCTGACGCAGAGCGAATTCCTAGTGAACGGTACCACGCCGGCGAGAGGCTGCGCGCCTACCTCGTGAGTGTTGAGAAGACGCAGGGAGACCCGCGGATCACCCTATCCCGCGCCCACAAGGAGTTCGTCCATCAGCTCCTGCGCCTCGAAGTCCCGGAGATCGAGGACGGCGTCATCGTCGTTCGGGCGATCGCACGGGAACCCGGGCGGCGAAGCAAGGTTGCCGTGGAGTCGCTCGACCCCAACGTCGACCCGATTGGTACCTGTGTCGGTGCCGGGGGAGCGCGCGTGCGAGTCGTCACCCGGGAGCTGTCCGGAGAGAAGATCGACCTCGTCCGCTGGAGTGAGAACCTCGAGCTTCTTCTCCGCAACGGCCTTGAGCCGGCGAAGGTCCTCTCCGTGGAGTTGAACCCGGCCGACCGGACAGCCAAGGTCCTCGTCCCCGACGACGAGCTCTCTCTTGCCATCGGCAAGGGCGGCCAGAACGTCCGCCTCACGGCGAAGCTCGTCGGCTATGACATCTCGGTCACCAGCCCCGCCGAGGAGAAAGCGGCCGGCAAGACGCCAGAGTAGCCGTCCAGGGCCGCCCACCCAACGAACGACGCTCACCCACCCCGTCGAGAGCGGGATCCTCGGCGCGGCCGGATGGCGGGGAGCGCTCCATGACGCTTTGTGTCGTCCTGTGCTCTCTCCGGCGAGTGGGTATAATGGACCACTTGCGAAAAAGGACGCGGAAAGAGAGGACGTGAGACGAGATGATTGAGTACATCGGGATGGCCATCAGCGTCCTAGCCGCGGCCGCCCTGGGGCTCGCTTTGGGGAGCATCCCGCGCAGGAAGAGGCTGACGGAGCTTCAGAAGGCGGCGCAGGAAGACACGGAACAGCTGAAGCGTGAGAAGATCCTCGAGGCGCGCCAGCAGATCCAGGAGATGCACGAGGAACTGGAGCGCCGCACCGCGCGACGCGAGGAGGAAGTCGCGCGCATCGAGGAGCGGGCCCTGCAGCGAGAGGACCGGCTGACGAAGAAGGCGACCTACCTCGAGAAGATCGAGGACTCCCTTCGCCAGGACGAGGCGGAGGTCGAGGAGCTGAAGGAAGTCGGGACACGCCTCCTCACCGAGGCGAAGTCGAGTCTGGAGCAGATGGCCGGCTGGTCGCAACAGGAGGCCCAGGAGCAACTCCTCAAGCTCGTGGAGGCCGACTCGCAGCGCTTCTTCTCGCGCAAGGTCGAGGAAGCTGAGCGGCGGGCGAGGGAGGAGGCCCGGCAGCGCGCAGCGGGGATCATTGCGACGGCCGTCCAACGCTACGCGGCGGAGTACCTGGAGGAGAATGCCGTGTGCTCCGTCCCCCTCCCCTCGGAGGAGTTCAAGGGGCGGATCATTGGGCGGGAGGGACGGAACATCAAGACGTTCGAGGCCCTGACTGGCGTGGAGCTCTTGGTGGACGACACCCCGGAGATGGTCGTCCTCTCGTGCTTCCACCCGCTGCGCCGCGAAGTGGCGCGGATGGCCCTGACCCGCCTCTTGGAGGATGGCCGGATCCACCCAGCGCAGATTGAGGAGAAGGTGCAACGCGCGAAGGCGCGCCTGGCCGAGCGGGTGAAGGAGGAGGGGCGGAAGGCCGCGTTCGACCTGGGAGTGGATCTCCACCCTGAGCTGGCGGCCCTCCTCGGGCGCCTGCGCTACCGCACCAGCTACGGCCAGAACCAACTTTCCCACTCGCTTGAGGTGAGCTGGATCGCGAAGATGCTCGCCGACGAACTGGGCGGGGTTTCCGCGGCGAGCGCCAAGCGGGCCGGACTCCTCCACGACATCGGGAAGGCGGTCGACCACGAGGTGGACGGCCCCCACGCCCTGATTGGCGCGGACCTCGCCCGGAGGTACGGAGAGGCCCCCGACGTCGTCCAGGCGATCGCTGCCCATCACGAAGACGTGGAGCTCCGAGGGATCCTGCCGGTCCTCATCCAGGCGGCCGACACGCTGTCCGCGGCACGTCCGGGAGCCCGCCAAGAGACGTTTGAGAGGTACATCCAGCGCCTTCACGACCTGGAGGAGCTGTGCCGTTCCTTCCCCTCCGTCCAGGAGGCGTATGCGATCCAGGCCGGGCGCGAGGTGCGGGTGATGGTCCAGCCGGAGCGGGCGAGCGACGAGGTGGCCGCCAAGCTGGCCTACGACATCGCCCGGGCGATCGAGGAGGAGTTGAGCTACCCCGGGGAGATCAAGGTCAACGTCATCCGCCAAACGCAGTTCTCCGAGAGCGCCAAGTAGGAGGAGGGATGGAGACGCTCAAGGTCTCATCGACATCCGATCCTGGAGCCACCGCGGGCGCGGTGGCGAACGGGGTTCGGGAGAAGGGCCAGGTGGAGATCCAGGTCATCGGGCCGCGCGCGGTGAACCAGGCCGTGAAGGCGATCGCCATCGCGCGGAGCTACGTCGCGGCAAGCGGGGTCGACCTCTTCTTCACCCCCAGCTTCGCGAGCGTCCACATCGAGGATCAGGAGAGGACGGCACTCCACTTCGACGTGCGTTCCCGCCATCCCATCCCCCCCAAGGCTCTGGGAGAGCCGGATGCTCCCTCTCCCCTCGAGGGGCCGGGCTGATTTTATCCCTTGCTGACGGGTTTCCGGGTCGTTAGTATTGCGGTCGGCTTGTACTCTACCGCGAAGGAGTGACTGAAGGGCCATGCAGCGATTCTTCGAGCGACACAAGAAGGCGGTCATCTGGGCGCTGGTCGTGGCGTTCGCCCTTGGGGCGGCGCTGATCGGGGTGGACCGCGGTGGCCTGTTCCGATCCAGGCAGGCCGACCAGCAGGAGGGGCTCACCGTCGCCGCGACGGTCAACGGGACGCAGATCCCCACGGAGACCCTCAACCAGAGCGCCACCAACCTCATGAACCAGTACCTCGCCTACTCCCAGCAGATGGGGCAGGATACAACAAGCCTCACCGCTGGAGCGACGGGCGCCTTGCTCCGGCTGCAGGTGGAGGCCCAGGCCCTCCAGGGGCTCGTCCGCCAGGCGCTCTACGACCAAGAGGCGGCACGGCGTCGCGTCCGGATCTTGGACGACCAGGTGAACGAGAGGGCAGAGAAGGAGTACACCGACCTGCTGTCGAGCTACGGCATCACCGAGGCGACCCTGCTCGAGTACCTGAAGGGGCAGAACCGGACCCTGGACCAGTTCAAGGGCGAGATGAGGGCGAGCGTGGCCACGCGCCTTCGCAACGAGGCCCTCCAACAAGTGGTCGTTGGCCCGATCGTGCCGTCGGACGACGACCTCGCCGGCTTCTTTGAGAAGAACATCACCACCTACTCCGAGGCGGAGCAGGTCCGAGCATCGCACATCCTCGTCGCGGACGAGGGGAAGGCGCAGTCGATCCTGGATGAGCTCGCTCTGGGGGCAAGCTTCCCCGAGCTTGCCACGAAGTACTCGCAGGACACGGGGAGCGCCGAGCAAGGCGGGGACTTGGGGTTCTTCTCCCGGGGACGGATGGTGCCGGAGTTTGAGGCCGCGGCGTTCGCCCTCCAGATTGGCGAGACAAGCGGGATCGTGGAGACAGACTACGGCTACCACATCATCACGGTTACCGACCGAAAGGCAGCGCGCACCCCGACCCTCGCCGAGGCGAAGGAGCGCGTGCGCCAGGACTACACCAAGCAGGAGTCCGATCAGCGCTTTGCTGCCTGGTACGAAGGGCTCTCGGTCACGGCGAACGTCAAGGTCAACCGCCCGCTCGCGAACGCCTACTTCCTCCAGCTCAAGGACCTCGACCAGGGCCTCGCCGAATACGAACGGCTGAGGGATGAGGGGACGACGGCCGACCCCTACCTGCCGTACTACATCGGGCGCATCTACGAGACGAAGTTGGACCGAGCGAAGCAGGAGAAGACCACGCTCGAGAAGAAGGAGAGCCCCACCGACGAGGATCGGGCGAAGATCGAGACGCTCGCCCCCCAGATCGCGGACTACCGGCAGAAGGCCCTCACCCAGTATCTGGCGACCCTTGAGAATGTCGACACGGACGAGGCATTCCTCAACCGCATCCTTGCTCTCGACCCGGACAGTGCGACCGCGATCTACCTGTACGGGAAGCTGCTCCTCGAGCGCGGCGATCTGATCGGCGCCGACGTCCGGTTCAAGGAGGCGATCGCCAAGGATCCAAAGAACGTTGCGGCGTACATCGCCTCCGGCGACGTGGCGATGCGCAACGGGAACCTGACTCAGGCCATCGAGCAGTACAAGGCCGCGATGGCTCTGCGCCAGGAGGACGTCTCAGTCCTGACCAAGCTCGTCTCCGCAGCGCTCTCCCTCGGCGACCTGGACGAGGCGGACCGCCTTCTCAGCCAGGTCCAGAAGATCGATCCGGAGAACGCGAAGCTGAAGGCGAGCCAAGGCGACCTCGCCTTCCAACGGATGCGGGCCGCCCAGACGGAGCGTGACGCGCTCAATGCGGCACGCAAAGGCCACGGAGACCTCTTGGCGGCTGCCCAGACGGAGCGTGAAGCGCTTCGCGCGAAGGCCACCCGGACCTCCGATGAGGACAGGCGAGTCGCCGAGCTGACGAAGACGATCGACGACCTGCGTGCAATCGCGATCGAAGAGGACAAGCGACTCGCGGACCTCACCAAGACCATCGAGGGCCTGTACGGCATCGCGATCGGTCGGTACGAGGAGGCTCTGGCCCGCTCTGGCTCGGTCGATGTCCTGATTGCGCTCGGCCGGGCCCACCTAGCGTTCGGCGAACTGGCCAAGGCGCAGCGCCAGTTCGAGGACGCGATCCGACGTTCGCCGTACAACCCGGGCGCCTACGACGGCCTGGCGGAGGCCCTTCTTGCCCAAGGGGAGAAGGACCGGGCGATCGAGAACTACCGGACGGCCTTCTCGCGCGCCTCGGCCGACCCGCAGAGGCAGCGCCTGGGGGAGAAGCTCGTCGAGCTCGTCCCAGGGGACCTCGACCTCAAGCTGAAGCTCGCCAAGGTGTATGCGGCCCAGTACATGTGGAGCGCAGCGATACGGCAGTACGCGGCCGTCCTCACGGCCCGGCCCGACTCCCTGGAGTCCTACCTCGGGATCGCTGAGGCCTACAAGTGGCGCGCGGAGTACGACACGGCCCTGAGCTACCTCGCCAAGGGCCTCACGTCCGTGACGACGGACGCGGCCAAGGTGAGCGTCCACGAGAAGGTCGTGGACGTCGTCCAGGCCCAGGTCGGCCAGGGGAAGCCTCTCGCCAAGGCCGGCTTGGATGCCCTGTTCGACTTGGCGAAGCTCGACCTCGCATCCGGGAGGAGCTCTCAGGCGAAGACGCGCCTGGATCGAATCGCCAAGGACGACCCGACGTACCGGCCGACAGAGGTCGCCGATCTCCTGAAACAGGCTGCAGGAACCGGCACTTCGGTGACGCCTCCGACGCCCTAGCATGGGAGACCGGCGCTCGTTCGCCGAGCTGGTCGGCCTGGTGGCGCGCCTTCGGGCCGAGAACGGGTGCCCGTGGGACCGCGCGCAGGACCATCGTTCCTTGCGTCCGTACCTCCTCGAGGAGGCGCACGAGGCGATCGCCGCGGTAGAGAGCGGCGACGCTACCGCGCTGGCCGACGAGCTGGGCGACCTCCTCCTGCAAGTCCTCCTCCACAGCCAGATCGCGACCGAGAGAGGGGAGTTCACCTTGAGCGACGTCGTCGAGCGGCTGGCGGAGAAGCTCGTCCGTCGGCACCCGCACGTCTTCTCCGGCACGCCCTCCTCGCCGGGAGACCTTCAATGTGCGTGGGAGGAGACGAAGAAGGGCGAGGCGAGGCCCAAGCTCCCTCTCCCGACTCTCCTTGCGGCGCGGAAGCTCGTCGCCCGGCTCGACCCGGGGTGGATGGATCGAGCGACCTTCGCGTCGCAGGAGGAGGAGAGGGGTGCGTCGGTCCTGGCCGCGATCGACGTCTGCTGGCGCAGCGGAACCGACCCCGAGCTCGCCGTGCGAAAGGCGATGGCCCGCCTGGGCTCCACGAGGGAGGCCACGTGAGTCCGAAGGACGCGACGGTGTTCTGGCTCGCCGCGAGCGCAGACGAGATCCACTTCATCGACGCCATCCTCTCGGCCTACGACGGCGTGGCGAACGTTCGTCGCGACTACGTCCTCCAGGATGGCAGGACGCTGTTCAAGGTCTACGTGGGGCCAGGGATGGAGGAGGAGTTCCTGTCCATCCTGGAGGCGCTCCGGCCGGCAGCGGCGATCGGAGAGATCGTCCGAGGGACCGATGAGGCTCCTACGCCCGCGTGAGGTCGCTCCCTCGCTCTCGGCGATCGACTTCGCCGGCCTTTTCCGAGAAGGGAAGCGCGCCATTCTCTTCGACCTCGACAACACGCTCGGCGGCCGCAGGCCCAAGAGCCTCTCGCCGGACACGGTCGCCCTCCTCGAGAGCCTCGAGGAGATGGGGTATCGGATCGGGATCCTCACCAACCGCCGACGCGTCGAGGACGATGCCGTCATGCACGGGCTTGCCCGCCGCTACCCCGTTGAGCACGGAGCAGGGAAGCCCTGGCGTCGCGGCTTCGTGGCCCTCCTGGCGCGTCTTGAGGTGCCTCCCCACGCGGCGGTCATGGTCGGAGATCGACTGCTGACCGACATCCTGGGAGCGAACCGCCTTGGAATCCACTCCATTCGAGTCCGGGCGGCCCCGCCCAAGCCAGGGGGGGACCGCGCCACTCCCCACGCCGGAGGCGGAGGGCGCGGCGTTCGGCAGCGGTAGGGGTCGAGAGGCCTCAGGCGGCCATGGGAGACGACAGCGCACAGCCCCGCCGCGAGGGCCTAGGTGCTGGGGACTTCTCTCGGATCAGCTCACCAGGATGCGAGGACGGTGGCGAGGTCCTCGCTCCAGATGCCCGACCTTGTGCGGTCCATCATCTCCGCGACGGCGGCGAGGAGAGCGATCTGCCGCTGCTTGGCAGGCACGGACCACGGGCCGACGTCGAGCCAGTTCGAGGGTTCGGCGTTTGCGGGATTGTCCGGGAACCTCCCGCTCGACTGGACGCCCGCGATGGCGGCCACATAGGCTCGATCCGGGTTGAGACGAACCCACAGGCCCGCCTGCTCGCGGAAGCCGTCGTGCGCTTGGTGGATGTGCGGCTTGTCGAGAGCAACCTGAACGTGATCCTCATCAGCAAAGACGAGCATCACCTTGAGGCCGGGCGCGGCGGTCGCGAGGGGGGGCGTAGTGCCCGACGGCCCTGCGGTCGGGCCAGTTGGCATGCGCCTCGCTCGCGGTCGCGACGCCCGCCGGCCAGGTCCCCTCGGTCAGGGCCCCGTTCCGAAGATGGGCCTCCGCGAGGGCGACCGAGTAGTAGCGCTTTCCCCCCATCCGCGGGACCCGGTCCCCCAAGATGTAGTCCTGGCCACCAGGGACGCGGAAGACAGGGACGCCGTCGGGGTGACTCGGGTCGACCCGCCAATCCAAGTGGGACGTGTCGATCGCCAGCGTGTCGGGGGCGTAGCCCTCCGGGTAGTCGTAGTACGGGTTCTCGATCGGCTGACCGTCGGCACCCCAGTGCCCCACCTCCACGGAGAAGAGGGCGTCGTTCGTCGGGTTCTCTCCGCCCACGAAGTACGTCACCCCGGCGAGCTCCTGGCCGTACCGCGAGAGGACGATGGTCGCCGGAATCCCTGGATGGGAGAAGGCGTACAAGCCGACGTTCGAGGTGAGGACCGGGATCGGGGAGAGCTCCCCCACCGCTCGACCCGAGACGTCCCGGATCTCCCCGCAGGCGAAGCGGATGACGTCTCGAAGGGCACGGATCGCCGTCGGCCCCCCGAAGTCGTCGACCCCTTCGCTTGAGGCCCCGGTCCGCGGGTCCGACCGACCCGGCCAGAGGAGGGTGAGGTGCACCGCTCCTAGGCTCAGGGCAGGGAGACTCGGGTCAAAGCCCGTGACCGGCGTGGTGTACGTGGGAACCTCAACGACCACCGGCACTCCCTCCGAGTAGAGGGGTCGATCCGGAAGGGTCACCCGAACGGCGATCCTCCCGATCCCCTTCGAGACGATGGACGTCACGACCTCCCGACTGGGAAGAGAAGCCTTGCTCGCGCCCAACAGGAGGAAGAGGGCAACCCCCGCGAGGACCGCTCCGCCGATCCCCACCTGACACGCGCCCCAGGAACGTCTCATCGCGTTCCGCACCTCCCCGCGTGCGTCAATGACTCGCCAGACGTACCCGCGGCCTCCGATCGCGGTCCCTTCGGACACGCCGTTCCCCCCTGCACAGCCCGGGCATAGCGCCAAGATCCCGTCGAGGGTAGACTCCCTCCATCAAGAACCCATGCCGCGCCCCTGAAGCGCGGCGAGAGGTGAGACGCGATGACTACGGACAACCCTCGACGAGAAGCCCCACGCGACCCGAAATCGGCCACGGAAACGCCGCGTGACTTCATCCGCGCAGCGGTCGCCGCCGACGTACAGGCCGGCAAGAACGGAGGACGGGTCCACACCCGCTTCCCGCCTGAGCCGAACGGCTACCTCCTCATTGGGCACGCCAAGGCGATCTGCCTTAACTACGGCATCGCCTGCGAGTTCGGCGGGAAGTTCAACCTGCGCTTCGACGACACGAACCCCGAGAAGGAGACGACCGAGTACGTGGACGCGATCCGCGAGGACATGCGCTGGCTGGGCGCGGATTGGGAGGACCGCGAGCTCTACGCCTCGGACTACTTCGAGCCGCTCTACGAGTGGGCCGAGCACCTAATCAAGCAGGGGAAGGCGTACGTCTGCGACCTCTCTGCGGAAGAGGTGAGCGAGTACCGCGGCCAGCCGATCCAGGACGGGGACAGAGTCATCACGCCTCCGGGCCGCGATAGCCCGCACCGGAACCGCTCCGTGGAGGAGAACCTCGACCTCTTCCGCAGGATGCGCGCCGGGGAGTTCCCGGACGGGTCAAGGACCCTGCGCGCCAAGATCGACATGGCGCACCCGAACCTGAACATGAGGGACCCGATCATGTACCGGATCGTGCACGCCACCCACTACCGCCACGGAGACGCGTGGTGCATCTTTCCCTCCTATGACTGGGCGCACGGGCAGTCCGATGCCATCGAGGGGATCACCCACTCCCTCTGTTCGCTTGAGTTCGAGAACCACCGGCCTCTGTACGACTGGTTCCTCCAGAACCTCCCGATCAAGGGCCGGCCGCGGCAGATCGAGTTCTCCCGCCTCAACCTGACCTACACCGTGATGAGCAAGCGCTTCATCCTGCGCCTCGTCAAGGAGGGGTGCGTCAGCGGCTGGGACGACCCGCGCCTTCCCTCCTTTCGCGGATTGCGGCGGCGGGGGTACACCCCGGAGGCTCTCTGGGACTTCATCCGCCGCGTCGGGGTCGCCAAGGCGGAGAGCCGGGTCGACTTCGCCCTCCTCGAGCACTGCCTGCGCGATGACTTGAACCGGCGTGCGCCCCGGGCGATGGCCGTCCTCGCCCCCCTGCGCGTCGTCCTCACCAACTACCCGGAGGGGCCGGCCGAGGAGCTGGAAGCGGTGAACAACCCCGAGGACCCCGCGGAAGGGACGCGCAAGGTCCTCTTCTCGGGCGTCCTCTACCTCGAGCGCGAGGACTTCATGGAGGAGCCGACGAAGGACTTCCTCCGCCTCGCGCCCGGGCGGGAGGTGCGCCTGCGCTACGCCTACTTCATCCGCTGCGACGGGGTGGTGAAGGACGCGGCGGGGAACGTCGTCGAGCTTCACTGTACCTACGACCCGGCGACGCGCGGCGGGGACGCCCCGGACGGGCGCAAGGTGAAGACGACCCTGCACTGGGTTTCCGCTGCTCACGCCATCGAGGCCGAGGTCCGCCTCTACGATCAGCTGTTCACGAAGGAAGACCCGTTCGAGGTCGCCCCAGGTGAGGACTGGGCTGCCAACCTGAACCCGAACTCCCTCACGGTCCTCAAGGGGTGCCGACTCGAGCCGAGCCTCGCCGCGGCGAAGCCGGGCGACCGGATCCAGTTCGAGCGCAAGGGCTACTTCTGCTGCGACCCGGACTCGACGCCCGGCCACCCGGTCTTCAACCGAACCGTCACCCTTCGCGACACCTGGGCGAAGTCCCGGGCGCGGCGGATGGGATAGCCGGACTAGGCACGCGCCTGGAGGCTGAGTACCCTGGGTCTCGGTCGTCTTCCTCCGGTCGGACACCGCATCCCCGCTTCGCGAGGAGGAGGTGATCAGGATGAGAGAACCGGTGACGACGAACGAGATCCGGTTCTTTGACCTTACCCCGGCCGACGTGCCAGAGCTCTTCACGCTCTGTCCAGGGTGCGTCTACTGGGAGCTCCCGGAGGAGTTCGAGAAGAGCCCGCCCCGCGCGGAGACAATGCGGCTGAAGCGCCAGTGGATCGCGGACCACGCTTCGGGTCACGTTCTCGGGAAGGTCGCCCGAAGGGGAGGGGAAGCGGTCGGCTTCATCCAGGTCGGGCCCCCGGACCTCTACCCCCAGCAGCTCAACTATGCCGCGGGACCCGCGAGCCCGGACGCGCTCCTCGTGACCTGCCTCTTCGTCAAGCCGGCCTTCCGCGGGCGCGGCCTCGCGCGGAGGCTCCTTTCCCTCGCCGAGGCGGCCGCCCGCGAAGGAGGCTTCGCAGCTATCGAGACCTTCCCCCGCAAGGAATCGGACAACAACCCTTCGGGGCCGATCGAGCTCTACGTCAAGGCGGACTTCGAGATCCTCAGGGACGACGTGGAGTTCCCCTTGGTTCGGAAGCTCGTCCAGCCCTCGGGCTGATCCGTTGTCCCGCAGCGGTTCAGGAGCAGCCAGAAGCGCAGGCGGGACTTCCCCGCAGCCCCGCTGCACGCTATGATCCCCTCACCATGCCTGTCGTGAACAAGATCGGCAAGGTGATGAAGCGGAACCACGCCCTGGTGACGTTCGATCAGGAGCGGATCGTGTGCGCGATCGCGCGCGCCGCGGCGTCGATCGGCGGGTTCGAGCAGGACCGCCTCCCCGGGGTGAACGACTGCCTCTTCCAGGCCTGTGGAAGCGACGAGGAGATCGCCCGCTCCCTCTCTGACCTCGTTGTCGTCTGCCTGAACGCCGACCCGCGGCACCTTGTCTCGAACTTCCCGCCGACGATCGAGGAGGTCCAGGACACCGTCCTCCACGTCCTCTCAAGCTACGGGTTCACGGTCACCGCGGACGCCTACACCGCCTTCCGCTGGGGGCACCACTGGGTGCGCGAGGGGGCGATCCGCGAGGACCAGTTCGTCGGAAACGGGTACCCGCCGGAGCAGATGGAACCCCTCCTCGCCTGGAACCGGGAGCAGGGCTGCGACACCGTCCTGGGACTGAACGAGATCGTGCGCCGCCAGAAGGTGAAGGCGCTCGTCGAGGCAGCGACCGACCGCTACGAGAAGGCCCTGGATGAGGCGGCGGCGAGGCTCCTCGCCCGCGTCGAGCGGGGCGACCCGGTGTCCATGGTCTGGGTGAGCGGCCCCTCCTCGTCGGGGAAGACGACGACGACCGTCAAGCTGACCGAACGCCTGAGGAAGCGCGGCCTGCGCTTCCTGATGCTCAACCTCGACGACTACTTCTGGCCCTTGATCGAGCACCCGACCGACTGGATCAACGACCGGAACTACGAGACCCCCGAGGCGATCGACATCCAGCTCCTGAACCGACACCTCGCCGACCTCCTCGAGGGAAAGGCCGTCGAGAAGCCGGTCTACAGCTTCAGGGAGGGGCGGCGGACCGGAACGAAGACGGTCCGCCGAGAGAAGGACCAGATCCTCCTCCTCGACTGCCTGCACGGGTTCTACCCGCCGATGACCGAGGGGATCAACGCCGCGGCGATCTTCCGCGTCTACATCGAGGCGATGAATCCGCTCTACGAGGGGGACGGGAGGACGAAGCGCCTGACTCGCTTCGAGGACGTCCGGCTCCTGCGGCGGACCCTTCGCGACGCGACGCACCGGAACCACCCGCCGCTCTCGACCCTCCTCCATTGGCACTACGTCCGGGCGGGCGAGCTGTTCAGCATCATCCCACTCAAGGGCCAGGCCGACGTCGTCCTCAACGGAGGGATGCCGTTCGACCTCCCGATCCTGAAGCCGTTCTTCGCCGGAAAGGAGAGCCTGTGGCCGAAGAGGGACGATCTCGACCAGTACGCCTCGTTCCTCGACGCGCGGATCCGCTACGAGCGGATCGCCGGGCTTCTCGAGGGGATCGTCGGTCTGTCGCAGGACGCCCTGGACGATCGCCGCCTGATTCCTGGTGATGCGCTCGTGCGGGAGTTCATTGGGGGAAGCACGATCGCGATCCCGCACAACGAGTAGTCCACGCCGGTTGCCGGAAGCTTCCCTCCCCGCTACCCTAGCTCTTTAAGAGGTGACCGGATGCCCGCCAACCTGACCCCGGAGTTCCTGAAGGCGCGCGAGCGCCTCGAGAAGGCGCAGTCGCCCGAGGAGAAGCTCGACTGTCTCGAGGAGATGCTCGCCGTCATCCCCAAGCACAAGGGGACGGACCACATGTGCGCGGACATCAAGCGCCGGATCGCCAAGGTCAAGGAGACCGTCGCCCAGACCAAACGCTCCGGGAGGGGCGGCCAGAGCCACCAGGTCGACCGCGAGGGAGCCGGACAGGTCGTCCTCGTGGGACCTCCGAACAGCGGGAAGTCGAGCCTCCTCGCTGCCCTGACTAACGCGAACCCCGAGGTGGCGGACTACCCCTTCTCGACGACCGTCCCTGTCCCAGGGATGATGCGCTACGAGGACGTCCAGATTCAGCTCGTCGACCTCCCACCGGTCACGGCCGAGCTCACCGAACCCTGGGTGTACAACCTCATTCGAACGAGCGACCTCGCCGTCCTCGTCCTCGACGCAGGGGAGCCGACGCGGATCCTCTCTTGTGCCGAGGAACTGATCGCGCTTCTCGCTGAGCGGCGAATCGAGCTCGTGCGCGACGCCGATCCGTCGGCCGCGACGGCGGACGCGCGGGTCCGCCGCCTCCCTTGCCGGATCGGGGTCGCGCGGAGCGACCTCGTCGAGGCGCCGCCCGACCTCGATGACCTCGCGGCTCTCTTCCCGGTCATCGCGGTTTCCGCCCTCACCGAGGAGGGTCTCGACCGGTTCCGGGAGGAGGTCTTCCGCGCCCTACGCGTGATCCGGATCTACACGAAGCTTCCCGGAAGGCCGCCCGACCTCGCCCTCCCCTACACCCTGCCGGCAGGGTGCACGACCCTCGACGCGGTGAAGCTCGTGCACCGCGAACTTGCTCTGAAGCTGCGCTACGTGCGGCTGTGGGGCTCGGGGCGTTTCGACGGCCAGCAGGTCCCCTCGGAGCACATCCTTGCCGACAAGGACATCGTCGAGATTCACGCGGGCTAGATCCAGACCGGATCGAGGTCGACCTGGAGGTCGGGGAACGCCTCCCGCGCGGCCTTTGCCGCTGTGCGCACGTGCCCCGCGTCGGATCCCTTCAGGAGGTAGGCGCCGCCACGCCCGGGGCGGGCCATAGGGCCAAGCACCTCGACGCCGTGCCCTCTCCCGATCGTTCCGAGGGATGCCGCCGCGCCCTCGGGCAGGGGCTTCTGGCCGATGGAGAGGAGGGCGAGGCGGCAGAAGGGCGGGTAGTGAAACTCGCGGCGGACCGCCCCCTCCTCATCGAAGAGGCGCTCGTAGTCCCGTCCTATTGCGGCAAGGAGGGCCGGGTGGTCCGGGTAGCGCGTCTGGACGAGCACCTCTCCGCCCTCGAGCCGCCCTGCGAGGCCGCGCACGTACTGGTACGCCCATTCCGCGGCGCGGAAGTCCGGTCGCGACAGAAGGGCGTCGACCCCGATCGCGCCGGCTAGAGTGAACCCAGGGAGCGGCGGACCCTTGGCGATCATCGGGCTCGCGATCAGGATCTCGGCCTGGGAGCCGATCGCCTCGTCAACTCGTTGCTCCTCCGCGGACGTGTGCAGGTCCTCGGCGTCGATCCGCGCGATCCGCGCTTGCGGGAAGAGGGCCGTCACCGCCTCCTCCACCCGCTCGCCTCCCACCCCGGCGAAGCGGAGTGCACGCGACCCACAGCGCGGGCAGGCAAGTCGCTCCTCGCTCGTCCCGCACAGGCGGCAGACGAGCTGAGCGGTCTTCCCTTCGTAGACGAGACCGACCCCACAGCGCGGGCACAGCACGAGCTCCCCGCACGCACGGCAAACCGCCGAGCGGAAGAAACCCCGCCGACTCGTTCCGAGGAGGACCCTCTCCCCGCCCGCGAGGGCGCACCCGATGCCCTCGACCAGCGGCCGTGAGAGAACCCCTTCCTCCCGGCGCAGGTCGACAATCCGAACGGAGGGTCCAAGGAGAGGCTCCTCCGGGCGAAGGAGCAGGAGCCTCTCCTGGCGCGCGGCGTGAAAGGCCTCGAACGACGGGGTCCCGGACCCAAGAACGACGAGAGCACGGTCGGCGAGTCCAAGAGCCACCTCCCGCGCGTGGTAGGGAGGAAGCATCTCCTCTTGCTTGTAGGCACGATCCTGTTCCTCGTCCACGACGAGGAGGCCAAGATCCGGGAAGGGGAGGAAGAGCGCGGAGCGGGTCCCGACGACCGCGCGGACCGTCCCTGCGCGCACCCCTTCCCAGACCCTCCCTCGCTCCCCTTCGGGAAGCCCACTGTGGTAGAGGGCGACCCTCCGACCGATCCGCCCCTCGAGGTCGCCCCGAAGGGAACGCGCAAGGAGGACCTCCGGGGCGAGGAGGAGGGCGCTCCGGCCGCAGGCGAGGGTGCGCTCGGTGAGGCCCGCGTAGGCCGGCCAGCGCTCCCGGGCAAAGAGGAGGGCACCACCGGCCACGGGAAGGCGTGGGAGGATCTCCTCAACCCAGTCGGGCCTTCCCTTCTCCCTCCGAGCGGGCCCCTCCTCGACGCGCCGGACCAAGCCTTGCTCGACCAGGCGCCGGAGCGGGTCGGCGATCGGCCCCAAGGTGTGCCGCAACTCCCCAGCGGCGGACGGGCCGGGCGCGGCGAGGAGGGCGCGCAGGAGGGCGGCCTGGCGGGGGGCACGGCGCGAGAGGCGATCCACCGCGCCCACGGCCTCGCCCAGGTCGGCCGCGAGGGCGTAGCGGCCGCCTTCCTCCCGCCCGACGCGCGACGGAAGGAGACGGTTCACGAACACCCCGGCAGGGGAGAGGTGGTGCAGGGCGACCCCGCGGGCCCGGGCGAGGGTCTCCGCGGAGAAGGCCGGACCGGAGGAGACTCCGAGGACCTCCTCGAGGGGGCCTTTGTGCTCGCTCTCCTCGGACAGCGCGTCGACGATCCCCCAGGCGGGCTTGCCGCGGAACCGGACACGGACCCGCCTCCCGACCTCAACCTGCGGGACAAGCGCCTCCGGGACAAGGAAGTCAAACGCCTTCTCGATCGGGAGAGGGAGAAGGACACGGGCGACCCGCCCCGGTGCCGCATCGCCCCTCACGGGGCTAGAGGAGCCCCCAGGAGATGGAGAGGGCAAGGGCAACGCTCCCGATGGCGCAGGTGAGGACGGAGACGGCCATCCCGCTCCTCGCCCACTTGGCGAAGGTGATCCGCTCCCCGGTCCTGTCGGACATCGACATGACGACCACGTTTGCCGCCCCGCCGATCGGGGTCAGGTTCGCCCCGAAACCGGCGCCCAGGGCGAGGGCCCACCACAGGGGCACCGTGTCGATCCCCATCGCTCCCAGCCCCTGGATGACCGGGAGCATGGCGATCGTGAACGGCACACTCGAGATCACCCCCGAAGCGACGGCGGAGACCCAGAGGACCACCACCGCCGGAAGGATCGCCCCCTTCCCGGCGAAGCCGGAGAGGAGTCGACCGAGCTCGGAGAGGACGCCTGCCGCCTGAAGCCCGCCCACAATGACGAACAGGGCCACGAAGAAGAGCAGGACGTCCCACGGAATCTCCTTCAGGATCGCCTCCAGCTTCGGCCGGACCCAGAGGAGGCCCAAGCAGGCCCCGAACAGGGCGACGAGCCCCGGTGCGAGGCCGATCCGGTCGTGGACGAAGTAGATGACGAGCGTGACCGCAAGGACGATGAGCAGCCTGCGCGCCGCGCGGGGGTTCTCGATCGCCCCGCGCTCGTCCATCGCCAGGAGCCGGTCGACGTTCCCCGGCGTCTTCGAGAGAGACCTACGGAAGAGGAGGAGGAGCAGGCCCTGGGCACCGACCCAGGCGACAAGGACGATCGGGGCGAGATGGACGAGGAAGTCGTTGAAGCTGAGCCCAGCGGCTGAGCCGATCAGGATGTTGGGGGGGTCGCCAATCAGGGTCGCCGTTCCGCCGACGTTCGACATCAGGACCTCGTTCATGAGCAAGGGAAGGAGCGGAAGACCGAGCAGGTCAGCGATGGAGATCGTGACCGGGACGATGATCAGGATCGTCGTCACGTTGTCCAGGATCGTCGACACGAGGCTCGTCACGAGACCGAGAGAGATGAAGAGGAGCCACGGCCTCCCGCGGGTCAGCTTCGCCGTCCTGATCGCCACGTACTCGAAGAGCCCTGTCGTCTGGAACATCCCGACGATCACCATCATCCC
>Ga0315291_10002747_pt1 | contig 22909 bp, 9 predicted proteins | sample YL17G12_20_MG_FD_203070 | JGI IMG/M metagenome (GOLD analysis project Ga0315291, IMG submission 203070) | Sediment microbial communities from Yellowstone Lake, YNP, Wyoming, USA - YL17G12_20 | ecosystem: Environmental > Aquatic > Freshwater > Lake > Sediment | place: USA: Wyoming | collected... | reverse complement strand
AAAGCCCAGGCCCAAAAAGGCATGACTATTCAACGCTATAAAGGGTTAGGCGAAATGAACCCTCAGCAGCTCTGGGAAACCACCATGGATCCCGAGAAGCGCACCCTGTTGAAAGTAACGCTGGATGATACGGTTGCGGCAGATAAGACTTTTACAATATTAATGGGGGATCAGGTAGAGCCGCGCAGGGAATTTATCGAAAATTTCGCGCACCAGGTGAAGAACCTGGATATTTAAGTTAGAAAAAAACCTTAGCTTCTCGCCTAAGCGCACAAAAAGCGCTTCAAAGTTTTACTAAAGCGCTTTTTGTGCAGGCGAGGAGTCAATTCGCGCATTGAGTTACGAACACGCAGTGTTCGTAACTCAAGCGCTCATTGATGTATACCCTAAACGAAAAGATAGTCCCGCGGGATATTGAGGCCGAAGTCAAGGACTCATACCTTAATTACGCCATGAGCGTGATTGTCGGAAGAGCCCTGCCGGATGTGCGCGACGGCTTAAAGCCGGTTCATCGCCGCATTCTTTATGCGATGAAAGACCTCAATCTTGAGCATACCAAACCGTACAAAAAGGCAGCCCGTATCGTGGGCGAGTGTTTTGTAAAGGACACCCTTGTATTAACCAACAAAGGGCTACTGCCGATTCAGGATATAACATTAGGGGATTTCGTTTTTACGCAGGATGGTTTAAACAGGGTGAGCCGGCTTTACGAGATGCCGGCAAAGCCGCTTTTAAAGATACGGCTTGAGAACGGGCTGCATAATATCGTCACGCCGCAGCAAAAATTTAAAATCCTCAAAGAAGACCTGACATATGAATGGAAAGATGCGCGCGACCTTACCGCGTCAGATTATATCGTGACTAAGGGTGACTACCCGGATATAGAAAACCCTTGCCGCTTAGGATATTTTGGCAAGCGCGCAGTTGACCTTAACGAGAATCTGGCCTATATGCTGGGCTTCTTTTTGTCCGATGGGTGGATAGAAAAAAAGAGAGGGCGGATCTCGTTCTATTCCAATAGCGAAAACGTGATTAAGAGGATCGCGGCGATATTGGCGGCAGAGTTTGATTATTCTCCTTCTATCGAGGCCATAGATTATACCTATCCCGGCGTCCACGGGAAAATTAATAACCGGGGATACCAAATACGCATAAACAGGAAGGCCGTCAGCACATTTATCGCCGAAACCTTCCGGCTACAGAATGTATGGGCGTATACAAAAACCGTGCCGGCCCAGATATTTGTTTCTCCGCCCAGGGTGATTTTTGCTTTTGTTTCCGGTTTAATGGACGGCGACGGCAGCGTTCATACCAATCGCAACGTTATTCATTATGGCTCCATCTCTGAGGCGCTCGTTGACAAAATACTGCTCTTGTTGCAGCATCAGAATATCATGGGATATAAATATGCAAGCGAGTCTAAACAGAGCCACATCGTGAATGGTAGACATGTTGCGGCAAGGTACAGGTTTTTTAACCTGGAGTTCCGCGGTCGGCACGCTATGCTGTTAGCTTCCTGTCTGGACCTTGCGGATGAAGATAAAAGAGCGAGGATAACCGCTATGATGGCAAGGGAACAGAGAGACTGTTGGTCCGGCCTCGATGTTATACCTTTTGCCGGGCAAAAGATCTTTGAAGAATTGAGCAGCCAGCACCTAGGCGGGGGGTGGTATCAAGATGCGGCGGGCGGCAAATTCAGGATGGGAATCAAATATAAAACCGGAACTAAAATCAGATATTCTTCAGACCTGTCCGAAAAGCCGCTACGGTTATCGCAAATAGTAAGCTGGGGCATCCTCGAGAAGCTCAGAAGGTTAGAATCCCCCTTAAGCGATTTTATAGATTCCGTCATTGAACATCGCCTTTGTTTCCTAAAAGTAGAATCCGTCGAGCCTGTCCCTGCAGAAAAAACATACGACATTGCAGTTGAGAATGCCCACGAGTTTGTTGCCAACGGCATGATTTCGCATAATTGCCTCGGGAAATACCACCCGCACGGAGACCTGGCCGTGTACGATTCCCTCATCAGGATGGCCCAGGATTTCTCGCTGCGTTATACGTTAGTTGAGGGGCAGGGAAACGTTGGCTCAATCGACGGAGACTCGCCGGCCGCGATGAGGTATGTGGAGGCACGGCTCGCCGCAATTGCCGACGAGATGCTCGCGGATATCGAAAAAAATACCGTCGACTTCATGCCTAATTTTGATGCCTCCCTGACTGAACCGACAGTGCTACCTGCGCTTTTGCCCAATCTTCTGGTCAACGGCTCTTCCGGCATTGCCGTCGGCATGGCCACCAATATGCCGCCGCATAATTTAAACGAGGTCATCGACGGCATTATTCACCTGTTAGATAATCCCGATGCCGAAGTAAAAGACCTCATGCGCTATATTAAGGGGCCGGATTTTCCTACCGGCGGCTTAATCTGCGGCAAGGCAGGTATTAAGGACGCGTATTCTACGGGCAAGGGCAAGCTTTTGCTCCGGGCCCGGGCCTCCATCGAGCGGCAGAAACAGGGCAAAGATTCCATTATCATTACCGAGATACCGTACCAGGCGAATAAGTCGGCGCTCATCGAAGCCATGGCTGCTTTGGTTGAGGACAAGAAGATTGACGGGATCGCGGATATCCGCGATGAGTCCGATAAAGAAGGGTTGCGCGTTGTTGTCGACCTGCGCCGGGACTCTGAGCCGCAAATCGTCTTAAACCAGCTCTTCAAACACACGCAGCTGGAGGTTACCTTCGGCATCATCAATCTTGCCCTCGTCGACGGCCGGCCAAAGGTATTGGACTTAAAGCAGATCATCCACCAGTACATTCTCTACCGCAAGGAGATTATCCGCCGCCGCACCACCTTTGACCTGGAAAAGGCCAGGGCCCGGGCGCATATCCTTGAGGGCTTGAAAATCGCCCTCAAGTACTTAGACCAAATCATCAAGCTGATCAAGACGAGCAAGAGCCCTCAGGCAGCCAAAGAAGCGCTGATGAAAAATTACGATTTAAGCGATATGCAGGCGCAGGCGATTCTGGAAATGCAGCTGCAACGCTTGACTGCCCTGGAGCGGGATAAACTGGAGGCGGAATACTTAGACCTGATTAAGAAAATCCAGCTCTATGAATCAATATTGGCTTCGGAAAAGAAAATAGAAGGTATCATCAAGGAAGAACTGGCCGAGCTGAAGAAAAAATACGGCGATGAGCGCTTGACCGAAATAGTTGGGGAGGCAGAAGAGATCGAGGTTGAGGACCTGATTGCCGAAGAAGACGTGGTGGTGACCATAAGCCATGCCGGATATATCAAGCGGTTACCGGTGAGCGGCTACCGTAAGCAGAAACGCGGCGGCAAAGGGGCAACCGGGGCCGAGGTTAAAGAAGAAGATTTCGTTGAGCATTTGTTTGTGGCCTCCACCAAAGATTACCTTATAATATTCACGGATAAAGGAAGGGTCTATTGGCTTAAGGTATATGAAATACCCCAGGCCAGCCGGATCGCCAAGGGCAGGGCCTTGATTAATTTGCTCCAGTTAAGCTCTGATGAGAAGGTGAGCGCTACGATTCCGGTTAAAGAATTCTCCGCGGATAATTTTCTGGTTATGGCTACAAAATTAGGCGTTATCAAAAAGACCCGCCTTGATGAATACAGCAATCCGCGTAAGGGCGGCATCATCGGCATGACCATTGAGAAGGGCGACGAGTTAATCGAAGTCAAGCTTACCGACGGAAAACAGGAGCTTTTTATCGCCACCCACCAGGGCAAGGCCATCCGTTTCCCCGAATCACAGGTTCGCGATATGGGCAGGGCCGCTAAGGGAGTACGGGCGATTTCTTTGGCTAAGAAAGACGCAGTCATCGCTATGGAAGCGGCGCAGAAAGAAAATACCGTATTAACCGTAACCGAACTGGGGTTTGCCAAGCGCACCCCCATTGATCAATACCGTGTCCAGCGTCGCGGCGGCAAAGGCATCATCAATATGAAGGTCACGGCTAAAAACGGCGCGGCAGTCGGTTTAAAAAACGTTTCGGATAATGATGAGTTAATGGTCATTACCCAAAACGGGATGTTCTTGCGCTGCCCTATTAAAGACATCCGCTCAACCGGGCGCTCTGCACAGGGGGTCCGGCTCATCAAGCTCTCGGATAAAGACAGAGTCTCTTCGGTAGCGCATGTAGTGATGGAAGCAGATTAAACGAGCATTTTCTGCGTGCACCCCCGTTGTTCGATAATAGCATGTCCCCATCGTCTAGCCTGGTCTAGGACAAGAGCTTTTCAAGCTCTCGACACCGGTTCAAATCCGGTTGGGGACGTTTCTCATCTGGATGTTCCCCCGCCTAAAAACGGGGGGAGCTCATTGAGACCTAGCTCCTCGCCTAAGCACACAAAAAGTGCTTAGGGTTAACTAAAGCACTTTTTGTGTAGGCTCGGAGTCAATTCGCGCAGACAACTTACTCGTACTCCCTGCCTGCCTTCCGGCAGGCAGGGAGTGCGAGTAAGTTGTGCGCTCATTGAATGCGTTATAAAATACTCTTGGGCTGTACTGTCCTATTCGGTATAGCTGTTATCATTCTCGCCCAATTCTCTATCCCCACCCTGTTTAGCGCCGACGGGTATCTGCATATCCGCATGGCCCAATTCCTGAAGCAATGGGGACCCCATTACGATTTTCACTGGGCACGCTATTCTGTGTTTGCCCAGAATTTTGCTGACAAAGATTTCCTCTACCATGTGTTGCTTATCCCCTTCACCTTTTTCCCCGACATATTCTTTGGCGCTAAGGTTTCCGCCGCTTTATTTACGGCGGCCCTGTATTTGATTTTCTGGTGGATGCTTGCGCGGCATTGCCGGCAAAAATACCTTATCCCGCCTTTTTTGATCGCGTTTTTGTGCTCCGCTGCGTTTTTGCAGTCCCTTAGCCAGCCGCGGAATATGATTATTATCATCGCCCTCACCCTTTTGTTTACCGATGCGCTGATTAAAAAAAATCAATGGGCCTTGTTTATCATAACGTGCGTCTATGCACTCACTCATGTCTCCAGTCCCTATCTTTTGTTGTTCGCTTTGCTGGGGGAGGGGGTCCGCTTTGCCAATGAGCGGGAATTCTCCCGGGAATCAATAGTTACGGTAGCGCTCGGGCTGGTTGCCGGATGTTTAATGCATCCGAACTTCCCGAATAATCTTTTGATTTTTTATTTAAACGGCATACTCGTGCCGATTTTTGCGCTGAAGTGGGGTTTGGAGCTCGGGGCAGAATTCTTTCCTACCGATACCAGAGATTTTGTATTGAGTTATCCGTTTATTTTAATCGCGCTCTTGCTCGTTGTCGCCCTCGGAGTCACCCAAACTAAAAAAGCAAGGACCTCGACTCAAATATGGCTGGCGATTACGGGATTTTTCTTTATCTTTTCCTTTTTTTCACAGCGGTATCTTACCCATGTCTATCCCCTGGTCTTAATTTCCCTGGCCAGCTACCTCTCGGATTGGCTGGCGGCACGCGAAGGTCTTACGGCGTTGCGGCAAAATATATACCTGCGCGCAGCGACGGCCATCGCCGGTCTTTTGCTGTTTATCCTGCTCGGGATTCATACCTATCAGGGATTCCGGCAGCGCCTCGTATCCGAACGGATATATAACGGGCACTACGAAGCGGTGGGGGCGTGGATGTCTCAGTATATTCCCGCGGGCGAGGTTATCTTTCATGCCAACTGGTCGGACTCGCAGTATTTTATCGGGCTTAATCCCAAAGACGATTATTTTGTTACCCTCGATCCCATCTATATGTATTACCGGGATAAGAATCTCTATAACCTCTATCGGGAAACCGCCTTTGGCCGGGCCGCAGATCCCTATGCCGCATTAAAAAATATCTTTAAGGTGAACTACGGGTATGTCGGCAAAAATTATTTTTCGGGTTTGATTGCCCAGATACGGCCTGACCCGCGCTTCGAGGTTATGGCTGAGGACGGGCTGGGTCTTATTTTCCGGATAAAGTGAGATTTGGTAGTGGGTCAATGTGAGCATGAATAAACAAAAAAGTGAATCACAAGACGAAAATCAAATAGCCGCCTCGATATTAAATCAAATCACAGAAGCCGCAACACTACAACCTACCAAAAATCCCGCAGCCGTTGCTTTAGGCCGATTAGGTGGACTTAAGGGCGGGAAGGCTAGGGCAGAAAAATTATCTGCTAAGCGACGGAGTCAAATAGCCAAAGATGCCGCAAAATCCCGCTGGTCTCAGTAATAGCAGGTCATTTCCTATCAACTTTCCAATTAACTTCTAACTTCCCAAAAATCATTATTTTTTGCTTGACATATGAAATTAGATATGATAAACTTTATTATGCTTAGCCAGGCTACGGATTCTGCTAGCAGAAAGGAGAGGTCAGATGGATAAAACCATAAAGGTTACCTTTGATTTTACCCTTGGGAAAATTGTAGTAGAGGGGGAGGAAGGAGACCTTTTAAAACTTGCTCAAGAAGTAAAAGGGTTAGCTCCTGCTCTATCAGAAATCAGGATTATTACGCAACCGATAAAGACAACAGAAGAAGTTTCTTCAATCTCAGCAACTCCCCATTCACCTGTAACACATACAAAAACATCCAATATGCGAGATTTTGCAAGATCATTGCCTTTATCAAATGTCTATGAGAAAATTGCAGGACTCGCTTATTACGCCATTAAAATACAAGGTAAACCGCATTTCTCTTGCGGTGAAATTTCTGATTGGTTTGGTTTATGCGGCTTTCCTAGACCGGCCAAAATGCCAGTAGCATTATCTGATACCCGAAGATATAAGGAGTATGTAATAAATAAGGGTAGAGATCAATGGACAATTACTACTGCTGGCGAGAATCTGATTATAGAAATGCTAGAAAGACAAAAGAAATGATGCTAATGAATGTAGCAAAGTATATCTTTATATAATAAAAAAGGGCCAGATAGGGTTAGCTACCCAGCCCATAACATCGTCGCCCCCCTTCGAGAGGAACAACAATGTTTTTTGCTCTATTATCTGGAGCTATTAATATATTAGCACGTCCGCCACCACTTTTCAAGGATTAATTTTCAGCCTGCCCATATTTACTCTATTATCTGGAGAAGGTGTGGGCAGGTTTAATTACTATATGAAAGGGCAAAAATATGACTAATAAACCCACAGCGATGGTATTTATAGATGCTTCTAATTATCATTATGGACTTCAAAAACTTGGTTGGCGTATAGATTATGGAAAATTTACTAATTGGTTCAAAGAAGAACGTCAAATAATAAATATTTATTTTTATGGCAGCATACACTCATATAAGTCATTTTTTACTTGTCACCCCGAATATAAGGATCACGAATTTTCCGCAAAACTTCTATTACTTGAGGAATATACAAAAGTAAGAAAAAATTTTTTCAAGAAATTAAAAGAATTTGGCATTATAGTTAGAGAAAAACCAATATGGTGTATTTACGATGATACTGAAGGGAAATATAAATTAAAAGCTAATGCTGATGTAGAATTAACGGTAGATGCTTTGAATAGAATTAATGACTATCAAGAAATCGTATTATGTAGCGGGGATGGAGATTTTGCAAGATTAATTCGTTATTTGAAAAATAAGGGCAAGATAACTACGGTGATATCAATTAAAGAAAGAACTTCTTCCGTATTGGCTAAGGCCACCAATAAGCTACTCTATTTAAACTCTCTAAGGGGAAAAATTGAACTCAAGCCCCCCCAAAACGCAGAAAGCTCTGCTTGCGCAGAGCCTCCGCATTCGCCACCCTAAAGTGGCTTTAGTCCTGTATTAAAAGTATAACATCTGATTTCCCCTTGTCAAGCCATAATTTCAATTTCTGAACTTATAATAAAGATTTCTCTTGCCAATGCTTGAGCGCTCAAGTATAATATAAGTAGATAACGGAACAAAAAATATTAATTCAAACTGACCCACTACCAATAGATTCTATCGGTTGACGTCCGGCGAATTTTGTAGTATTCTAAAAGGAAGAAAAACCTAACTCCTCGCCTAAGCGTTTGAAAAAATGCCCCAAGTTTATTAAAGCAATTTTTCAAACAAGCTGCGGAGTAAATTCGCAGACGCTTCGCTACAACTTACGTCGCTACAAGACGTAGATTGTGGCTCCGTAAGTTGTCTGCTCATTTATGTGCGGAATAGTCGGTTATATCGGAAAAAGGGATGCCCAATCCATTTTACTTCAGGGATTAAAACGCCTGGAATACCGCGGCTATGATTCAAGCGGGATGGCGGTGCTCGGCGCCAACAATATCCCGGTTATCAGGAAATCACCCGGTAAAATCAGGGTGCTTGAAAGCCTCCTTAAGAAAAAGCCCCTTTGCGGAAACGTGGGCATCGCCCATACGCGATGGGCAACCCATGGCGCTCCCAACCAGGTTAATGCCCACCCCCATGCCGATTGCACGGGCGACCTTGTGGTCGTGCATAACGGCATTATCGAAAACTACGAACCCTTAAAATCAAAACTTATCAAAGAAGGACATCGTTTCCGCAGCCAGACCGATACTGAAGTCATCGTGCACTTGATTGAGAAGTTTTATCGCAATTGCCCGTTAGAAGAAGCCGTGCGCCGGGCCTTGTCTTGCGTCGAAGGTTCTTTTGCCATCGGCGTGATTTCAAAAAAAGAGCCCCATAAAATCATCGGCGCGCGTTTAGGCAGTCCCCTGGTGGTGGGGCTTGGAAAATGCGAAAATTTTCTTGCCTCGGATGCTCCCGCGCTTTTAGACGCGACCAAAGACGTCATCTTTCTGGAAGATAAAGACATGGCGGTTTTAACCGAGGACAAAGTTACGGTGCTCAATCTTGCCGGCAGCAAAGTAGCGCGAGCCCCTGTGCGCATCACCTGGGATATTTCGCAGGCCCAGAAACAGGGGTGGCCGCATTTTATGCTTAAGGAAATCAATGAGCAACCGCAGGTGCTGGCGAACATGCTTAGCCACCGGGTGCTCAAAGACAGGTCCGGGGTAGGGTTTGAAACGCTCAAGATTACACCCCGGGTATTTTCGGCAGTGCGCAATATTGTGGTGATTGCCTGCGGCACGGCGTACCATGCGGGGATGTGCGGCAAATATATCCTCGAGGAATTATGCAGGATGCCGGTAGCCACCGACCTTTCCAGCGAGTTTCGCTACCGCAACCCGTTGATTAATAAAGGGACTTTGGCTATCGCGGTGAGCCAATCCGGGGAGACCGCGGATACGTTAGCGGCGGCACGCGAGGCCAAGAAAAAAGGCGCTACGGTTTTAGCGATTTGTAATGTGTTAGGTTCGAGCCTGGTGAGGGAATCTCACGGAGTGATTTATACGCATGCCGGGCCGGAGATAGGGGTGGCCTCAACCAAGGCGTATACCGCCCAGCTGGCAACGTTTTATCTTTTCGCCTTGTATTTAGCCGGGCTAAGGCACACCATGTCCCGGGATGCGATTGCCCGCTCGCTCGATATTTTGAAACATTGCATACCGCTTCAGGAGAAAGTATTAAAATACCAGCACCGCATTAAAAATTTAGCCCATCGGCATTCCCACTTTGGTTCATTCTTATTTCTTGGGCGAAACATCAATTACCCGTCGGCATTAGAGGGGGCATTGAAATTAAAGGAGATTTCCTACATCCCTGCCGAAGGATACGCCGCCGGAGAGATGAAGCACGGGCCGATTGCGCTTATTGACGAATACCGGGCCGTGGTGTGTATAGCTCCTCATTCAAAGATACACGCAAAGATGGTCTCGAATATTCAGGAGATCCGCAGCCGTCGCGGGAAAATAATCATTATCGCCTCCGAAGGCGATAAAGCGGCAAAAGAACTGAGCCGAGAAGTGATTTATATTCCGAAAGTGGACGAATTTTTCTCGCCGTTAATTGTCGCTCTCCCCTTGCAGTTGTTAGCCTACCATATCGCGGTAAAACGCGGCTGCGACGTCGATCAACCCCGCAATCTTGCCAAATCCGTTACGGTGGAATAATGCTTTATATCGTAGCTACTCCGATCGGAAACCTTAAAGATATTACGCTGCGCGCTATCGAGGTCTTACGATCCGTTGATTTGATTGCCTGCGAAGATACCCGGCACGCCAGGATTCTCCTGGACCATTACGAAATTAAAACTCCCACTACCAGTTTCTTCCAGCACAACCAGATTACGAAAGGGCAGTATCTGCTCAAACTCCTTAAGGACGGCAAATCCGTTGCCCTTATCTCTGATGCCGGCACGCCGGGCATACTTGACCCCGGGTACCATATTATTAACCTCGCTATTAAGAACAATATTGAAATCACTATTATCCCCGGGCCGACCGCCTTTGTTCAGGCATTGGTGTTATCGGGTAAACCCTGCCACCAGTTTATCTTTGAGGGGTTCCTGCCCACCCGTTCAGTCAGCCGCCAGAATCGCCTGCGCGAATTAGCCGCTCTAAAACGCACCGCCGTATTTTATGAATCTTGTCACCGGATTTTAGCCACGCTGGAAGACATCAAGGCTGTTCTACCAGACAGGCAACTTATTGTGACAAGAGAGCTTACGAAAAAATTCGAAGAGATAAAACGCGGCAGCGCAGAAGACCTTTTAAAGGAATTCAAGCAACAAAAACCCCGAGGGGAATTCGTAGTAGTGATATAAAATGCGCTTGACAAAGTTCATCACTTATGATACACTTGGTATGGAGGTAAAAATATGCCTACAACCAATCCGCGTTTGAATGTAGTCCTTGAGCCGCCGCTCTATTCGGTGGTTAAGCGGCTCGCAGAAAGAGACGGTGTTTCCCTATCCTTGAAAGCCAGGGATTTAATCCGTCAAGCCATTGAATATTGCGAAGACCTCTATTGGACAAAAGAAGCCAATAAAAGAGAAGCCACCCTTTCTAAGAAGGCCGCCTTGTCCCATAAACAAACCTGGTCTTGAGGCAATCGAATGGCCTATAAGTTGTTTTATCATCCGGATATCCTAAAGCACGACTTACCCAAAATTCCCCAAAACATAAAAGAGACTATCCGCAAGGCCATCGAGACAAGATTAGCAGAGGCGCCATTTATAGCGGGCGAGCCCCTCAGACAGAGCTTAAAAGGACACCGTAAATTACGCGTGGGAGATTATAGGGTTATTTATAGAGTTGAAGGCAATGAAATCATTGTATTAAAAATAGGCCACCGCAAAGAAGTTTATAGTAAAGTATTTTCAAGGATCAGCAGTTAGTTTCCCGCCCGGTAACTTAACGTTCCATCTCTGCCCAGTCTTCTGTCTCCGGCTTCGTCGGAGTTTCGCTGGATGCCTGCCTTCGGCAGGCCAGTCCCGCACATAGTGCGGTACAAAATGCGGTCAAGGCGCCTGAGGCTGACCGCATTTTGAAACCGCTTTCCTAAAACGCCCTCCAGCCCTTGAAATCCCCTTACCTATATAGCATACTTACTATTAATACGGCTGATAAACCGACTCGACCCAGCGGGTCACCCTAACAAATTAAATCTAACTGAATGTCACGTAAACTCTCAAAAAGCATTTCTCTTTTTTTATGCTTTACTTTTCTCTTTCAACAATCGGGTTTCACCCAGGTTGCCGGGCAGCTCAATATTGCCGGTTACCTAACCCAGTTTCACGGCTCGCTTACCTCGGAAAAATTCCGTCCGCTGCACTTACGCTTCCTTGCCTACGATACCGCAACCAACAACTTTAAACTTCTTCTCGACAAAGGAGACCTCAAGGACTCCAAACCAGCCGCACTTAAAACCTCAACCAAAACCTTGTTTGATTATTTTCTCATCGGCATAACCCTGCCCGATGCAAGTTTTTGGGTAAACTTAAGACCCGACTCACCGGACACCGTCATTGATGACTACGTGGCTCAGACCGATGTTGGGAAGATTCTCCTGGAGGCAGACCTGCAGCTTAAAAAAGACACTGCCGGCTTTACTTCGCCTCAAACCCCAGAGGGCAAACAATACTGGGATAAACTCTACGCCAAAGCCGGGGAACTTTTAGGTAACGACAATACTACTATCCCTACTTTGGTCAGGCCCTGGATTGTGCCGGGTGAAATTATCATCCGCGAGACCCAAGACAACGCCTACATTTACAAGGCTACCCTTAAAGTAATGTTGGAACAGGACTATCTCAAGAACTCATCTACCTATAACTTCACTGACCCCAGGCTGAAAGCCCTGAACGAATACTCTTCCCAGCTGATGCGGGAATTAATTATCCCCAAGCTTACCAAAGAAGTAAATACCTCGAAAAGATATGCTGCCTTACGGCAAGTGTATTATTCGCTTATCTTGGCCCAATGGTTTAAACAAAGGTTCATGGGCAAAGAGGGGCTCTACCCGCGCCTTATCGACCGAAAAGACCTCGCCGGCCTTACTTCCGAAGAGAATTGGTCAAAACTTTCCTACTTTCAAGCGTATCAGAAGTCTTTTAAAGACGGAGAATATAATTTAAAAGAATCAATGGGGCCGATGGTAAGGAGCTATTTTTCAGGAGGGATTATGCTTGCCCCTGCTCAAAACTTTCCCGCCCAACCGGGTGAACCAGGGGAGACAACCAGTAGTCCTTTGGGGGCAGGCGGTCGCATTGAGTGCATACGAGGGAAAGGGAATACCCTTTTTGATTCTAGCAGGAACAACCTCCCCGCTGCTATTACAGCGCAAGGGCGGATATCAATTGCAGATCAATCTACGGCGCAGGCGAAGCCTGGTGCCGCTTCGCCGATGGCTGCCGAAAAAAGGGCGGCCTCGCCGGTTCGGGGTAGCAGTGCTGCGATACAAAAGGTTTCATCGCCCGCGATAAAACAGTCTACGCGGCGGGACTTTATGAAGTCCTTGGCTGGTGGAGCGATGACGGCTAGGGTGGCTGGTTCAGCTAATGCCAAGGATGCTTCTCGCCAGGACGCGGCACTGGCATATATACGAACAAATCTTCCCGATGATTTAAAAGAGCAGACGCGCCTCTATGCAGAAGCCGCACAAAAAGTTAAAGAGAGCCAAAAGAAAAGAGATAAAAAAGAAGTATTGTATCCCCTGGATAGACAGCGCGTTGCAATAGGAAGACCCCTATGGAACACCCTTAAACAGCGATATGTTTATGCCAAAACAGACTGGGGTGAGGTGCCGATGTATGTTATTCCGGTCAGGGGACTTTTAAAAGCCACGGGAAAAGTAACGGTACAAACCTCCGATTACGCTGTCGTTCCGTCCAGAAACATGCTCTATATTGATGCCGAGCGATATGCTTATGCCCAGACGCGGCCTGAACCACAAGTAACTGCGCAACTCAAAGATTGGGCACGAGCCGTCAATAACAAAGAGAAAGTTAAGGGCTATATACTTCCGGGTACATTCCTATCCGCTCTTGCTGCAGTGCCACTGTATTTTTTGGCTAAAGAGCTAAAAATACCCCAGCGCTATCGGATGCGGAAGATAGAACAGGATATCGATTCGTTAATAAAAGAAAGAGAAAAAACGCGGGATAAAATAACCGGGGTTGAGATTTTTCCCGATCAAGACACCCTGTTTACTATTACCACGGGAGATGGATATAAGATTGTGATGGGTAAGAGCAGCGGCGCCCACAACATTATTTCTACTATCGGTGAAGATATCGAAGAGAGAATTGAAGCTTACAGGATCAGAGATGCTTTAAAGGAGAGGGAAAACAGTCTCATCACGGTCCTTGCCAGGTATACGCTGGAAAATCCGGCTCAACGGGCATTATTTTTATCGTTACGAGAGCAGTTAGAGGTGCATGTGTTATCCAAAAAATTCCATGAGTTTAATCAGTATTCTGGAAGAAATGTTTTTGTTGTCCTGTCAGTTGAGCTTATTCGCATGCTTTCCCAAGGAAAGATCATCAAGAACTTGGAGGATTTTTTAATCCAGGCCCATTTGACCAGCCCCGCTTTAGATATCGGAGTTTACCCCAAAGCAACATTGTCATATTTATCTACCAATAAGCTATCAGTTGACTCCAGGGCAGTCGCGCTGCTTTCTTGGTTAGAAGGCGCAGATGGCGGTAATGTGCTCGCTCTTATGGGATTCGATAGCTTACCACAGCCCTCGAGCAATGATGCTGCCGGAATCTACCAAGGTCTAAAAAAAGCCATTGTCGCTTACAAAGAAAAAACCGGTGTGGAGGTAGACGAAAAGTCATTCGCAGCTCTCCTGCCCTATCTCGTTGATGCATTTGCTGAATCCTGGGTTGAAGGCAATATTTCTCAGGCAATAACAGAAGAGATCGTTCGGAGGCTCGTGTATAAGCTGGGCGCAATATATAATGACGAATCTCGCGAAAAAAACATTACCGCTCTATTACAAATCCTACAGACAACTCGCCCCCCAGAGTCAGCGGGGAAAAGGACAAAGGAAGAGTTATTTATAAAGCGATTAGTTGACACAAGAGAAGTAGAGCGCAGCGTGAGCGCTGGAGCAGCGGCCGTTGATATTTACAACCGCATTGTTTTTAATTTTAAATCTCCCCGCGCAACCCCGGTAAACATTTTAAATGCTATTAGAATGACCCCGAAGGGGAATCGAAGAGAATCAGCGTATAATATGTTTAGCTCTGCCAGCGATCTTAAGAAGTATCTTTTAGCACTCGATGCGTCACAGCGGCAACAACTAGCGGCGTTACAGATTCCCGGTTTAACGGAGTTTATCCAGCAATTTATCGGATTCCACACCGTTCCGGGAGGGGAATTCTCTTGGGACACGCGCCAAGTCTGCGCGCATGTCACCGCCATTATCTTACATCTTGCAGAGCATAATCCGGAAATGAATGAATTTTTATGGGAGGTTTTAGGTAATAGCGTTTATCTCCAAAAAGAATTAGACGCGGCTGGTAAAGACGTGGTTAGCCTCGCAGATTTTATACGTCCGGGCATCCACGACACCAATCTTACAGAAGATACCAGGGGCGGCCTGTTAGACCTGTTATGCGCGCTCGCCAAACAAAACAGTGCGGTATTAAATAAAATAGTTGAGATCTTAGATGATGAGGGCGTCAGTAACGAGCTTAAGATTAAACTGCTCTCGCGCTCCGATATTTTGGGCAACAGTATTTATGCCGCCGTAAATAGAAATAGTTCATTGCGCGGAGACTTTGTCGCGTACCTGAAAACCAAGCCGGGCATATTTTTTACCCGCATGGTTGAGATCGTTACTGCGTTTAATCCCGGCCTTCTCCCGTATCTGGGTAAAACACAAACAATAGCCGATTCCGTGAACTCGCGAGACCAGCTGTCGTTTCTGGTAGGGCCGTTAATGAACGGGACGCTCAACGAAGAGTTCCGGTTGCTAGAGGGCGACGTATTGAAAGTTATCCATGGGCAGCCGGCCATGGCCAGGGCCTTCATTGAATTTTTGACGGTTGACCAGCGCTATTTTAACGAAAACATGCAGGCCCTCCTGGGTGTATTTAACCCCGCGCTTTCTGATAGAACTAACGAAATAGAAGGAATAACCGCTGATTCTTTTACTAATAATGCATTTTTCATTACAGCTCTCATGGATGGCTCCATAAACGAAGCAATCATCGCATCAAACGGGGACATCCTTCAATTCACGGAAGCCGCTTTTGCCAGCAGTCCGGTGACTACAGATTTCAAAATAAATTTTATCAATCATTTATATATCAGCGACCGCCACCAGGAATATAATACCAGAACAACGAACATCCTGCTTGCTGCATTGAAGAAAATCAGGGGAGACGATAAGGATGCCCAACAGCTGCGCCAGGCGGTCAGTGATAAATTTAACCAGCTCGCGCGGTATATGAAGGACCTCTTGCTTGAGCAGCTGTCACAGGCAATGAACGAGGATGGCTTTGATGGCCAAGGGTACGCCGTAATTGCAAAAACCCTGATTGCGCTGGCCAAGACAGATAAAGAGAAAGCAAAATTTGCCGCGATCCTCGCCCAAAAACATAGCACGCTTAACCGGCTTACAGTATTAGCGTCAGATGCAAGGAGAGAATTAATACCCAGTGACATTGAATTCATTGAGCTTGTCAATCAGCTTGCTAACAAGGCAGAAGCGCTTGCCGGCCTGTCGACTCTTGAACTGCAAAATCTCGATCTTCTTTTAAACGATAGGTACAAAAAATGGCCCAAGGGGGGCGTGTCATATGTAACCGTTATCGTCAATTTAATCGAAAAGAAAGAGATTTCCTTAACCGATGCCGAGCTGGAAAGATTAATAAGATACAATCAATATTTCAGCCATTTCAGCTCGTTGATATATACGCGATTTAAGAGTTGTCCAGCGGGCAAAGAGGAGGAGTTCTTAAAAGGCGTGAAATCCTCAGTAACAGGCATTCTGGAGGGCAGGCCGTATATGGAGGTTAAGGCAGCCCTGCAGGCATCGGATTCGACGATAGATGACAGATTTATCTTTGACCTTTTGATGATCGTATCGCCTAAATTCAGGGCAGGGGTCAGCGATGATCAATTGCTAAGCAATTTACAGCGCGGTATCAGTGCGGATAAGCAATGGCGAAGCCACATAGAAAATTTTATCGGCACGATCAACAGGGAGAGGGCGCACGCGTATCCTCAAATAAGCATTTCAGGCAGCCGTTTAGTAATCACGCATCAATTGCCGTTGATTCAAAGGGGATTGGCTCCGGGAGAACAGCTGGAGCACGATAGCTCACAGCAGCTGCTCGAAGCGCTCTCGAAAAAGCGCGAAACCGAAGGAGCGCAGGAAAAGCCCATGCTGCCGGCCGTTCTTATGCCGCTTAACGGAGAGAGCGCAGACGATTATGTGCAGAGAGTAAAGGATGCCTATTGCCGCTGGTTAGGCGAGAGCGCTTATGTTGCTGAAAGGATAAAACAGATAAGAGAAGCCCTTGACCAGCATCAGGATGTTACGGCCATGGGATTGCTGGCTACTTTACTTGCCGATGGCTTTAAGGATGTGCTGCGGGACGCTATCAATGAGGCCAATGAAAGCACCGACGCTAAATTTAAAAAACAGTTTAATAAGGCCTTCAATGAACTGCTGGATAAACTCGGCATTCTTTTAGGTGTCCCGGAGGATAAATCCAGGGCGAGCATCGGTGATATTGCCTTTGAATTCAGCAAAGCAAAAAACCGGCTTGTCGGCAGGGCCATCAGGGGCGCGGCAAAACCCTTGAGTGAACTGGAAGACAGCGTTAAAGATAAGGTGACCGCGGATGTTTACGCAGCCTTCGTTAATATGGTAACGCGGTACGCCCTGGCCCATAGCCGAGAGGATTCGGAAAGAAGGTGGCGGGAAATAGTTGCGAATTTGGAACAAAACGATAATGAATCCGCGCTGATATTAGGGCAAATAATTAGTTCCGAAAGCGCTCAATTCCCCGTCTTGGAAAAACCCGCCATAGACGATATCAATACGCCCAATGAAAAGATAGCAGCCCAGGTCAAAAATCTCGACGACGGCGGGTTAAGAGAATACCTTCAAACCCACGCCTTAGCCAATACCCGACAAAAAGCCCAGGAGCGCTGGCAAAGAATAGTTGCCACCCTGGCCGCAGGTAATCCGGATTTTGCACGGAGGATACAGCCTTTGATTGCCCGCCTGGATTTGCCGGTTATTCAAAGCCCGCAGGATGAGATTTTTGGCAGGTTACATAACCTTGTTTTTTCCGATACCATCCATGAAATAAACGGCAACCAGGCAAAATTAATAGACCGGGTTGTAGGCACCGAGGTTCTAGAGGCGGAACTTACTAAAACCGCCTGGCAGTCTGTCTATGGCGCTACCGCAGACATATGCATTTACCACGATATGAATTTATTGGACCAGTCGACCTTCCTCCTGTTGGCCTTGAAAGCAAATGGCCAGTTTGTGGGATACGTTAATATGCATGTTATAACCAAGAAGGATGGTAAAAAAGTGCTGCTGCTGGCAGGCATAAATCCCAGCGACCAGTATCTATCGGGTCATTCGGCCAGGGAGATATTTGAAGCGATAATTGACAGCGCGAGGTCTTTAGCCGATATTTCGGGGATCGATATTCTCGCAATTTCTACAACCGTGGGTGCTATTTCAAACAGGCAGCCGATCTCAAACTTAGTTTTACACCAGAATTACGATAAAGACAAATTAGGATTTGACCACGCGGTGGGAGGCGCCTATACCAGCGACGAGTATTTTATTGTTTGGGAAAGGGATGCCAAGCCTGTAAGCCAGGAAACCCTTGATTCTATAAGCCGGCAGCTGCCCGTCGAATTGATGGGTATCGTAGATGTTGAGGAGTTATATAGAATAGACAGGACCGCTGTAGCCGATATAAGAAATCACCTGGATAACAACCAGGAAAACATCGGTTATTTGCAAAGGATATTTGAGCAGATAAACGCGCAGGTAGGCAGCGTAAAGGCAAAAATCATCGTCAGTAATATGGCCTCGGTGCTATTCAAATACGGCAGGCCGCTCAGCAGGGTCAAGGTTGATTTAAGGGCAGAGGGCGCCGGCGTTATAGAAGTAATCCACCAGGGCGGGATAGATATAGAGCGTTTAAAGCAAAACGACGGAGAAGCTTTACTACTCGCACATGCCGCCTCTCCGGTTTATCAGCCGGACCACCAGGCCAAAAAAGCGGACGCCTCTTTCTCCATGGTTGCCGCTTCACCCCTCCAGCAGCCGGAAGCCGCCGTCAGCTCGCCTTTAACTGTTTTTAGCGGCGAGTTTGAGAGGTTTACAAATATAAATGCGCAGAATTTATTTGAGAGGCTACAAGATTACACCCCGATTGGTAAAGACGAGCGTTTTCGACACACCCTCCGGGCATTATTGAATGCCAAAGAGAAGCGCAGGTATCCAGATGAACCCCATAAGATGAAATATCCGTATAATTGTAATTTCTGCTATGTAGATACAATTAAAATTCTACATGGCGCTGGTTTTAAGGCTACGCCGGTAACGATAGAATTCCCGGCTGGAGCGCACCCGGATTTGCCCATTGATCGGCACTTTTTTGTGATTACCGAGATTGCCGGCAAGGAATTTATAGTAGATATTGCCGCAGACCAATTCGAAAGCCTGGGAGAAAACAAATTCGCTAATCTCGGGGTTGTGATTATACCAATGGAAGCGGTTAATAGGCACCCTCAAAGATTTTGGATGTATACGGGAAAAAGGCTATCCGGCCAATCCGCCGCCTCTTCGCCGGCGCAAGGCAATGCGGAAAACCTTTCCGAACCCCAGCAATCGTTCGTAAGGAAATTTCATCTTGAAGCTGATTTTGTACAACGAGACTTCTTGTTGTACTATCCGCGCATACAGTTTATTCCTTTGGGTAACACACAGCCCGCAGTGGTCATCGATGCCGTTTATCATTCAATCGTGGTCAACACCGATGCGCTCGCACTACTCACACAACAAGGCAAGGAGCGTCACGTCTTAGACCTCATCATACAAGCTGCAATACAATCGGATGCGCTCAGAAACACCCAGTATTACTCGGCCGGGATTGATTTCGGCAACGATTATACGTATCGGTACATGAAAACATTCGATCGGCTGCCGCTGGTGCGGTCAAATCCGCGAGTACGACAATGGGCGATTTACATAGCCCTGGTTCGCGGCTTTCTGAAACAATGGGGGCGTGATGTCTGGCTCAAGTTGCCGCTCACCCCCTATAAGGCGATTCCCGTGGTGAACCTTGCCTCCCTCTCCAGGCCACAGGAAGCAAAGGATAATGCGTTCTATTGGTATCTTGCATTGTCAATGAGCATTCCCGGGGGATATTTAGGATTATCGCTTTCCCCCACCATCCTCGCTACATTTAGCCGTGAAATTGAGGAAAGACTGACAGAAATTAAAAACCGACAATGGCGCGACAACAAAGCATCCGTATGGGAATTGCTATTGTTTGAGCGGTCATTCCGTGATGCGGTAAGTAAGGACGGATTGATACGGCAGTTCATCGCAGGCGAGAATTCCGATTTTTCCCGTTATCGCACCACCTATGCAGCGCTCAAGGAGCACACACTGGCGAACTATTTGTTCGCTGCGCTCAATGTATACCGGCAGACAGGAACGCCGCAAGCGTTCCATATCGGCATTGTCGGCGCAAGTTACGGTTTCGAGCCGCTGTCCGTAGAGATACTCTTCGATAAAGCCATCCGGGAGTATCTCACTCGGCACAACGCACCTGCCGATGCCATCAAGCTCATACTCCACGTGCTTAGTAAGCCAAACCCGGTATATGAGAGGGTGAAGGCGAATACAGTCATCTATCCGCAGGACATTTTTGGCTTCAAGTACATGCCGGCAGAAGATATCGCGCGTTACTTTGAAGACGTTGAAGGAGGACGCCGCCCTTCAACATACGCAAACAGTATGATGATTTTTCACGATCTCGACCTTGCCGATGCGGCAACATTTAAACAACTACCGCCTCTGGATATACTGATGGTGCACAACGTGCTGCAGCAAGTGGGCCCTGCGGACAACGCCTCAGGCGAGTCATTCGTTATTGCCGTAGAGAATATGTTTGATTATTTCTACACCGCGCTTAAACCAAACGGCATTCTCTCAGTAGCGCTCGAAGGAGATCCATTGGTGAAAGAGGTAAAGGATGCATACGACAGGAGGATAGCCGCGTCGCTGGATTACAGGTCAATCGCGTCTTATAGAGAAGACAGGAGCTGGCTCTATAGCAAAACCGTCAGCAATGCCAGCTCGCCGGCGCAGGCATGGTCGGAGGCACAACGGCATGATGCTGTGGGTGCGGGTCAATGGGAAGAGGCGGGTTATGAGAGTATAGATGGGTTTCTGGTGCATAAAGAAATACCCGCACCGGTACGGAGACATATCATTAACCTTCTTTCAGGCGAGGGATTTCGCGGTGTGCTGAAACGATACGGTATTCTGATCTTTGATGTGACGTCTGCTTTACGGGGCAATGAGTTGATGATAATTGCTCCCCGAACATGGGTTAATAGCAGCCTGCAGTATGGCATTCATATAAGGGACAGCCTTCCCGAAGGGGCGAACGCAGATTCTTTCTATAGCGCATCTAATCTCACGAAAGGCCTGTTGCATGAAGTTAGCCATCGTGTTTGGCAGGATTTGTCAGAGGATGAGCGGGTAGAATTCAGGAGGTTGTTTGATGCGGCACCGGCATTCGGCAAAGCAAATCATGGCGATATTGCGGAAGAAAGCTTTGCCGATTGGTCCGCCTATCTCGGCACAGACTCAGAGCCTTTTATACCGCCTAATTGCTTAGCATATATCAGGAGCATACGCGCTAAATCAGGGATACCATTAAAAATCGTCTCCTCGCCGGCCAGCTCGCCGGCGCAGGAGCCAACGAGCGCCGCCAGCCCGGCGCAGACAGTTGAGCTTAAGCCGGAAGACAGCATTTATTCTCCCAGTGCGGCGTTGGATACATTTACAACAGTAGCTCGAGAAGGAGGGTCGATTTTCGGCTCGCTTCAGATATTCGAGATTTTCCTCGAGCACGTTGCAGAAGCATTGCTTGATAGTAATTCTACAGAGATAAGCCATGCTGTTAAGCGAGGCTCAGAGGTTATCGCAGAGATCTTAAGCCTGCTTGACAGCTCGCAATTATCACGGGACGAGATAATTAGGAATGTTCCGAAGCTCACTCTTCTATTAAAAGAACTTGAGGATTTAAAGATGCGGTTAATATTTGGTAGCTTCGGTTTTTACGGGGCCGAGGTTGAATTTCAGAACGCCAGATATCCCTTGGAAGGGGATTTCATAAAAAGATTGTTAGCTGGCCAGCGCAGCGATACAGCCGTTCGGGTTTCATTCTCCGCCAGCTCGCCGGTAACGACGGAGCTCGCTTTGAATGAAGCAGAGATTAACCCCCGCACCCTACCCTTGCGGGAGCTCGAGGACCATGAGAGATTCCTTCCTGTCGGCCAAGGGGAGTTCGACATTGTACGGGCGCGGGATCCCCTGTCCGTGATTACCTCTATCGGCGCAAACCCGTGCGTGCTCGTCGTCATTGATGACAGGAATAACGGCACAAGCCTCCTGGCGCATATGGACGGCAATAGCGCCATTGCGGATGAATCCTATTCAGAGTTCTTCGACGCCCTTACGCTGGAAGGCACTTCGCTTGCCGACGTGAGGATCTATCTCTTCGGGGCGGACAACACCCTCAGCAGGGATACGGGACGAACGATTAAGCGCGGCATAGAAAAGGAGATGCGCAGGCGCGGCGCTTCTTTTGACGTGAACGGGAAAATCAAGGAAGATTTTACCGGGACACAATCACGCAACATCGGCATCGACGCAAATGGAGGCATGCCATTTACGCTCACTAAACCGCTTGCCCACACAAATGCGGCCTTCATAAGAGGCATGAGCAGGCGCAGCGTGTACGGTAACCCCGTGCGGCGCCTGAAACCCTCTGACCGCGAAACCCAGGATTCATACCTAAAACAGATTCCCGCATACCCGCCGATTGGCCGTCTCGAGGCCATCACCGCCGATGCCAGCTCGCCGGCTGGGGATGAGCAATACCGCGAAGATGGCAGCAGCCGATCTGCACTCCAGCGTGCAATTGATGATGCGCGGATGAAAATAGGAAAAGGGGATTACGGTGCCGCTGTGGCTTTCCTATCAAAACTTATACCCGATATGTATCTAGCCCTCAAGGACGAACGTGATGGTAGGGTAAGAACCGTCAGAGTGAGTGAAGATGGCACGTTGTTCCTCGCCGGACGCAATTACGAGATCACGCAAGAGGAATTCGCGCGTCTTATCATTGATGCGGAGATGCTGTACCAGCAATGCCTCGCTTCGCTTAACCGCTCTTCTGGTGAACCAACGGCACAGGCTTCTGTTCAACGAGCTGATGACCCCATGTTTGATGGCTTGAGTCAGACAGACCTGCTCCATCTCGCTCAACTGCCCCTGAATATTAATCCTGAAAAGCA
>Ga0315291_10002745_pt1 | contig 22923 bp, 16 predicted proteins | sample YL17G12_20_MG_FD_203070 | JGI IMG/M metagenome (GOLD analysis project Ga0315291, IMG submission 203070) | Sediment microbial communities from Yellowstone Lake, YNP, Wyoming, USA - YL17G12_20 | ecosystem: Environmental > Aquatic > Freshwater > Lake > Sediment | place: USA: Wyoming | collected... | reverse complement strand
TAGTGTCCCCAGATTAATTTTTCTTGGGAGAGGCAGGGCGGCAGGGGTCCAGTGGGTTTTTCATGGAAAGTAGTTGTGTCCCCCGGCCTGCGATGGGAGAATGTGGAGTAGCGGTTCGTGTTTTGATTGGAGACCATAGTAACGGAATCAGACACTGAAAGGGGAGTACCATGCACAGTATGAAGCACATCGTCTTGTCCTTGACTGCTTTGGCCTTTGTGTTTGGATGTGCTGCCCAACAGCCGCCAGTCAAACAGAAACCGCAAGAGACAACCGGGGCGACATCGTTGAGGGATGAGGAAATGCGGGCCGAGATCGCGAGACTGAAACTAGAACTGGAGAAAGCGGAAGAGGAACGAAAAGCCCAAACAGCGGAAGAAGAGCGAAAGGCCGAAGAAGCACGAAAAGCCGAGGAAGAACGAAAGGCAGAAGAAAACCGAAAGGCCGAGGAAGCACGGAAGGCACAACTGTCGCCCCTCGACACCTTCAAAGAGATGCTGAAGACTACCGGGGCCGGCGCGTTCGTCCGCCAAGTTGGTCAGAGCGGCCCTACGCTGATCATTGTTGTCAGTGAGGACTGGCGCTATGCGGCTTATCAGGCGCGACTTGAAGCCGCATATCAACTTTGGAAGTGTTGGGCTACGATTCGGTCACCGGACGATATGAATGCAGCATTCTTGATGATTCTGGACGAATATGGCAACAACGTCGGCGGTTCCGGCTGGTCGAGAGGCTCTCAGATCTCGGTGAAGAAGGACTGAGCCATTCCGGGACGCAGATAATCCCTTTTTGTTGGAGGCTTGAAAAATGGCGAAACGAAATGACGATGTGAAGAAGCGGCTGGACAGGATTCACGAGAAGAATCAGGAGAAGAAAGAGCAGCAAGCAACCAACCGACACAAAGCCGTTCTGTGGTTCGGAGATACGTTCCGGACGGCCCGCAGCGAAGTATACAAGGCACTGAAAGCGAAAGGTGGACACGTCACGGGCGGGTATACCGACAATACAGGTTGCCTACACAGGGCCATACCATACGTGTACAAGAATGTAGAGCACAAGTACGTGATTCAATTGACCGTGTCCCCCAAAGGTTTCACAGTGGAAACGTCATTCGATGAAAATCCATTAACATCAACCAAGAAACCCCTCAAGGACATCAGCAAATGGACAAAAGAGAAAGTCTACGATGATTTCTTTAAGGGATACGAGAAGTGGGGTATGCGGGAACCTACGCAGGCTGAGATCATGGCGAGTAGGAATGGGCTGGCGGATATGATAAAACGACAAAGAGAAATCCGATAACAGTCCCTACGTAGGCAGAAAAAACAGAAGAAATACCCTAACGTAGTCACAAATCAGAAAAAACAAAAGAGATTCAGTCACGCTCCCATACGTACGCCCACAGGGAGAATTATAGGTGTCAGGTACATTTTTCGAGGTTTGGCTGCGCTCCTCTGCGTCTCCGCGTCTGTGCGTGCGCTCGTTTTGGTTCCGGCCGAAGGTCGCCTGTCCGCGTTCATCTGCGGCTTCGCTTGCTCTGTGTCCTCGGCGTCCTTTGTGGCAGAGCAACGTGATAAGTGGCAAGTGACAAGCAAGAGTGCGCCTCGAGGGCGGGGACGACGCCGGGCAGTTGTAATCCCTTGCCCCACAAAGTCTTACGATGGTCAAGCATCGCCGGATAAAAGTGTCACCGGCACCGGATATTTCACTTGACGGCCAACTCGGACAACAGTATGATAACCACACAACGGAATGGCGAATTGCAAATAATCAATAGTAAATCATCAATAATCAATCGGTAAGGGGTTCTGATCGTGACTGGTGAAGCGCAAATCCTCGCCTCGGCGGTAGCAGAGACGCAAAATCTTGCGTCTCTACGCCATTATGCCGGCATTCCATCATTCCCGTATTCCGTCACCGGAGTATCCACCATTCCATTCACAGGCCGGGGAGGGCGGGGAGTGGAGGATGTGATTATGCAAAACAAACCCAATTTCTGCGAGAAGTTACAAGTTCCAAGTCGGAAGTATCAAGCGGGCACACCGCAGTTCACAGTTCCCGGAAAACGCCCGACGCCGTCACTACGGGCGGGGCCCGCTGCGCAAAACAAAGCCAATTTCCGGGAGGCACAACTGAGGCTAACTGCTGGTCAGGAAAAAGGTTACGTGAAACAGTACGAGCTATGCGTCTGCGAAAACAAAGCCAATTTGCCCAGTCGGGCTTGTAGTGTGCCCGTAAGGGCATCTGTAGGGGCGGGCCTCTGGGCCCGCCCTGGGCAACCACGGGGTCGGGTTCCCAAACGCATACTTTCGCGTTTGAGGTCCCGGTTGCCCCTACGCCGTCACGGCCAGGAGGCCTGGGTGCAAAACAAAGCCAATTTCTGGCGGCCCGAATCCCGGCCGCACCCCTGCGTGTCGCTCCGACAGGATTCCGCTCGCATTATGGCGTCAACCGCCATATCTTGGGGCATGCCGTTGGTAACCGCCGACCGTCAATCAGGACAGTGGTCATGGGCCGGAGAAAGGGATTGCCATGAGAACACCAGGGACCTTCTGCAGGCCGTTTTCGAGACGCACATTTCTTCAGGTCGTGGGTGGAACCGCCGCCAGTCTGTCGGTGAGCGCGCCCCGCGTGCTGGGCGGCTTGGCGGGTGCTCAACCGGCCGGAGCGGCCAAGAAGCCGGCGACGGTGCGGGCGGCGTTCGTCTACCCGCCGACGGAATCGCTCCGGCGGGCAGGCTACTATAGCTGGCCCGGCTCGACGTTCGATGCCGAGGGCCGGCAGGTTCAATACCTGGGCAAGCTCCGGGCGCTCGAAGGCAACCTGGGCCTGCGGATCTCGGTGGAACGGCAGCCGCTGGATGAGGAGGACAGCGTCACGAGGTTCATCAAGGAGGTGAAGGCCGAGACGCCGGACGCGTTGTTCCTCGTGCCCCTGAAAAAGGGCCATTGGCCGCACGTGACCCGCATCGTGGAGGAGACGGGGCGCCCCACCGTTATACTGGCGCCGCTGGGCGTGCTGCTGGCCCCGCAGGTACGCGAGCTCCACACGCACCCGGGAGTGTACCTGATCAACTCGCTGGACAATTTTGACGCGGTCGAGCAAGGCCTGAGGATGGTCCGAACCGCGTCCTGGATGAAGCAGAGCTGTATCCTCAACATTGCGAAAGTCGCCGCGGACGACCGGATAGTGCCACACCTGGGAACCCGCATTCGCACCGTGGCGAACACAGGCTTCATCGAGGAATTCAAGCGGCTCGGGGCCACGGACGAAGTGAAGGAAGTCGCGGCGGGATACAAGAATAATGCCACAAAGGTCTTGCAACCCAGCGATGAAGATATTTTCGACGCGGCCCGAGCCAGTGTGGCGCTGCGGCGGGTCGTCGAGGCCGCCGGCGTGGATGCCGTCATGATGGATTGCCTGCCCGGCCTGCAGCACCCGCACCAGCACGTCCCACCCTGCATGGGCCTCATGGACTTGAGGAACCGGGGCGTTCCCGCAGGCTGTGAGTCCGATCTGGATGCCACGCTGACTATGATGCTTCTGCAATACCTCTTCGACCGACCCGGCTTCCAGCACAATCCGACCGTCGACACGGAGAAGAACCACTACTTCTGCGCTCATTGCACGAGTGCCACGAAGATGAGAGGGCGCGACGCCGCACCGGAACCTTATATGCTGATGAACCATGCCGAAGCCGGCTGGGGCTGCGTGCCCCGCGTGCTCTTCTCGCCCGGCCAGGAAGTGACCATCGCCAAGTATCTGTCCGTGATGTCCGATTCAGAAATGCCACAAATGCTCGTCTATTCGGGCGAGATCGTCGGCTGCCCCGGTGTGCCGCAGGCGGGCGGCTGCCGGACCAACGCGGAGACGACGATCCATGAACTGGCGGACGTTGCCGAGTTGAAAGGCCATCACCTCATCATGGTTTATGGCAACTATGCAAAGGCGCTGCACCGCTTCTGCCAGATGTACGGTATTCAGGCCGCCATCTGACTTCGGAAATAGACCCAGAGGACACAAGATGGGTTCCGAGCTTGCCGCGCCGCGACGATAACGCGGATGCTTTCTCGCGATGGCTGCGTGCCCTCGTGGCCCCGCAGAACGTGTGATTATGAAAGATGATACAGACATCTGTCAAATATTGTGTATTTTCCACCGACTATGTGGTAGAATAAAGCGTATTATGTGAGAATTCCAAAGCTGGTGGATCTTGTCGCGAGGGGGTAGTTATTCGTTTTACTAACGAGCTACCCTCAATAATTGACGGGATTGTGGTGTGGTTGCGGATCGATGTACTTAGCCACCATAAATAACATAGCTCTTTTGGCACCTGTATGTGTCTCGTTTCTCATCATCTCGGGCCGCATCCGGCGCCGGCGGCCATGCGCCACGAGCCTGGCCGAGCATGTCAATATCATTGCGCACCGCGGCGCCTCTCATGTCGCTCCGGAGAACACGCTGGCGTCCGTGAAGCTGGCCTGGAAATTGGGGGCAGATGCCGTCGAGGTCGACGTGCACCTGACGAAGGACAACCGGATCGTGGCGATCCATGACCCTACCACCGGCCGGACCGCCGGTACGCACCTGGAGGTCGCCGAGACCTCCTCTTCGCATCTGCGCCGGCTGGACGTCGGCAGCCATAAGGATCCCGGATTCGCGGGCGAAACCATTCCCTTCCTTGAAGAGGTCCTCGACACGGTGCCCCCGGGCCGGCACCTCTTTATCGAGATCAAATGCGGCCCGGAAATCCTGCCTCCGCTGGAGCAGGCGATTGCCGCCAGCGGAAAACGCGCGCAAATCGTGCTGATCGGCTTTGGTCTGGCGACCATGAGAGAGGCCAAGCAAAGGATGCCGGACATACCCGCCTATTGGCTGCGTGACAAGCGGCCCGGGCTGCCGCATCGCCGCCGCCTGGCGAAGAAGGCAAAGGCCAGCGGGATCGACGGCCTCGACGTACACTGGTCCGGTGTCACGCCGCGCTTCGCCTGGGCCGTCAAACAAGCCGGCCTGAAGCTCTACGCCTGGACCGTCGACAACCCCGCCGATGCCATCCGCCTCCAGGCGCTAGGTGTTGATGGTATCACAACCAACCGGCCCGGCTGGCTCAAGAGCCAGATTCACGCACCCCGACCCGTCGATAGCCCCGTCGCCTGGGCACGAAGAGCATAAATCCACATCCCCCACCACCCACACGCTTTTTTGGTTGACGACGGTACGTCCCATAAATTATACTCATTCTGGTGGCCATCAGGGTCGTCGGTGGTAGAGACACAGAATCCTGCGTCTCTACGGTGGCTTGGTTTGGCAGGCAGCATCCTCAACCGTCATTGACCATTGGTCGATAACCGGTAGAGGCCCAGAATCTTGCGTCTCTACGCAGAATCGACCTTTGGGACAAGTGCAAGATTCTGCATCTTTGCTGCCACCGCGTCAGGAGGGGAATGATGTACCGGAGGATTGAGTTCAGTCTCGGTGACAAGCCCCCCGCGAGAGGCCGGACAAGCCGTCTCGCCGGAACCCCTCCACATTCAGACGATCCTGCACGGAGCATGTGTCCAGAGTATCTGTCCCCGCCGGTCCGCCCGCGGGCCACGACGTCACACGCATCCGGCCGTACGGCCGTTGACATTTCGTATCCTCATGTCCCGACCATTCGTGAAAGGAGATCGATTATGTGTAAGAGAGGACTTGTCCTGCTTCTGCTTGTAGCGTTGTGGCTAGCCGGCCCAGCTTCGGCTGGGCTGATCGGCTGGTGGACCTTCGAGGATCCGGCCAATCTGGGTGCCGACAGCAGTGGAAAAGGCAACAATGGCACCGTTGCGGGAGACGCCACGTTCTCCCCGGATGCCTCCCGGGGCTCCGGAGCACTGCTGCTCGACGGCACAGACGATTTCATCAATGTCGGACTGGGCAAGAACAACATGCTGGCTGATTGGACCAGCAACCTGACCATTGCGGCCTGGATCAAGCCCGATGATCTCCAGAGACAGTGGAACTGCTTCTTCGGTCATACGACGCAGAACAACGGCGTCAAGTTCGAGCTGATGAGCGGCAACTTCCGGTTCACCACGTTGGGCGTCATGGATTATGATCTGGCCGTTTCGCTCACGACCGGAGAGTGGTCGCACGTGGCGGTTACTTTCAACGAACCGGGTAATCTCGCGATTTTCTACGCCAATGGCCAGGAAACTGGAGAAGTTCGGGGCGGCTCGCCGGCTGCCAAAGCCACGGGCAACTATAATGTCGGTTACGGCGGGTATTGGGAACCGGAGCAGTTCCAGGGCCTGCTTGACGACGTGCGCATCTATGATAAGGCGCTCACGGCTGCCCAGATCAGCGATCTGTACAACGATATCGAGCCTTCGTTCGCCAAGGCCGAGAAGCCCAGCCCTGCGGACGGCGCAACTGGCGTGACCATGCCGCTGCTCCAGTGGAGCCCCGGCGAGAACGCCAAGCTCCACAGTGTCTTCCTCGGAACCAGCGCAGAGTTGACGGCGGCCGACCAAATCGCCGCCCGGCAACCCTTTGCCATGGTTTACGTGATGAAAGGCCTCTTGCCCGCGACGACCTATTACTGGCGGGTCGATGAGATCGAGGCCGACGGCGTGACCACTCATACCGGCGACGTCTGGACCTTCACGACGGCCCCGCTGACCGCTTACAATCCCAACCCGCGCAGCGGCGATAAGTGGGTCGCTACCGACGCTACCCTCACGTGGGTGCCCGGCCAGGCCGCCATGTCGCATGATATGTATTTCGGCACCGACAAGGGCGCCGTGGCCAACCGCGACGCCGGTACCTCCAAAGGGAAATTGACGACAGCGACCTACAGCCCCGAAGGTCTCAACCAAGGCGCGACGTATTATTGGGTTGTCGACGAAATCACGAGCGCCGGGACGAATGCCGGTGCAGTCTGGAGCTTTACCACGACCACCGGCGGCGGCGGGGTCAAAGGGGAATACTTCAACGGCATGACTCCGGCGGGACTGCCCGCCCTGACCCGCATCGATCCGGTGATCGATTTCAGTTGGGGTGATCCGGGTGGTCCGGGTGCCCCGATCGGCGTCGATAACTTCTCCGCCCGCTGGACGGCGGACCTGGAGATCGCGGTGGCCGACACCTACACGTTCATCACGAACACCGACGACGGCGCCCGGCTGTGGCTGAACGACAAACAGATTGTCAACCAGTGGGTAGACCAGGGCACCACGGATGCGCCCAGCAAGCCGATCGCTCTGGAACTGGGGATTTACCCGCTGCGAATGGAATACTATGAGAACACGGGCGGAGCTGTGGCCCGCTTGTTCTGGCAGACGCCGACTATGGCGCGTCAGATCATCCCGGCCGGTCCGCTCCAACCGCCGGTGCACGCCCGCGCTCTCTATCCCGCCAGCGGCGATGTCAACGTGCCGCAGGATGTAACGCTGATGTGGAGTGCCGGCGAGAAGGCCGTCCAGCACCAGGTGTACTTCGGGGACGATGCCAATGCCGTGGCCAATGCCACGGCGGATAGCTCCGGCATCTACAAGGGCCAGCAGGCTCTCGATGCGACCAGCTTCAGCCCCGGCTCTCTGGAATGGAACAAGACCTACTACTGGAGAATTGATGAGGTCAATGATGCCTCTGCCGAGAGCCCGTGGAAAGGCTCGGTCTGGAGCTTTACGACAGCGGATTTCATCGTGGTCGATGACTTTGAGAGCTACAATGACGAGGCCGACAAAGGCACGCGTATCTACGAGACCTGGATCGATGGTCTGACCAACCTGACGACCTCCACGGTCGGCAACTGGGACCCGCCCTTCGCGGAGCAGACGATTGTTCACAGCGGCAAGCAATCGATGCCGATGGACTACAACAACATCAACTCGCCGTACTATGCCGAGGCGGAAAGAGAGTTCTCACCCTTGCAGAACTGGACGGTCGGCGAAGTCACGGACCTGAGCCTCTGGGTGAGAGGCAATGCGGCCCCGTTCGTGGAGGACCCGGCCGGCACGTACAAGATCAGTGCCAACAGCATCGATGTCTGGGGCACCGCGGACAACTTCCGCTTCGTGTACAAGACCCTCAACGGCGATGGCTCGATTTCGGGCAAGGTCATCAGCATGACCGATACGACCTCCACCTGGGCCAAAGCCGGTGTGATGATCCGCGAGAGTCTCAGTGCGGACTCCTCGTACGCGTTCATGTTCCCGACGCCCGATGGCCGCCGCGCCTTCCAGGATCGTCCGCTCACGGCCGCCAACGCCATTTCGGCTCATAGTGCCACCGGTCAGGTTACCCTGCCGTTCTGGGTCAAGGTCGAGCGAAAGGGCAACCAGCTTACCGGCTACTATTCCACGGACGGCAAGAACTGGACCACGCAGCCGAGCAACGAGAACACCGGCACCGATGCTTCGGCCAATCCACAGACCATCTTTATGACCGGCAGCGTCCGGATCGGCTTGGCCGTAGCCAGCAATAACACTCAGGGCGGCACCTGCTTTGCCACGTTCTCCGATGTGGTCACCAGCGGCTCGGTGAGTGGCCAGTTCCAGGTAGCGGACATCGGCTCGATCAGTCCGGGCAACGACCCGGCTACGCTGTACGTCGCGGTGGAAGACAGCAGCGGCAAAGTGGCTGTGATAAGCAACCCGGATACAAGCGCGGTCAATGTCCTGCAGTGGACCGAGTGGAAGATTCCGCTCAGCGATCTGGCAGGTGTGAATCTGGCCAAGGTCAAGAAGCTGGTCATCGGCGTTGGCGACCGTAACAATCCGGCCGCGGACGGCAATGGCCGTATCTTCATCGATGATATCCGGGTCGTGAAGCCCTGAGGATTTACGATTTACCGTTGATAAGCCGTAGATCGCAGGCAGTAGATCCGAACGAGTCGAGGGCCCATGTCGCGAGGCATGGGCCCTTTGTTTTTTTGCCTTGCACGGGAGGGGCATAAGGATTAGAATCCCAGGAGAGATTCGCGCAAAGCTCAACCGATGCTGTCAGGAAAACACACGATCCTGAAGGAAGGAGAAAGGCTTATGGACCGCAGGAAAGCCTTTACACTGATCGAGCTTCTGGTTGTCATTGCCATCATCGCCATTCTCATGGCCATCCTCATGCCCGCCCTGAATCGGGCCCGGGAACAGGGCAAGCGCGCGTCCTGCCTCAACAACGTGAAGCAGTTGGCGCTCGCCTGGAACGTGTACGCGGACGACTTCGATGGCAAGATCGTCAATGGCAACACGGACAGGGATTCCGACCCGACTCCAGGGAAGGGATATAACAGAGACAACAGTTGCTGGGTCTACTGGCCGGGCCTGAACGCCACGCAGGAGGCAGCGATCACGGACCTGAGGCGAGGATTGCTCTTTCCGTACTGCCCGAACGAGAAGATCTACAAATGCCCGACGGGCATCCGCGGCGAAGCAGTCACGTACGCCATCCCCGATGCGATGAACGGCTATTACTATATTCCGGGCGCCGAGCAACAGATCAAAACGCTGCGGACCCAGATTCGCAATCTCAGCGAGCAGATTGTCTTTCTGGACGAGGGCCGACTCAGCCCCTCCAGTTGGACGATCTGGTACGACCAGGAGCGCTGGTGGGACCAGATCACCGCCCGCCACGGCGACGGAACCAACTTCTCGTTTGCCGATAGCCACAGCGAATACTGGAAATGGAAGGACCCGCGCACGCTCGACGTCGCCAAAGCGGACATCAATTCGTGGCAGAACAGCGGCCGCAACAGCGCTCAGTCGACCCAGCCGGGCAATGAAGACCTGCATCGCGTCCAGCGCGGCGTCTTTGGCAAGCTGGGCTACACGCCGAGTAACTAGTAGAAACAGGAGATTTCTGTCGTTTACTTGTCGCCTGCGCCGCTCTCAAAGTAATGGAGCAAAGCCTCGCATAGCTGCGCACCGAAGAGCCTCCATTTCTCCGCGGATGGGTAATCGTTCAATCCCGCGACCCAGTTGGCGTTGAGCTCCAGCACACAGGCGTGGACGCCGAAACGTTCGAGCAGTCCGTCGTCAATCGAGCCCGGATTTTTGCCATCCGCACCGGTACTGCCTTCCGTGAACCAGGTATATCGGCGGAGCATTGCTTCGAGGCGCTGCATCTTTTTCCGATAATCGCCGGCCTCGGCATTGGGGCGGGTGACGTTCAGCCTGCCGGCCTCATCATTGTGCAGATCGATCATCAAATCAGGTTTCCGACCTTTCGCCATCATTGCCTGGAGCCAGCTTTCGAGCGCGTAGTTCTCCGGATTGATGGCGGGATCGGCCGGCTTGTCCCAGCGGCGATTCAGGTCGGCGCCCAGCATGTTGAATCGCGTCCGGCCGCGGACGACGCCGTCCTTGTTCGCCATGGGCATGATGTACACGCAATACCGGTCCAGATACGTCGCCGCCTCCCGGTCGCCCCGCAACAGTCGCTCGACCAGGCCGTGAACGACCCAGTTTCCTCCCGCCTCCCACGGATGCGCCCGCGCCCGCAGGAGCACACGATGGGGCGCATCCGGATTCCCGATGCGGATCATCTCTAACTCCCGGCCCTCGACCGTCCTGCCGAGCGCCGCGACCTCCACGCGGGCGTTGCTGCGAATCCTCTCTTTGAGCGCTTCGAGGTCGGACAGACGATAAGGTTCGAGCCGGGCCACGTAAAGCCTCCCCTCCGGCACGAGAACCCGGAACTTCAGGCAGTTGTCGCTCGTTTTCTGCGTCGGAATCACGTGCCAGGCTTTCGCATCGGCGGAGACATAGCAGGCGGTCCGCTCCACCAGGGGCGAGCCCTTCCTGCCATTCCACACATTGTCGAAATTGTGCAGAACGAGCGTCAGCTCCGCACGTGGCGTCGTCTGAAGCTCGAAGAGCCAGTGACCGTTCGCCTGGTTGGGAGAGGCCCGCTCCTGATCGTAAATCAGGTAGACATGGACCAGATTGTTCGCATCGACCTGCCAATAGAGAGGCGAGGCATTCTCGAAGCTCGTATTGATATAGAGGAGATCTGACGGCTGGGCAGGCGTTCCGGCGTACACCGTCGGATGGAGCGGGAACAAGAGCACAAGCCACCATGCGATCGATACTCCTCGTCCAAACGCGGGATTCTGCTCGACTGTGTGCCTCATGGCTTTCTCCTTTGATTACCAGCCAACCTGGTCACGGCAGCGTATCACAAACGCGGGGCCGCTTCAATCCATTGTCCCGTCCCTTGACCGGGCAGGACAAAGCGGTAGGATATGACGCCCATGAGGTCCTGTGATGGGCAATTCGGTGTGATCTTTGACCTGGACGGCGTCCTGGTCGATACGGGCTGGGCGCACCGGCAGGCCTGGTACGACCTGGCGGCGAAAGAGGGTCTGGAGATGTCCGACGCGTTTTTCCGCCGGACGTTCGGTATGCAGAATGCTGCGATTCTCCCTATGCTCCGGCCGGACATATCGAGGGAGGAGATGGAGCGCCTGTCGGACTGGAAAGAGCAGCGGTACCGGGAACTGGTCCCAGAGCACCTGAAGCTCGCCGAGGGAGCCCAGGCCCTGCTGAATGACCTGAAACGCCACGAATTTCGCCTGGCTATCGGCTCCTCCGCGCCGCCGGAGAATCTGAATATCTTCTGGGACCGGCTTGCGCTGGGCAACTATTTCGACGCCCGCGTGACCAAGGAGGAAATCACCGAGAGCAAGCCCTCCCCGCAGACATTTCTCAAAGCCGCCGAGAAGCTCGCGCTCAGGCCGGCCTGCTGCGCGGTGGTTGAGGATGCGGTGCAGGGTGTCCGGGCGGCCCGGGCCGCGGGTATGCCGGTCGTGGCCGTGACCACGACCCGAAGCCGCCAGGATCTGGCCGAGGCGGACCGCGTCGTTGACAGTCTCTCCGAGTTGAAGGCGTCGGACTCCCTCGCCCTGCTCGGAAAAAAGGCGTAAAACAGCCTGTGAAAGTATCATCATGTCGCAAGCAGATCAAAATATCGCCGGTGGAGACGCAAAATCTTGCGTCTCTACAGTCATCGGGAGACACAGGTATGCGGCGATCTATACCAAGCTGTTTCTGACGGCCCTGTTCTGGGGAGGGACGTTTATCGCCGGCAGGCAGGTTTCCCAGGACCCGAACCTCGGTCCATTCGGCATCGCCTTCCTGCGCTTTGCGATGGCTTCCATCCTGCTATTGGCCCTGACCTGGATGAAGGAGGGCCGACTGCCGCCGCTGAGCAAGGGCCAGATCGTGCCCGTCCTGCTGCTGGGCATGACCGGCATTTTTGCCTACAACGCCATGTTCTTCAAAGGATTGAGCCTGATCGAGGCCAGCCGGGCGGCGCTGATCGTCGCGACCTGCCCCGCCTTCATCGCCGTCGCATCCGCCCTGTTTCTCAAGGAACGGCTCACCTTTGTGCGCGCCATGGGTATCCCGGTATCCATACTTGGGGCGGCGGTCGTCATTTCCCGGGGCGACCTGCGTCAAGTCGCCGTCGGCGGCGTCGGCCTGGGCGAGCTGTTCATTCTGGGTTGCGTCCTGAGCTGGACGGCCTATTCGCTGATCGGTAAGGTCGTCATGCAGCGGCTCTCCCCGCTGACGTCCGTTTCGTATTCATCCGTCGCGGGGGCGGCAGCGCTGGCCGTTCCGGCCTGGTTTGAGGGCCTCCCGGGAGCGTTCAGCCGGGTGTCACTGCTGGATTGGACGTCGATCGTGTATCTGGCCGTGTTTGGGACCGTCATCGGTTTCGTGTGGTTCTATGAAGGCGTGAAACTCATCGGCACGACCCGGGCGGGATTATTCATCAATTTCGTTCCCATCTCCGCCGTCATCCTGGCGTTTCTCATCCTGCGGGAGCCGATGACGTGGTCCTTGGCCGCCGGCGCGGCGCTTGTCCTCTCGGGCGTGTACCTGACGAACCGAGCGCCAAAACGAAGGCTGTAGAGACGCAGAATCCTGCGTGTCCACCAGAGCCCCTGAGCAGCCAGCCGATTACTCCGGAAAAGTGTTGAATTGGTCACGCGCCTGCGGTACTCTGTCAGCATGAACACACGCAGATGCAACCAGACAGCGGAGACGCAAGGTGTTGCGTCTCTGCACAATGACGGGAGGTAATCCATGAAAGAGCAAGTCAATCGTCGCACGTTCCTCAAGCACAGTGCCGCCCTCGGGGCCGGCATCACCATTCTCAAGTCGGGCATTGTCCGGGCGGGGAACTCGCCGAACGAGAAACTCAACATCGCCGCGATCGGCGTCGGCGGCCGGGGCGGCGACGACCTGAATGAGGTCAAGAGCGAGAACATCGTGGCTCTCTGCGATGTCAATGAGAAGAACCTCGCGGCGGCCGTCAAGAAGTACCCGCAGGCCAAGACCTACGCCGACTGGCGCAAGTGCCTCGACCAGAAGGATATCGACGCCGTGGTCTGCGCGACGACCGACCACACGCACGCGTTTGTCAACACCTGGGCGATGAACCGCGGCAAGCACGTGTACTGTGAGAAGCCGATCGCCAATTGTGTGCATGAAGCCCGCGTCGTCCGCGACGCATACCTCAAGAACAAGGGCAAGCTCGCCACGCAGATGGGCACGCAGATTCACGCCAGCGACAACTACCGGCGCATGGTCGAGCTGATCCGCCGCGGCGCGATCGGCACGGTCAAGAAGGTCCACGTCTGGTGCAGCCGGACGCCCGAAGGCGGAAGCTATCTGCCGGCGGTTGAGCCCGTTCCGCAACATATCAACTGGGACCTCTGGATCGGCCCCGCGCCTTTCCATCCGTTCAATCCGGGCTACCTCGGCGGCTGCTTAGCCTGGAACCGCTTCTGGGATTTCGGCAGCGGCCAGATCGGCGACATGGGCAGCCACATGATGGATATGGCGTATTGGGCGCTCGATCTGCGGCTCCCGACCTCCTGCGAAGCCCAGGGGACGCCGGTCAACTCCGACACCTGTCCGCAATGGCTGACCGCCGAATGGAACCATCCCGCCAACGACTGGCGGCCGGCCGTGACGCTTAACTGGTACGACGGCGGCAAGAAGCCGGGCATGCCGTCCGAGATCTTCAATCGGGACAAGCTGTTTAAGGGCGTCCTGTTCCACGGCGACAAGGGCTACCTGATGTGCGACTACGATTTCCGCGTCGTGATGCCCACCAGCGGCGACATGACCCACTACAGCTCGCCCAAGAAAGAGGACTTGATCCCGCCGTCGCTCGGACATCATCAGGAATGGATTGTCGCTTGCAAGACGGGCAAGCCGACGCTGTGCAACTTCGATTATGCCGGTGCGTTGGTCGAAAACAATCTCCTGGCTCTGGTAGCGTATCGTGTCGGGCAGAAGCTCGAGTGGGACGCCCAGAACCTCAAGGCGACCAACTGCCCGGAGGCCGACAAGTATATCCGCAAGCAATATCGCGAAGGCTGGACGCTGAACGGCTAAATGACCGATGGTCGCCAATGGTAGAGACGCAACATCTTGCGTCTCCCGCACCAACGACAGACGGCTGATTCAACTCGGAGGTAGTTATGAGTGCTCGCACAAGCGGTCGATATCGGTTTGCGCTGACGGCTTGCATCCTCGCCCTTGGCTCCTGGTGTCTCGGGCAGGAACCTGTGTTCGAGTGCTTCGCCGTGACGGACCTGGTGAGGGTCTTCGAGGACGGCTACAACTGTCCCCCGCCGCAGAGCCGGATGGAGCTATTCGGCATCCGCAACGAATACGTGTCCGCTCAATGCGTGGTGAAGACCCGCCAGGGGCTGCGGGACCTCACGGTCTCTGTCGGCCCGCTCAGGCTCAAGGACGGCGGCGCTGCTTTGCCGGCGGATGGTGTGAGCTGGAACTTCGTCGGCTCGATTGCGATTGCCGAGAACTCGCCGAACCACCGCCAGTCCGGCGTCATCCGCCCCGCTCCCGCTCGCTTTCCCGACTACCTGTCCGACGCGACGCACGTTGCGGTCGAGGCGGGCCGGTACGGGGCTGTCTACCTGACGATCCGCATCCCTCCCGACGCACAAGCAGGCGACTACGAAGGTCCCGTGGTTTTTCACACGGACAAGGGCGACAGAACCCTGCCTCTGGCCCTCACGGTCTTTCCTTTGACGCTTCCGGATGAGCGTCACCTGATGGTCACGGAGTGGTTCAGCACGGGCCGATTCAACAAGTTCCACGGCGTCGATGCTTCCGATCCCGAGGCGTTCTACAGGATGCTCGGTTTCTACGCTCGCAACATGGCGGACCACCGGCAGAATGTGTTCCGAGTCCCCCTCGATCTCATCACAACAACAAAACACGGTGATGGCAAACTCGCATTCGATTTCTCGAAATTCGACCGCTGGGCCGAGGTCTTCTGGAGTACCGGTCGAATGGACCTGCTCGAGACCGGCTTCGTCGCACGGTTCCGCGAGGGCGGCTGGTCGAGCAAAGAAATCGTGCTCCAGGATTTTCGTGTCCGCGACGAGGCAGCGGGCACGTCCACCACCATGCCCGGCAAAGACTTCCTGCCGCAGTTTCTCCCGGCGCTGGAACAGCATCTGCGGGAACGAGGCTGGCTGGAGAAGACGGTTTTTCACATCGCCGATGAGCCGTCCGGCCACAATATCATAAGCTGGCGGGAGGTCTCGGACTTCGTGCATCGCTACGGCCCGCACCTCAAACGCATGGACGCCATCGAGACGCCGCACTGCCTGGGCCGGCTCGAAATCTGGGTCCCGAAGATCGACCATTTCGCCACGTGGCACGAGGCATACGGCGAGGCGAAGACGCAGGGCAACGAAATGTGGTTCTATACAGTCGGGATTTTCCAGGCGGGCCTGTACCCGAACAAAACCGTGGATGTCCCGCTCATCCAGTCACGAGTCCTGCACTGGTTCAATTATCGCTTCGGCCTGACGGGCTACCTGCACTGGGGATTCAATAGCTGGACCGACGATCCCTTCGAAGCGCCGGGCCAGCATCGGGGTGACGGCTGGCACGTGTACCCCAAGAAGGAAGGTCTGCTCAATTCGCTCCGCTGGGAGCAGATGCGCAATGGGATTCAGGACTACGAATACCTGTGGCTGCTTGAAGATAAGATCAGACAGAGCCGGAGTACTGTGAGCCAGCGGGTCTCCTCGCTGATTGACCCGCCCCGTCGGGGCATCGAAATCGCCTCGGCCGTCGTCCGGACGACAGCCGAATACAGCAACGATCCGAACGTTCTCTACACGGCGAAGAGACAGATTATCCGGGAGATTCTCGATTGGGACCAATCGCCGCGAGTGCTCGTCCAGACGAACCCGCTCGAGCATTCACGCGTGGCGCGTGACGCTTCCATCGACGTTCACGGCTGGGCCGAGCCCGGCACGCGCATCACCATCAACGGGACGGATGTGCCGGTCGCCGATGACGGCCTGTTCATGGACAACATCCCGCTTTCCTCGAAGCAAACGATTGCCGTCGAGGCCACGGGGCAGAAGGCGAGCAAGCGGATCACGCGTCGTTTCGAGGCTGTGGACAAACGTCCCAATAATTGACAACATAGATGTCGCGGCATCGGGTTGGTTCGCCATCCGAAGGTCCTATCATCGAAATCGTGGAAGAATCTTTTGGGCTTTTCGTCCCAAAAATCCGCGAATCTCTGCGTTCCGCGTGTGAGACAGTGACAACCCCATATTTTTCCCATGTCCGATCTGCCGAAACTCTTGACTGTTGACACAACTCATGATAGAATGATGCTATTGTTATTTGGGGTGGTATACAGCGATGAACGCAATAGTTCTAACTGTGTTCGTGATGCTCCTGTTTCTCCCGGGCATCGCGGTGAAGTAACGAGGGTCTTCGGATCGGCCTTCTGCGCAGGGATGGGCGCAGTGCGCACAGAGGGTTGCACCTAAGCGACGGGCGTTTTCCAGGCCCAGCGATCCGTGACATCCGCCGTCTTTCCTCAGGCCGGGCTTCGCCCCAGGCTCTGTCCCTTATCTATCTTCCAAATCCCTCGATTGACAACGCCGGGCAGCACATTATGATTGCAGATTGATGGTTGCAGATTGCGGATTGCCGCAGACAATCGAATCCACAATCCGAGATTCGCAACCCACAACGGAGTGGCCTGAGACGAACATCTGCGCAGGATGCGATTCGGATAGGAAAGGACGGCGTACCATGGCGCGAATGGATCGGCGAAAGTTCATCGGCACGGCAGTCGCCGGGACTCTGGCGGCGAACAGTTTTCTGCATCGGTCGTCAGCCGGCGACGAGAGCAAGCCGAAGCTCAAGCTCGGCCTGATCGGGTGCGGCGGATATGGCATGGCGGACGTCAAGGCCGCCTTCAAGGTGGGCGGCACCGAAGTCAGTGCCCTGTGCGATGTGGATAGTGAGCATCTCACGAAGAGCGCCAACGAGGTCGAGAAACTACAGGGCTCGCGGCCCAAAACCTTCAAGCACTGCCAGGAGCTCTTGGAGACCTCCGAGCTCAACGCCGTCATCATCGCCACTCCCCCGCACTGGCACGCCCTGCCCTTCCTCGCCGCCCTCGAGAGAAACCTGGACATCTATTGCGAGAAACCTCTGGCTTATGACATCCGCGAGGCGCGGGCGATGGTCGATGCGGCCCGGAAGAAGGATGCCATCATCCAGGTCGGCTTTCAACGCCGCCAGAGCCCGGCCATACAACAGGTCCGCGATTACCTCCGACAAGGGAATCTCGGGCGGATCATCCAAGTGGACGCGCAGATTCACTACACGGCCGGAATCCTCGACACCAAGCCGCAGGACCCGCCGGCCTCGCTCGATTGGGACTTGTGGTGCGGGCCGGCGCCCAAGCTGCCCTATTCACCCCAGGTCGGCCACTTCGCCTGGCGCCTCGAAAAGACGACCGGCCACGGCCATCTCGTGGACTGGGGCATTCACCTGATCGACGCCACGCGCTGGATCCTCGGCGAGACGACGCCTCGCAACGTCCAGGCCTCAGGCGGCATTTATTACTTCGGGGACAAGATCACCACTCCGGATATCCTCACGGTCCAGTTCGATTTCGAGACGTGCCCGGTGTTCTGGAGGCATCGCATCTGGGGAGCGCAGGAATACACCCTGGAGGTCTCCAACGGCATCTTCTTCTACGGTGAAAAGGGGACCGTTTTCGTCACGGACAATCGCTGGGTCATCATCCCCAAAGACAAGAACAAGGAGCGCGTCGAGCATACGACCGAGGGTGACCTGGGCACGGCCCATATGGCCGAGTTCCTCAGCGCCGTCCGCAGCCGCAAACAGCCCGGCTGCACCATCGAGGATGGCTACCGCTCCACGACGACGGTCAAGCTCGCCATGATCGCCTATGACGTCGGCGTCAAGATCGCGTGGGATGAAAAATCCGAGCAGATCGTCGGCAATCCCGCGGCGGCCGAACTACTCCAGCGGCCGTACCGTGCGCCGTGGAAACACCCATACAAGAGCTGAGCCACGACTGCAACCGGGGCACTTAGGGAAGGAGACTGAGATGATTTGCAGACAGAGGACCGGGACGGTGTTGTTCACATGCGCCTTGGGCCTGTTGGCTCTTGCGGCCGCAGGTGATGTCATTCTGTTGAGCCAGCGTGGAGACAAACCGCAGTTGAGTACGCGCGCCGGACGGGACGTGCCGCAAGGCAATCGCGTGCGTTTGGAGCACGTCGCATTGAACGTCGCCGACCCGGTCAAAATGGCGAAATGGCATGTGGATAATCTGGGCATGAAAGTCCTGCGGGAGGGCCCACCCCCGGCCAACGGCCGCTTCCTCGCCGACAGCGCCGGCAACATGATGCTCGAGCTCTACCACAATCCGCCCGACGCCGTGCCGAACTATGCCGCCATGGACCCCCTGCTGCTGCACGTCGCGTTCATGGTCGATGACGTCGACGCCATCCGCAGCAGGCTCATCGCCGCCGGCGCCACGGCGGTCGATCCGGTCACCGTCACGCCCGCCGGCGACAAACTCGCCATGCTCCGTGACCCCTGGGGCTTCGCCATCCAGTTCGTCCACCGCGCCGACCCGATGCTCGCGCACAAGTAGGCACGGATTGCCGCCCCAAGTTGCGTGGATTTCCCACGAGTAGGCCGGTACCATAGCGGTATCTGTGAGCGGATCAGGTACGGAAAGGGCCGGCTATGAATGAACGGGCGAGAGAATCGTCGTGGTCAGGCACGAACAACTGTGCGCAGCCTCGCACCAAGCGGTTCACCGTGCAAGCACTGGCCGCACTGGTGCTCGTCGCAACTTTGAGTTCCCCCCTCCATTCTCAGGAGAGTGCTGCTTCTGAATCCGGCACTCACGTGCGACGGCTCAGCGTGGCGGTTCTCTGGTTCGAGGACAGGACCGCCGACCCCGCGTCCGCTCACTGGCGCTACGCCGCAGGCCTGCTTAAGAGCTCGCTCAAGGAGGTCAAAGCCCTCCGGCTTCTGTCGGAAGGAGCCGTCCGCTACGCTTACCGACAAGTCGGCCTTCGTGCCGGCGGTCCTATCGACCCGAACCGTGCTCGCCTCATGGGCGAACACATCGAGGCCCAACGCGTCATTTGGGGCTGCTATTCGAGGCAAGATGATCAATGGCACGTGGACCTCCACGTGACGAATGTCGCCACGGGCGCTGTTTCGCCTGTGCTCTCCGCCACAGCAAAAGACTGGTTCGATGTGCGCGACAGGCTGAATGAACAAGTCCTCGCCGAGTTGGGCGTGACGTCCAGCGCCGGAGAAAACGAGAAGATGTCACACCGCCAGACGCGCTCCATGGGGGCGCTCGAGTGGTGCTTCAAGGCGTACATGGCTCAGGAACAAGGCAAGCCGACTTCGCAGTTGGAAGAATGCTTTCGCAAGGCGGTTGCCGCTGATCCGAACTGTGCCAACGCCTATACGGGACTGGCGGCGACGCTCGCGACTCGGGGGAAATTCGATCCTGGAGAGGACGCGGCCCAAAAAGCCCTTCAACTGGAGCCGGATGAGGCGGAAGCACATGCGGTTCTCGGATGGGTGTTCGCAGCCCAAGGCCAATTGGATCGGGCCAAGGCTGAGTTCCGACAGGCCTGCCAACTGGATCGGGATAACGCTGGACATTTGTCCATTCTCGCACGGGTCTACACGCAGCAAAATGGGTGGGATGAAGCAACTGCCTTCTTGGAGATAGCTGTGTCCCTCGATCGGACGGACGCGATGGCCCACAGCAACCTGGCAAAGGCCTACGCCGTCCGGAAACGGCGGGAGGAATCGCTGCGGGAATTGGAGGAAGCACGCCACTACCTGTCCGAAGGAATGTATGCGGCGGATGCCTTGTGGGGCATCGCGGAAACTTATGAGACATTGGGCAAACGCTCCGAGGCAATCGAATACTATGAACGGACGTCTGCCCTGGCCAAGAAACTTGCAGTAAACCCCAACACAATTCGACTGGTCGAAAGGCGAGTCCAGCGCATCCAGAGTACGCTGACGCCCACCTTCATCAACGCCTCCATGCCGCAGCGTTACACGGAGGAAGCTCTCCACGCGGTGCTGCGGGACAGACTGACCGAAGCGGAACGACAACTGGTTGCTCATCCTTTCTTGTGCACAGACGCCATGAAGCAATGGGCACAGGAGCTCACGCGGGGTACCACAACGGACCTGGACAAGGCCAAGGCCATCTTTGATGGCATGGCGGTGCGACTGGGCACCCCGGGGCAGCCGAAAAGCCGGACTGCCCGAGAAGCATTCGACGCTTGGAAGAACACCGACATCTGCCTTGTCTGTATGGATCACGCGGTTCTGTTCACAGCGCTGGCCAGAGCAGTGGACGTGGATGCGTTCTTCGTCAACGTCACCAGGGATCCGGACGGGAACGTCATCAATCACGCCTGTGGCGTAGTGTCTCTGGGGGACCGCGCGGGGCTGAAACTGTGGCCGGATTACGTCCGGGGACGACTGGCCCTTGTTGCTGGTCTGCGTCGCGCCGGCCAATGGCAAGAGGCTCGCCACGCATTTGCCGAGATCCGTCAGCCCCAGTCCGAGGACTACGAGGCGGCGATCTACTGGGCCCTCGCCGGCGAGTCGGCGGGGAAGGAGCAGGATTGGGAACGGGCCAAGGAATGTCTGCTCAAGTCTATCTCCATCCAATCCTGGCAGAGTCACGCATACTTCGCTCTTGGCAAAGTCTATGGGCAAGAGCATCGGCTCGCGGACGCACGCACGGCATTTCGCGATTGCCTGCGAAATGACCCGAGCCCGCTGACTGCCGGTATTGCCCGAGCCGCCATTGCGCAAATCAACGAGGAAATCGGCCTGGACCCGTTGAACGACACCACTCCATCTCCGGAGAAGTCACCATAGGTCTTGCCGGACGTGCGCGTCTTGAGTATCCTCATCAGGCAATATGCGAATGTCGTCACCAGCCACAGGAGTAATTATGAGGCCCTGCAAATCTCACACGTCGCGAATGCACCTACTTGCTGTGTCCATTTTCGTTTTGCTGCTATGCTTGCAGGTCCGTGGGGCCGATACGGGCAAAGTGGAGACGGAGTTCTTGGCCAAAGCGGAGCAAGGCGCGGTGCAACACCGCAAGGGCGAGGCCGTCATCTGCTTCCAAGACCGCCAGGGCCAGCCCGTCCCGAACGCTCCGGTGCGCATTCGGCAGACGGGACATGAGTTTCTGTTCGGCTGCATCGCTTTTGACTTGGTCCGAGGCAACGATCTCTACAAGCCTGGCCTGTGGAAGCAGCGATTCAGTGATCTGTTCAATTTCGGGGTCTTCCCCTTCTATTGGTCAGGCTATGAGCCGCAGCCGGGAACCACAATGCGGGACGACATTTTCGAAGCGGTGAAGTGGTGCAGGGCAAATGGCATCACGACGAAGGGGCATCCGCTGGTGTGGACTAACCCGGCGGGCATCCCCAAGTGGATTCAGCAGTATCCGCCCGAGAAGTCCGAAGAGTTGGTGCTGGACCGGGTCCAAAGGGAGGTCGCGGGGTTTGCAGGGCAGATCGATATCTGGGACGTCGTCAATGAGCCGATCCACTGCCGCGCATGGAAGAATGTCACGGCTGAGGCGTACCGCCAGGAGCCAATCTCTGAGATTGCCGACTACGTTGATAAGGCTTTCCGGGCGGCCCACAAGGCGAACCCTGGCGCACAACTCATATTGAATGAATTCTACGTGATTGCCCGCGAGGCGGACCGCGAGCGTTTCTACCAGCTTGTCACGGAGTTGAAGCGGCGCGGCACACCGATCTCCGGGCTTGGAATTCAGGCCCACGAGCCCAGAGAGGAGTGGTTCGCGCCGGAAAAGGTGTGGGCGACCCTCGACCGACTCGGCAGCCTGGGCTACCCGCTGCACATCACCGAGTACATTCCGCAATCCGGCGGCAAACCAATCACCGGCGGCTGGGGCGAAGGCACGTGGACCGAGCAGGCGCAGGCTGAATTCGCCGAGCAGTTTTATCGACTCTGCTTCGGCCATCCGGCGGTCGTCTCGATCAACTGGTGGGGTCTGAGCGACCGGCAGATCTGGCTGCCCGGCGGCGGACTGCTGGATAGCGAGTACCAGCCCAAGCCGGTCTATAACCGGCTGAAAGACCTGATCCGTCGCCAGTGGAATACCAGCATTGATGCGCGAACCGATACGGACGGCCGGATTACCTTCCACGGGTTCTATGGCTTGTACGAGATCGCCATCGAGCCGGAGAACCACCCGCAACGCACATACCAAATCGCTCTATATAAAGACAAGCAGAATCAATGGGTCTTCATGGAAGACTGAGGAGTACGCCATGTCCAAGCGTTTTATATGTCTCCTGATCGGAGTCGTCGGATTCGCCGGATCTTTCGCCGGCGCCGGGCCTGCCATTCATTCTGTCCGCCCGATCACGCCCACCACCACGGTGGGGCTTTACGAGAAGCTCGAAATCGCCGTAGGTCTGGACGCGGTATATTCGAATCCGTTCGACCCGAACGAGATCGATCTGTCGGCCGAGTTCACCTCCCCTTCGGGCAAGACATGGAAGAT
>Ga0315291_10002744_pt1 | contig 22924 bp, 13 predicted proteins | sample YL17G12_20_MG_FD_203070 | JGI IMG/M metagenome (GOLD analysis project Ga0315291, IMG submission 203070) | Sediment microbial communities from Yellowstone Lake, YNP, Wyoming, USA - YL17G12_20 | ecosystem: Environmental > Aquatic > Freshwater > Lake > Sediment | place: USA: Wyoming | collected... | reverse complement strand
TTCGCCTTCACACCCGCCTCGATCCGTCGTCGTTTCGCTCCCATATAATCCTCCCAAGTCTGGACCAATCCTACCACGATCTCGACCTAAAGTCGTGGTCCAGTTTCTTGGGGCCACCTCTCACTGGCGGCGCGATGATCGTAAAGTTGTGCCATCTTTGCTTCGAAACAGGGCAGGCAAAGCTGTTTTTTCTTTCGCCAAACATTCCTAGTCTGTTTGAAGCCTAGAGAAATCAACTCTTGAGCCGTTGTGAAGTGTTCAGCATCTTTCGCTTGATGAAAAACAATACCGAACTTAACGCCCCACGGATTGCCGGTTGGGCCTATGCGGTTGTTGTCGATCAGCACAGGGACGCGCCGGTAGATCGCTTTGGTGATTTCCGCGTCGCGACGCGAGCGGAAGATGGGGCACGTTCGCGTGTTGGGATTCAGTAGCCGGATGTCATCCCCGCTAAGCGCTACGTGACGCGAGCGGTCCTCCAACTCTTCGACCCGGTGAGCAAAGAAGACGAAGTCGGCTTGCGAGGTTGCCGCTTGTTCGCCGCCAAAGTTGAGGATGCAGAACTTAAAGGACGCATGAACCTCTGGAAAGAAGACCTTCTTGTTCTCGAAGTCATACAAGCGGATGAGTCGGTTCGATTCTGCGACCGCCGCGAAGAAATCCTTGGTTGTCATGTCTGACGCGATGCCGGACGGAACGAGCAACCCCACTCGGCCGTGCGGGGCGACCAGTCGGTAAGCGAGTTCGGCGAACACCGCGTAGGTGTTGATATCCCCCTTTCCGGTGAGCGGGTATTGGTCGCTTTGTCGGCAATAGGTCAGCAGGGAATCCGCCGCGTGCAAGGCCTGTTGATAGCGCTCGTACAAAGCCGGATCGGCTGATTCCAACTTGGCGACAAGCTGCCGTCGTTTGGCCGCATTCGTGGCGGTGGCGATCTCCGGGGCCGGCAGCGAGAAGAATTCTCGTTCCTGCAACTTCATTCGCTCCCATGGGGGGTTGCCGATCACGCAATCGAACCCGGTTTCCTCGCGGTTGAACACATCGGGGAACCGCTCGCGCCAACCGAAACCGGCCGGGTGGAATTCGGGGTCGTGAACCAACGAGTTCCCGTGGACGATGTTCTCCGAGAGCTTGGCGAGCAGTTGGCCCGGACTGGCCGAGCGAATCCAGAGCGCCAGTTGCGTGATCTCGACCGCTTCGGCAAACAGATCAATTCCGTAAAGGTTCTCCTGCAGAATGAACGTCGGAACTTCTTGGGCGCGTTTCTTCGCGTCCGGTTCGCCCAACTGGTCGAGGTGGCCGACGACTTCGTTGTAGCGCGATTCCAGCACGTCGTATGCTTGGAACAGAAACGCGCCGCTGCCGCAGGCCGGATCGACGATCTTGAGGTTCCGCAAGATGGCGAGGCATCGACGCCAGTATTCGGCGTCATCCGGGGCCGTGCCCCGACGCGCGTCCTCTTCGGATATTCCGAACTCGACGGCCGCGGCCGCGAACCGCTCGGCGATCAACTCTTCGACGGTGTAATGCACGATCCGGTTGGTCAGTTCCGTCGGCGTGTAGTAGATGCCAAGCTGCTTGCGCTTGGCCGATTGCGGCATCGAGGCGTATTGACTCGCTTTTTCGGCGTCGCCGAACAACCCCGACTCCTTGAGCTTTTCCAATTCCGTGATCGACCGCTCGAACAGGTGGCCCAGCACGTCGAGGTTCACTTCGTCGGCGAAGTCGTAGGTGCTGATCGTTTTGAAGAAGGTCGTCCAGGGTGTGTCGGGCAGTTCGAGTTGATCGACCGCGTGCGGCGCGAACAGCCCGCCGTTGTACTTGTGAATGCCGAGGGTTTCGTTGCCGGTGTCGATGAAGCGAAACAGGTTCTTGAAGCTCTGCCAGCGGGGATTGGTGACGGCATAAAAGCCGGCCACCGTGTACGCGTTGGGAATCGTCTTCTCGGGCAACAGTTGGCGTTTTTCGCAAAAGGCGATGAAAATGATGCGATCGAACAGGCGTTGGGCCATGTCGATCGCCTCATCCAGCGGGCGCTTCTGTTTGCTATGCAATTCGTCAATCAGCGCGGTGCGGTTGCGTGAGTAGGCATCGTAAAGTTCGTCGCCGACCTTCCGTTGGCGTTCGGTCGATTTCTTCAGCAAGGCCACGGCGCGAGGCGGTCCGAGAAGCGACTCCTCGATCAAACCCTGGCGGTGAAACAGTACGTAGAACTGCTTGAACAAATCAAGGCCGAGCAACGATTGCAGCGTGAAATGCTCGTAGGCCCGTTTCGTTGAGGCGCGCTCGTAGAGACGGAAACTGACGATGTTGGAGACGATGCCCCAGCGGCACTCGGGCGGCGCGTTCACCAGATAATCCCAGCATTGGGCCACGGCGGTTCTGCCGTTGCTACGGTCGCGGTCGAGGTGAACTTTTGGTCCCTTCAGTTCGATCACCGCCAGAGGCTTGTGGTCCTCCGTCTGTCGAAAGAAGCCCAAGACCGCATCCGGCGTTTCACCGGCAATTTGAAAATGCTGCTCTCGGTGCCAGACCTCCGCTCCGGCGATTGGTCCGACATAGCCGAGCGCGTCGCCAAACACCTCAGCCAGAAACTCGCCTTGCATCTGGGTTTCATTGAGTTTAGCGAGGCGACCCGAAGTCTCCAAATCGGCCCATTTCACGAGTACGGCGTGGGCGGCTTTTAACTCGTTCTCGTCGAGCCGCATGTCTCTGGCCGCGCCCTTCAGAAAACGCGCCAAGATGAGGCGGTCGGTCTTGGGCTGACGCAGCGCGACCGCAGAATCCTCAGGGAAGAGAGTTTTGTTAGCCATTTTCACTGAACTGATAACTGATAGGAATCCTGATCGTACGCTTGTGATCGTACGCAACGCCCCTGATCTTAGCGTGGACGCCGATCGCTGGCAAGAACCCGCGGCAAATCCGCTCAAATTCGGCCATTTGGATCGCCTCGCCGGGCACTTGGATCGGTTTGATCCGCTGAGGAGTACAACTATAAGGTGGCGTTGGTGACACGGGTGGGGTTGGGCAGTCTTTAGCTCCAGATCGAGCGGACGACGCCCTCCGATGGTCGTTTCGACGATCTTTTTCGGCTTCTTCGGCTGCGCATGGCGCGCAACACCAGCGGACCGGCGGCAAAGGCGGCAAGAAAACAGCCTGAGGCACGGGCTACAGGAAGTTAGGGTCGAGCACCAACTGCAGCTCGCGCGCCGACAAGATCAGCCGAGAGCCGGGCATTGGCCGGTACGGCCGGCCCCGTCTGCCGGCGATCACCTGCCGGACCTTGCGCAACCTTCAGGGCCTCGGCGGTCGGGAAAAACCCAGCGGGTTCCAGGGCATCAAGCCGCTGGTCCAGGTGAGAGAGGTGCCGGCGGTGGATTACCGAGTCTACCGCCATAACGAGCGAATTACCCCCGCGAACCTGCCGCAGGCCGAGCGGATCGCCACGGTCGAGCCGCTCTGCGCTTACGACGGCAATATGATCAAGATCAGTTTCAAGGGCGAGTACATCGACCAGTTCGAAGTGCCCGATTCGGCCATCCCCACCTTCTGCTATGAAGACGGCAAGGCGGTGATGCCCGGCGAGGGCCTTCACGTGAGCACCGCCAGGGCCGATGGCAAGGCATTCTACGCGGTCACCTGCTCACTGGCGGGCACCGAGAACCTGACCTTCTCCGACGAAAACAGCCTTTCCGCCCCCGTCGAGGAGAAGGTCGCGCCGCCGCGGCCCGTCCTGCAGTTCGTCCAGGAGGACCGCTATCGGGACGACGTCGAGGAGCACTGGTTCAAGTACTGGGGCGGGCCACCGTATTACCATCTGCCGGTGAAGATGTTCCGGGTTGCGGTCGGCGTGCCTGCGAAGCTGGCCGCCCCGCGGCCGATGGACATCCTCACCATCTCCGACAGCTTCAATATGCGGGAGGTGCTGAACCTGCCGCCCAAGGGGCGGATCACCCTGGCCGTCGAGCAGATCCACGGCTGGATGCCCGACCTGTGCTACAACGAAGGCGAAGGCACGCTTCGAGCGGCCGCCGAGTGCAAGGTGGACTACTTCGCCGAGCGCCACATGCTCAATCTGATCCATTGGGCCGCCCAGACGTGGGAAACCGACCGCCTGAAGATCACCGGCAGCATGCTGCATTTCGGGCTGCGCCATCCGGAGATCTTCAGCCGCATGAGCTTCGGCGCCTACACGGCGACCTACGATTATCGCTGGGCCCCCGGCTCGCACAGCCTGCCGGGCCTGTTGGGTCCCCAGGGCATCAAGACCGTCACGGGCGAAGACGCCTGGAGCGAGTTTTCCGTCGGCTGGTACGTCAACCGCTGCCCGGACCGCGACGTCCCCTTCCTGATCTGCCAATCGAACGTGGGCAAGGACAGCGGCCACACCAGCGAGTTCGGCTGGCAGGACGACCCGCGGGGCTGGGCCGAATTGCTCAAGGGCCGGGCTACTTTCGTGGCCAGTTGGTCCACGGACTTCAGCCGCGAGCTGCACGACGGACTGCGCGACGTCGACTGGAACAAGACCATCCCCGCGTTCTCCAACTGCTCGCTCGACAACAACCCTGGAAACGGCGACCCGGCCGACGGCGATTACTACGGCACCATCAACGGCTGGCTGCTGTGGCAGAGCGACAGCGTCGATGAGCCGGGCCGATGGGAGATGACCGTTTACGTCATCTCCTCCTGCCTCCGCGGCGACTGCACGGTCGACGTCACCCCGCGCCACTGCCAGGCGTTCAAGGCCCTTCCGGGTGAGAGGTTCCGTTGGACCAACAAGTCACTGGAAGACGACAAGGTCGTCCAAGCCGGCACGGTGGCCGCCGATCAATGGGGACGGGTCACGCTGGCCGCGGTGGCCGTGGGCAAGGGAAAGAACCGGATCGCGATCTCGAAGCAACCTTGAATTCGTCTCCCCGACGGGTCAAGGACGATGACCAACACCAAAACCAACGAACAGGTTCACTTGTCTGCCGCAGCGATCACTGGGAGGACGATATGCGAGGGGTGCTGCCGGTCGTGATGCACCGTATTGGTTGCCACCATCGTCCGCCGGTGATCGTTCAGCGGTTCCCCCGTGTTCGGGTTGACGTCGAACCGCGGGAAGTTGCTGCTGGAAATATCCACGCGGATCCGATTCCCTCGCTTAAACACGTTTGAGGTCGGATAGAGCTTGATCGCCAGTGGATAAACCTCTCCCGGCCGCAGGAGCTTCTCCTCGCGCAGCGAGTCACGGAAGCGGGCCCGGCAGATGCCGTCGCCGATGTTCAAGTCGAACCCGCCGGGGTAGTCCGGGTTCGGCGGATAGACGTCGATGAGCTTGGCGGCGAAATCGGTATCGACGGCCGAAGAGGAGACCCAAAGCTTGACCACAATTTCGCCGGTCACCTCCACGTTGTCGGCCATCTCGCGGAACATGGCCGCCACGGCCGGATCGCGCGACTGCCGGCTGCCCCGGCCCGCGTTGAGCATGATCCAGTTCCAGAATCGCAGCTCGAACGCGCCGCCGTTGCGCATGCTGGCGTAGCCTTGGTTGCAGACTGCGTCCACCGGGATCAGCGTGGCCAGGTGCGGGCTTTTGGCCATGGCCAGGGCGTGCTGGGTGCCGCCGACGTACGAGGTGCCGATCATGCCGATCTTCCCGTTGGACCAGGGCTGCCGGGCGATCCACTCGGCCGTATCGAAACCGTCGCGGCCGTCGTCGCTCATCCAGTGCCAGACGCCTTCCGACTTGTACCGCCCGCGGGTGTCCTGGAAAACCACGGCATAGCCGTGGCCGGCGAAATACTGTGCCTCGGGGTGGCCCTGCGCCGCTCCGCCTTTGTTGTACGGGGTCCGCATGAGGATCGTCGGCAGCCGCTCGGTGGACGATTGGCCGTCGCTGGTTGGCAGGTACACGTCGGTTGCCAGCCGGACCCCGTCGCGCATGGGGACCATCACGTCGCTTTGCCGTGCCACGCCGTAGGGAGGCTCGGCGGCCGCCCCGATCAGCGCCAGTGGAAAGAGATGAACCAGAGCGGCGCAGGTTGCCAGTCGGCACGCGCGCGGAGGCGTAATGGGACTGCGCATGGAAACCTCCCCAGGGATTCAGGAAACATGTCTTGCCTCACTCTTGCGGCTCGGCTCCCTCTGTAATCCATCGTCATGGACGCCCCCGATTATCGGTTGGGGGTGCAAGCCCTGCAAGTGTCGCCGGGGGATTGCCAGGTCGGCCCGCACTCGACGATCCTCTTGGATGCGTCCTTAGGGGCTTGCATCTGGTCTTGCCGCAGCAGAGAATAGGGCAAACCGCGCGGGCACCAGCCAACGTGGATCTATGGTTGCTGGAGGGGAGAAGTCGCGCTGAGAGGCTTTTCAACCACGAGAGGAGAAGCTCATGGCCTCGCCCAATGCCAGGTTGCCCAGGGTTGCCGCGATGCTGTGGCTGATGAGTCCGATCGGTTACTTCCTTGCGCCGGCCTGGGGGGCCGAGAAGGCAGCCGGCCGCCAGGCCGCGATCGAGGAAGGGTTGCCGCCTCAAGCGAGGATGCCGGCCCCGGGACCGGAGAAAGGGGGGCTGGCCTCGCTCTACCCGGGCGACGAAGGGATCGAGCGCGATCCCCGCGTGCTGTTTGTCGAGGACTTTGACACCGGCACGCCGGAGGAAATCGGCGCCCGCTGGGGCAACATCACCAACCGGGAGAACTTCCGCCTTGCCGACGACCTCCACGAGAGCTCACCGGGCACGAAGTCGATCCACATCACCCAGAACGGCAACCTCTACACGCACACCAGGGGCGTGGACACGATGTACGCCCGGTTCTACGTCAAGTTCCACGAGAAGACCGGGTACGTCCATCACTTCGTGACTCTGGTGGCCGATCGCACGCCCACGCCCTGGCCGAGGCCGGGCGCCGGCGAGATTCCGCCCGGCGACGCCAAGTTCTCCACATGTATCGAGCCGACCGGCCGCTGGGGCAAGTTCCCGCCGCCTGGAATCTGGGAATTCTATACGTACTGGCACGAGATGCAGGGCAAGTGGGGCTCCGTCTACGACGGCAAGCAGCAATTGATCCAGCCCGGCCGCTGGTACTGCGTGGAGGTCATGCTCAAGGCGAACTCCAGCCCTGACAAAGCAGATGGTGAGCAAGCCTTCTGGGTGGACGGCGAGTTGTACGGGCGTTTTGGCGGTTTCCGCTGGCGAACCAGCGACAAGCTGAAAATCAACAGCTTTTGGCTGCTCTACTACACCACCGAACAGGCCGCCCTGAACAACAAGGATCCCGATCCCAAGAGCCGCGTGATGCAGGTCTGGTTCGACGACATCGTGCTGGCCAGCGAATACGTCGGGCCGGTGCGCGGCAAGCCCACGGCGGGAAGGAGGAAGGCCACGCCCGCGAAAAGCGCCCTGTTGACTCCCGGCCTCCTGGTGCCGGTCCCCGGCAAGCCCGTCTTCACCGAGCGCTTCGAGGAGGGGCCCGGCAAATTCAAGGGAGGAAGCGTCGTCGGAGGCGGCGTGGCGGGCTCGAAGGCTTATGCCATTTCCCCGGCCGGCGTCAACGTGTGGAACGCTTATTCGGTCCCGGTCGGCGAGTCGACCACCGTCCGCTTCAAAGTTAAGCCCTTGGGCGACGCCGGCGAGCTGCAGGTGATGATCTCGTCGAAGAAGCTCAAAGACAACTGCCGGTATAACATCGGCGGCCTCAAGGAGGGTGAGTGGACGCAAGTCGAGTTCCGGGCGATCGAGGCCCGCGTGGGCTGGGACAGGAGCGGCCCAAGCCTCGAAGGCGACGTGCTGGACAACCTCATCCTTCTGTTCCAGGGCGGCGCGGGGGACCGCATGCTCTTGGACGACGTCGAGATCCTCCCCTGAACACACACGGGAGTCTCCTCCCATGAGTCTTCGCAACAGACGCAAGTGGACGGCTGCCGCGGGCGTGACGGCGCTCTGCATCGCTTCGGCGGGCAGCAGTGCCGCGGGTGCATGGGCCGGCGCCTCCGGCACGGCAGCCGGTGGCACGAGCGCAGCGTCCGGCGCAACAGGACTGGCCACGCGGCGGCTCCACCCGCTGCCAGACGCCGCGCCGGGTGTGCTGCGTTTCGACGTGTCGTCGCTGCCGCGGAGCGCGAAGATCGTCCGCGCAGACCTGGTTATCGCGCGCACTTCCGGGCTGACGGGCACTGAGGAAGACGCCCGCGTCAACGTCGAGATCACGGCCGCGTCGCTTGCCCAGGCGGAGTTGCTGGCCGATGTCCAGCCGATGTCGGGCTACAACGTGCTCGGCCGGTCGGTGGACCAGCTCATCGCTCGGCACCGCCGCCGCGCCGTCGACGACATGGATTTCGCCAAGCAACTGGCCCGCAACGACTACTTCGACAAGTACCACCCCGATATGGCGGAGATGGGTGAGGTGCCCATCGCGCGACTTGCGGTCGAGGACGGCCGGCCGCTGGGACCGAGGATGGGGCTCTACGTTTACCATCCCAGCCAGGCCGCAGAGGCGTACTACGCCGTGGTGTCGGTGGTCGACGGCGTGGCCAACACGCGGGACGTTGCCTGCGTCGGGCCAGTGAAAGAGATCGTCGGATCGGGTGCGCCCGTGCTCCAAGGCACGCCTGAAGTGACGGTCTTTTTCGACTATCCGGGGCAACGGCGTCAATATGTCCAATGGGCGGCTCCGTCGCTGGCGCACTTGCCCGATCAGTACTACAACTGGACGACCACGCTGCCGTTTCTGTCGCTGGGGGCCGGCAGTCAGCACTTGACTTGGAAGCAGGAAACCGATTGACACGGGCCAGCGCGGATATGCCGGAGGCGGACGCCTGAACACGCAGCCCCGCTGGGACAGCCAGGACGTGATCGACCAGCCCGATCGCTTGGAAATGACGATCTACGCGGCGAAGCAGGTCGTCTACGCCGGGCAGGTGACGTGCGACGTGGCGGTCCGCAACACGCAGCGGTTCCGCCCCAGCCCGGGGACGAAGCTCGCCTGGAGCGCCCCCGACCCCCGAGATCCGAAGAAGACTCAGCAGGGGGAAGCCACTGCCGATGCGCACGGGCACATCGTGATTCAGGACCTGGTATTCGGTGAGCCGGGCCGCCTGGTGATTCACCGCGCAGCGGAGAAGGGAGGAAAACCATGATTTGGCCAGTGGCACGTAGGACGGGTTTTCCAACCCGTCCACGATGGGTCAGAAAAGCCGCCCTATCGCGGAACTCCGTCGCCGCGCTAACGTGGGCCGGTCTGGCTTTTTCGCTGTTCGTAATGTCATTCAGTAGTTCCAACTTCGGGTGGTCCGGCTTGGGGTGGCCGGGGTCGAGCGTCAGCGAGCCCCCGGAGTCGCGGCGGTCTGGGGGCTCACTTCGTTCGACCCCAGCCACCCCTTCCCCAAACTTGGAAGTACTGTCATCGGGCGATCTGCGGGCGGTGGAGGAAACGCCGGCGAGGTTCCCCGCAGTCATCTACCAGCGCACGGTCGGCGGGGAAGCCCAGGGCGCCCAGTCGTGCGACATCGACGTCTACAACTCCTGGATTGAAGAACCCTACGCCAACGTCCCCGCGGTCTCCGAGACGTTCGTGGTGCGTTGGCGGGACCTGCCCCGAATGTACTCCTGTCGCTCCGCGAGAGGAAATGACGTCACGCGGAGCGTGACGAATACGCAGCCCGGCGCCGGCGGCCGGCTGCCCTTGATGCTCAATCTGGGCACCTATGGCGGCTCGGCCACGGAGGCGGCCGGGCCCGGCTGGCACGCCGCCCGGCGGCACGTCCGCGGCGCGCTGGGCCTGGCGGTGACCGAAGGCGGGCTCTGGCAAGGGTTCCACGAGTGCATCGGCATCTTGCGGGGTTACGACGACGGCGTAGTCCGCAACTACCCCCAACGCCGCGTGCTGGCTGCCACCGCTTGGGCCCTGGCTCAGCCGGCTCTCTCGCTCGATCCGGAGCGCGTATCCCTCTGGGGCCAGATGGGAGGCTGGGCCCTGCGGCACGGCAACGTCTACGCCGCGGTCATGTCCGAAGGCCATTGCAACTTCGCCATCGGCAAGATTCCGCAGCAGCACGGTTGGCAGTGGGGGCCCTACCCCAAGGGCTCGAAGAATTGGCTCGGCGTGGACCAGTGGGAGTACATGAATCTGCCCAAGTGGATTCGCGAGAACCCCAGCGTGGAGCTGCCCTACTGGTTGTGTTGGCCGGCCTACGGTGCCTACCCGGCACACACGGTCGGCGATTTCGGATTCATGCCTTGGCCCGAGATGCTCCATGCCATGGTCTCGACCAAGCGGGCGTTTGCGGCCAACTGGTCGACGAATGGTCCCGGGCCGATCGGGCCGCTGCGCGACCTGGTGCCCCGCATCCGGCTGCACCAGAGCCTGCCGGCCTTCACCCGCTGCTCACTGGATCACAGCCCGGGCGACGGCGACCACGCCGACGCCGAAAAGGGCGGCGGGATCAACCTGTACCAGCTCTGGGCGCCGGAGACGATCGTCGACGAGCCCGCCCGCTGGGAAGTCACCCTCTGGCTGCGCGACGATTGTCCTTTTCCTGAGTGTACGACCGACGTGACGCCCCGCCGCTGCCAGCAGTTCAAGGCCCCGCCGGGCGAGCAGTTCCGCTGGACGAACACGTCGCTGGCGGACGGCAAGCTGATCCAGTCCGCAACGGCCGCCGCGGACGCATGGGGCCTGGTGACGGTCCTCGGCGCCGTGGTCACCGAGCACAAGCGCCAGATTCGTGTTTTCAAGTAGCAGGCCAGGTGACTAATACGCCCCGACCTCAGAGGAGAGAATCTGATGCACCCTTCCAGGAAACGATGGCTGGTCCTGCCGATCTGGCTGTTGGCCTTCGCGGTCGCAGCGCCGGGCCTTGCCGCTCTCCAAGCCGCACCCGGGGCCGAGGCCGAAGCGGTCCTGAAGAGAGTGGGCTTCTCTCGAGGCATCTGCGTCGTGCTTGGACTGCCGCAGGAGGACCAACCGGGGTTCGTGACGGACCTGGCCAGGCAGAGCCAACTGACGATTTACTTCCAGTCGCCCGAGCATGACGAAGTGACCGCGGTGCGACAGCGCGCCGAGGAGGCAGCCTTGTTGGGCCGCCGCGTCTTCGTGGATCGGGGCGATTGGAGGTCGATCCATTTGGCCGACAATCTGGCGGGGGCGGTCCTGGTCGCACCTGCCGCCGAACGGTCCGTCGTGCGCGAGGAGCTGCTGCGCGTGCTGCACCCGGCAGGGAAGGCGCTCCTGCCCCAGGCCGATATTGTCAAGTCCTTTCCTGAAGGGATCGACGACTGGACGTACCCCTATCATGGTTCGGACAACAATCCGCAGTCGAGCGACAGGACAGCCCGGGCACCGTACCTGACTCAGTTCCTTGCTGAGCCGAAGTTCTGCCCCTCGCCGGCAGTAACGGTGGCGGCTGGAGGAAGGGTTTTTCGGGCCACTGGCCATCTGGCGCACCAGGCAAACCAGAACGCGATGTTGAACACCTTGCTGGCCGTCAACGCATACAACGGCACGATCTTGTGGAAGCGGCCGCTGCACGAGGGTTTCATGGTGCTCCGCAACACCATCGTCGCCACGCCGGAGACGCTGTACCTGGCGGACGACCAATCCTGCAAACTCTTGGATGCGGCGACCGGCGAGCTGAAAGACCAGATTTTTTCCCCTGAGCCCGCCCTCGACGGCGCGGTATGGAAGTGGATGGCCCTGGAACGAGGCGTGCTGTTTGCCTTGGTCGGGGGCGAGGAACTCAAAGCGCCCGTTCTGCGCTCCTCCGGATCGGGCCTGGGGGGCTGGCCGCGCGAGAATTGGCCGGGGTTCGACTATCCCGACCGCAGGACTGCCTGGGGGCAGGGCCGTACCTTGTTCGCCGTGGACATCAGAACTAAGAAGGTCCTCTGGCGACACCGCGAGCAGGAGTACGTCGATGGTCGGGCCGTGTGCATGAAGGGCGGCCGCCTCTACTTTCTCAGCCCTGAGCGGTTCCTGGCTTGCCTGAAGGCCGACAACGGAGAAATCGTCTGGAGAACCTCCGATCCGGACCTGCTGAAGGCAATCGGGCCGCTGTTCCCGAAGCAACCGCGTTGGACCGGCCTTTCTCCGTTTCCCTACGTGAGGTGCAACGAGGAGTTTCTCTTCTTCTCCGGGCCGCGCATGCCGCGCGTCGTCGCGGTCTCGGCCAAAGACGGAAGGCTCCTCTGGCAAAAGGAGGTTCCGTTGAGCGATGGCGGAAGCGTGCATCTGCTCTTGCGCGACGACGCCGTGTACGCGTTGGGCGAGGCCGGACCCGCAGGCGGGTACCCCGACGCCGCCTTCAGCATGGAGTACGCCACCGGCCGAGTTCTCACCCGCTTCCCGGGCCGGCGAGGCTGCACCGTGGCCACCGGCAGCGTCGACAGTATTTTTTACCGCGCGCCGGAAGGGACGATCCGCATCGAGCTGGCCAGCGCCAGGACCGAGCACATTGCCCCAATGCGTCCTCCCTGCTACGAAGGCGTAATCGTTACCGGTGGCCTTCTCCACTGGGGGGCGTGGAAGTGCAGTTGCCCGCTGTCGCTGTACGGCAACATCTGCCTCGCCCCGGCGGGCAAACTCGACCACCCGCCCGCAACCGACGCCTGCCGGCTGGAACTCGGCCCCGGCGACGCGACGAAGGTTGAGCAGTTCGACGCCCACCCCGGCGACTGGCCGAGCTGCCAAGGCGACAACGAGCGAACGTCGGCAACCAAAGTCACCATTCCCAGGCAGGTGTCCCGAGAGTGGACTTCCGGACCGTTTTCGGCGGGTTTGCCCACGGCGCCCGTGGCCGCCGGCGACACGGTCTTTGTTGGGGACGACAACGGTGTCGTGCGGGCTTTGGACGCCTCGGACGGCACCCTGAAGTGGAAGAGCTACACCGGCGGGAGCATCTTCTCCCCGCCCGCCGTCTGGGAGGGCCGGCTTTACGTGGGCTCGGCGGACGGCCATGTCTACGCGATCGAGGCGGCGACCGGACGGCTGCTGTGGAGGTTTCGCGCTGCGCCTGCCCAACGGCGGATCCCCGTTTACGGGAAACTGATCTCCACCTGGCCGGTAGCCGGCGGCGTGGTCGTGGACAAAGGCGTCGTCTACGCGGCGGCCGGCATTGCCCATTACGACGGCACCCACGTGTACGCACTCGACGCGGTCACCGGGCAGGTCAAGTGGTACAACGGTGCGTCCGGCAGACTGTCCCCAAGCACCAACAGCGGCATCAGCCTGCAAGGAGGGCTCTCCCTGGCCGGGGGGCAACTGCGTTTTTGCGGCGGGAGCGTCTATCCCGTGGCCAGTTACGACCTGAGCACGGGCAGATGCGTCACTCCCGTCGAGAATCGCGTTGCTTCCCACGCTCGAACCGCTTTTTGGGCCTACTACCCGGAGTACGGCCAGTACGTTTCGCTGGACCGCACCCTGCCCGACGGCACGTCCTTGCACTACGCTGCGGAGGACGGCGGCGCTTCGCATTCCACCTTGGCGCTGTTCGCGGCGCTGCAGCCCGGCGAGGCCAAGCCCGAGTCCGACCAGCGGCTCGTGCGGCGAGGGGTCGGCCCGAAGACGAAACCGGCCGTGGTATGGGAGCACAAGTCTGGTGCGAAGTACAACAGCTTTATCGTGGGCCCCGACACGCTACTGGTCGCCGGCCAGGGCAGTTTGGAAGGCAGAGCGGGGAGTTTCCTGGCGGCCATCAAGGTCGAAAACGGATCGGAACTCTGGCGGGAGGAGCTTCCCGCCCCTGCGGTCAAGATGGGCACTGCCGTGGACCACAAGGCACGGATTTTCGCGTGCCTTCAAGACGGCCGAGTGCTTTGTTGGCGACCCAGCCGTTGATGGACCTGGTGTCAGTAGCCGATGGCGCAGCCGTCTCCCCGCGGATCGGAGCCGCCGAAGTAGCGCCGCGGGGCCTCCTTGCGCCAGATCCCCTGGTAGCCGCCCTGCGTGCCGAGGCCCGGTTGGACCTTGTGCCCCATCTCCGCGAGTTTCTGGCGAACCGCGTCGGGGATGCGGCGTTCCAAGCTGACGCTCCCCCCGTCGATCATTTTCCTTCCCGTGGGGGTGGAGCTTTCCGCGTGGGCCGCCCGCGGCTGTTCGCCGGCTTGCTGCACCGACATGCCGAAGTCGATCAGGTTCATCAGGACCTGGGCCTGACCCTGCGGCTGGAAGTCACCTCCCATCACGCCGAAGGAGAACACCGGCCTGCCGCCGCGGGTCATGAAGGCGGGGATGATCGTGTGGAACGGCCGCTTGTGCGGCTCCAAGCGGTTCAGCTCGCCCGGGTTCAGCGAGAACAGTTGCCCGCGGTTTTGCAGGCAGAACCCCAGGCCGTCGGGAACGTAGCGTGAGCCCCAGCCGTGGTAAATGCTCTGGATCAGCGAGACCATGTTCCCTTCGGCGTCGGCCGCCGTGAGATAAATGGTGTCTGCGCCGCCGCGCAGGCGGCCCGCTGCGACGTGTTGGGCGGCCTGCCTCGGGTCGATCAGTTTGGCCCGCTGGCGGGCGTAGTCCTTGGAGATAAGTTCCGCCAGCGGCACCTTGGCGAAATCCATGTCCGCGTAGTAGACGGCCCGGTCCTCGTAGGCCAGCTTCTTGGCCTCGATGAACAGGTGCAGGTGTTCCGCGGAATTCGGCCGGAGCGAGCCGATGTCAAACGTCTCCAGCATGTTGAGGATCTGGAGGGTGGCGATACCTTGGCCGTTGGGCGGGATTTCCCAGACGTCGTAGCCGCGGTAGCTGCTGCTGACCGGCTCGACCCAATTGGCCTTGTGGTCGCGAAAGTCGCGGAGTGAAAAGCGCCCGCCGTGCGCCTGCGAAAACTTCACGATCCGCTCGGCGAACTCGCCCTGGTAGAATGCCTCTGCACCGTCGCGGCCCAGGATCTCGTAGAACCGCGCTAGGTCCGGGTTCTTGAAGATGTCGCCGAAGCGGATCGGCTGGCCGTCGGGCAGGAAGGTCTTCGCCAGGAAGCGGTCTTGTTGCGGCCGAACCGACCAGCCGGTGGCGATGATCGGCGACACGGGAAATCCTTCGCGGGCGTAGGCGATCGTCGCCGCCAGAATCTTGGCCAGGCCCACCTTGCCATACCTCGTCAAGAGCGACTCCCAACCGCTGATGCAGCCAGGCACGCTCCACGACAGGGGGCCAAGCGTGGGAATCTCCTTCAGGCCGAGGGCCCGGGCATCTTCGAGCGTCCAGCCATACGGCGAGCGGCCGCTAGCGTTCAGGCCCGAGAGCCTCTGGTCCTTTTCGCTCCAGACGATGGCAAACAGGTCCCCGCCCGGCCCGCAACTCATCGGCTCGACCAGGCTGAGCATGGCGTTGGCGGCGATGGCCGCATCAACGGCATTGCCGCCGGCCTTGAGAACGTCCACCCCGGCCATGGCGGCCAGAGGCTGGCTGGTGCAGACGATCCCCTGTCGGCAGACCACCGTAGAACGGTTTTGGTTCCGGTCACGCAACAGTTCGCGGTCCAAGAGTGAAGGCTCACGTCGCGGACCGCTGGATCCGTCTTGTGCCCGGGCCGAGAGCTGTGCGACTGCCGCACCCATCCCGGCGCCACCCGTCAGTCTCAAGAAGTCGCGGCGATTCAGGCAGCAAGCGCCGACACGACGCGACACGCCGTGGTTCTTGTTCGTCATATCCAGATTCCTGTCAGATAGCCGTTCAGATGCGGCGCAAACCGGATTCCTCCACGGCTTCATTCGGATTGTGCTGCCGGATAGCCTTTCTCTGCGTCGTCGAGGACCAAAACCCAATCCCTCCGAGCCCCCTGGGACGGGGCCGTAAACTCGCGGGTCCCGGTGTTCGCGTAGACGCCGATCTCGCGCCATGTCCCTTGCCGGGGGTCGTACCACCAGGCCTTCACCTTCTTGCCGGAGATTTTGTCCAGGCGAACGCCGACGGGCCCGCCGTGCGGAAGGTACGCCAACAGGAAACTCCCGTCCTCGGCCCGCGCCGCCTGGATATGGTCTTCCCCCTCCCCCTGACCCGACGCAATCACCGACTGGTCCGAGACGAGTTTGTACCAGGGTCGCAGCTCGAAGAGCCGGCGCATGAGCCCTACCTGGCGCGAGCCTTCATAGGCGATTGCCGTGCGCCAGGGCTGGAAGCCGTTGCGGGGGAAAGGCCCGTCGCCGTCTTTGTAGAGATGGAACAGGTCCAAGGCGCCGTAGCCGTGCCCGGCCGCGCCGGCGAGCATCGCCCAGTAGGCCCCCTTGCGCACCTGGTGGGAGTCGATCCGCGGGGTCTTGGGGCCGGTGGGGTGGTTCTCGTAGGGCGGTTCCATGTCGACCGTGGGCTTGGCCGGCGAAAGCTCGTAGTCCTGGGAGATGAACTGGTACGTCTTGGCGGCCCAGCCGTGGCCCGACTGGATCGAGTTGAAGTCCAGCCAATCCGCTTTGTGGAACCAGGCGGATGAGGAAGTGCCCCCGGACCCGTGGTAGGAAACCAGGTGGCGGCCGCCGCTGCCGTCCTTCAGCCCCTTGGCCATCGACACCCAGACGTCTGTATCGCTCCCCGGGGCCGAGTCGCCCCCCACGTACCAGAGCACGGCGTTGTCCTTGTAGCGATTCCCAAGGAATTTGCCGAAGGTGTAAGCGTTCTTGGCGTCGAAGACGCGCTCCGGATGCTTGTTGACGTGCCACGACTTGCTGACCACCAGGCCCATCACGAGGCCCAGCTCGTTGGCCCGGTTGACGACGTAGTCGACGTTCCTGAAGTACGCCTCGTTGGGCCGGGCAGGGTCGCGGTCGATGAGCGGGGTCGCGCCGATGAGCGAGATTTCGCCGTCGGGATGGCGCACGTCGAGCCCCCGGATCACGTACGCCTGGATGACGGTAAACCCCTTGCCGGCCCGATCCTTGAGGTACTCGTCGACTTCCTCGTGATTGAGCCGCTGAAACAGCAGCCAGGCCGTATCCCCAAGGTAGAAGAAGGGCTTGCCGTTTTGATCGACGAAGTATCGGCCGCTGGCGCTGACGGCGAGTTTCAGACCCTTCACCGAGCGCTGGGGCGACTTATCGCTGGATTCTCCGAGAGTCGCCGTGGCCGAGCCCGACATTACCAGAAGCACGCTGCCCTGGGCAATTGCTAGGGCCAGCAAACGCACAACGAGCCTTTTCATTGCGGTGAACTCCTTGCACTGCGGTGGACGGCGGGCGATCGTTTTGAACCGCCCAGTTTGCTGATTTGTGCCGGGGAGTGCGGCACAGTCGAGTCAATTAGACCGCGCCGGCTGGCGCGCTGCAACCTTGGTCGAAGGGTGACCAAGACCGCGTGCCGTTTGCCCAACTCCGGCCCACCTTGTCGGCGGCCCTGGGGCCGAATCCCGCGGCAGATCCGCCTCTGCTTGTCCAGGGCAATCACTTCTGGCGCGGAAAGCGCCGGCCGCTGCTGATGGGCTATTCGTTCTCTTCCCTCTGAGCAGGCTTCGTGTCCGAATGCCTGTACAGGTACACCCACGCCCGGGGCGGGTCCGCGGCATAGTACTTCACAAACATCGTCACGCCATACGTGCCGACCGGCGCGGCCGTCACGTGCCAGACCTTGTTGTCCGGCACGCGCGTCGGCTGGAAGATCGGCGCCTTGCCCGCTTGGAGCTTCCGGGTGTCGCCGGCAACCTCATAGCTGTAAAACGAGCCGTTCTTGCCGAACACAAGGAAGTCGCCGCTGACCGGGTCGAGCGTGACGATGGACTGCATGGTGCCGACCCCAATGGGGGCTCTGTTGAGCGTGGCGACTTTTCCTTCGGCATCGAGCTTGTACAAGTCGTTGGAGCCGTTGCCGCCGCCGAAGATCACCACCTTGTGGACGGGGCTGTACTCGGCGAAGTTGTGATAGACACCCATGCGAAGGTCCTTGGCCAGCATCGTCCATTGCTGGGTCTTCTCGCGGAACAGAAACACGTGGCCCTTGCCGCCCCCGCCGTTGGCGATCACCAGGCCATCCAACTCAGGAAAGTACGTGACCCCGACGCAGCACGCCAGGTACTCCCGGGTGTCGATCTTGGGCAGCGCGCTCCACTTGGCCCCCGCGATGTCGTAGCGGTACACCAGCCGGCTGCTGAAGGGGCGATAGTAGAAAACGCCACGGCCCACGTCGATGGCGTTGTGGTCGTAGCCGTGCGTCGTGCCCAGCCAGTCCGGCTGGGGCATCACCTTCCACGCGTTGGTGTCAGCCGCGTAGGTGACGAAGCGTGCCCGGTCGTTGTGGTCGCCCCCCACGTACAGCCACTGCCGGGAGCGAGGGTCCCAGGCCGCCCCTTCGTTGTAGCCGAAGATCGCGCCGCTATTGCCCTTGGCCCGGTGCGTCTCGATCAGGTTCTCGGTCTTCAGCTCGGCCCACTGGCCAGGCTTCATGGTTGCGGCGAGCTTGGCCATGGCCGTTTCCGGCCCAGCCTTCTCGGGTGGGTCGGCAGCAGGCGAGGCGCCTAGCGTGACGAGCAGCAGCGCCGCCGCTCCCGCCAAGGTGATCCAGTTGACTTGCCGGAGTGCGGTTGTCATGGTTTTCTCTCCCAAAGAGCGCCGCCTGCGCAAATCACCCTCTCGCAAAGAAACCGCCACCCGTGGGGACGGGCGCACGGCCGGGTCGGGAATCCGCTGCTTCGAGATGATCAGCTCGTCGTACCACGTGTAGGCCGTGGCATGGGCCTGGCTGGCGTCCTTGCCCGTGTTGTACGGCAACAGCCAGATCTTGCCGTACTTCGCCGCCGGGTTGTTGTTGGCGATGTCGTAGTCCGTGCGGCTGATGACCAGTGTGGACGGCTTCCCTTCCTCGGCCACCCAAAGCTCAATCGTGCTGTCGCGGTGGTAGCGCTTGTCGTTCTTGTACCAGGTGCCGATCTTGACGTGGACTTGGAAGGTCATCCACTGGTCGGCCTGGTAGCCGACGCAGGGCGGGAAGGTCGGCTTCTGATACCGGCAGCCGCAGGCGTTTTGCAGCAGGATGTCGTTGACCTTGGGGTCGAACACTTCGAGTCCCTCGTACTGGCCGTCCTTGCCGCCGCAACTGTGATACATCTGCACGATGCCGCGGTGATAGGCGTTGACCACCACGATCTCCAGTTGAGTGCAGGAGTAGACCGTTTTGCCGGGCCGATCCCCTTCGCCGATGATCACCTGCTTCCAGCCGCCGCCCCCTTGGTACTTGGTCTTGAGAAACTCGGGCGAAAAGCGCTGCCGCCACTGGACGTAGAACTCGTCCCGCTGGCCGAACTGCGCCGAGAGGTCGTCCTTGAAGTTGAGCCAGAAGCTGCCCGAAGTATCCGCGGGCGTTCTGGAGGGGATCTCGAAGCAGAGCGAGCCGCCGCCGGAGGCCTTGACGTCGCGGACGATCTTGCCGCGCTTAACCTTCTGTCCGCTGGGCGGATAGATGTGCGGATCGGCCTCCTCCTGCGAATCGAAGCTGAAGTAGCGCACCACCCCGGGCGCCTGGCAGCGGCGGCGGAAATCACCGTCGGCATCGACCGAGGTTGGGGACTGTCCCGGTTTTCGCGTTGGGGACTGTCCCGGTTTTCGCGCAGCGAAAACGGGACTGTCCCCTTCCCCGGCCGAATCTGGGAACTGTCCCAGTCCTCGCGCAGCGAAAACGGGACTGTCCCCTTCCGAAGTTGGGAACTGTCCCAGTCCTCGCGCAGCGAAAACGGGACTGTCCCCTTCCCACGCGGCCGCCGGTTCGCAAAGAGAAACCTCGGCAAAGGCCAGCCCCACGAGGACCGCTGCCGTCGCCGCCAGTGCGATCGTCCTTATCGGCCGTGCCATTTAGGCTCACCTCCGAGGGAGAATCCGAGGAACAAAACGGGCGGGAGACGCAAGGTGTGTTCGAACCGTTTCGGCAGACGCCCATTCTACCAAACGCCCGCCGCAGATCACAACACCGCGCGGCTCAGCGCAGGGTTCTTCGGCGGCCCCTGCGCAGAGACCGCCCCGGCTTTCCCCCCCCTGGCGTTACGCATCGCGAGAATCGGTCGTATTCTGAGGCATCCGAGTAAAGGGATCACTTGATGCGAGAGCGGCTCGATCCTAACGCCCATGGTCCGTGACCCAGAGGGCCCAGTCCCGGGTGGTGTCCGGAGGCGTGAACGTCGCGGTACCGGAGGAAACGCCGAATCCGCGATCGTTCGAGGGGGGCGTTGACGGCCGTTTCTACGCTGATAGGATATCACACGTCTGATGTACCCGCCTTTCCGTGGTGTCCACCCCGGCAGCAATATGCATTTTGTCGACCTGTCCCATCCGCTGGTGGCCGGCCAGATCGGCTTTCCCACGGACCCTCCGCTACGGATCGCCGTGCATGGCACGATCGCCGCGCACGGCTTCAACCTGAGCCGCATCGAGATCGGCTCCCACCACGGCACTCACGTAGTCGGCGCCGCCGTGTTTCTCGCGTCCGAAGAGTCGAGCTACATGACCGGGCAGGTCTTCTACGTCGACGGCGGCTGGAGCATCCAAGGCAAGATCCCGGAAGAGCACATGGACGCCGTGCTGCGGCAACGTGAAGGCAAATCCCCGCACGAAGAAAACGGACGATGAAAGGTAACTCACTCTTCCTATCAGTCGCCGCGGTGCTGATCGTCTCCGGCGGCCCGGCCGTGGCCGCAGAGCCCGGTGCGAGAGCGCGCGTTCCGGCTGGGCAATCTGCCAAAACCCTGCCGTGGAAACTGGCCGGCAGTGTGAAGATTCCCGTTCCGCCGCCCAAGCATCCCCGGCTGTACCTGCGGGCCGAACAGGCCGGGCAACTGCCGGCCCGGCTGGCGGACCCCGTGCTCCAACCGGTTGTGCAAAGGCTCACGGCCCAGGCCCGCAAGTCAGCCCAGTTCCGCGTGGAATGGGACGCGGTGCAGTACCTCGCCAAGAAAGACCGGACGTTGGGACGCGACACCGTCCGGCGGGCGTTGGAACTCTTGAAGAAGACCGAGCTGCCCGACCGCCAGGACGCCTGTCGGGTGACCGGCCGAATGATGGTCACCGGGGCAATCGTCTACGACTGGCTCTACGACCTGTTGAGCCGTGAGGAGAAGGATGCCTTCATCGCCGAACTGGTCCGGCTGGCCAAGACGCAGGAGTGCGGCTATCCGCCCACGCGGCAGGGATCGGTGACCGGGCACAGCTCCGAGGCCATGCTGATGCGCGACATGCTCTCCGCCGGGATCGCCATCTATGACGAGTATCCGCAGATGTACGATCAGGCCGCCGGGCGGTTCTTCCGCGAGCACCTGCCGGTGCGCAATTGGTTTTACGACGGTCAGGCCTATCACCAGGGCGATTCGTACGGCCTGCACCGCTTCAGTTGGGACACCTATCCGCTGTGGATCTTCGCCCGGCTGGGGGCGGGCAACGTCTACAACCCCGAGCAGGGGCAGGTCCCTTACCTGTGGGTCTACGCCACGCGGCCCGACGGCCAGCGGCTCCGGGCCGGCGACACCTTCTCCCACAGCGCGCCGCGCGGGCAGCCTTGGGAAGAATTCGTCGGGACGCTCTTCAGCGCGAGCTACTACGGCGACGGCTGCCTGCTCAGCCAGTACCTGCGGCAGCGCGGCGTGGGCGCCAACGAGCTGCTATTCGAGTTTCTCTGGCGCGACGTGGCGCTGCGACCCACTCCCATCGAAGCCTTGCCGCTGTCGCGATACTTCGGGCCGCCCTTCGGTTGGATGATCGCGCGGACCGGCTGGGACGGCGGCGCGGCCATCGCCGAGATGAAGGTCAACGAGTACAACTTCGTCAACCACCAGCACCTCGACGCCGGGGCCTTCCAGATCTACTACCAGGGCCCGCTGGCGATCGACTCGGGGCTTTATTCCGGCTCCTCCGGCCAGTACGGCAGCCCGCATTGCCGGAATTACTACTGGCGGACGATCGCCCACAATTCATTGCTCGTCTACGACCCGAAGGAGGTTTTCGGCCGCCAGAGCGGCTACGGCAATGACGGGGGCCAGCGGCTCCCCAACGGCCGCTCGGAGGCCCGGAACCTGGAGGTCCTGCAAGCGCCGACGAACGGGTATCGCACGGGTGCGGTCCGCGCCCACGGCTTCGGGCCCAGCGCGCAGACGCCGGACTTCACACTCCTGGAAGGCGATATCACCACGGCCTACAGCGGCAAGGTGCGGCAGGTACTGCGGTCGTTCGTCTTCCTGAACCTGCACGACCAGAAGGTGCCGGCGGCGCTTGTGGTTTTCGACCGCCTAGTGGCCGCCGACGCCAAGTACCGCAAGTACTGGCTCTTGCACTCGATGGAAGAACCCAAAGTCGAAGCGGCGTCGGCCACCGTCGATTGCACACAGCACGGCGATCGAGGACGGCTGGTCCTTGACGTTCTGCTGCCGGCGGCCGACAACCTGGAACTGGGTAAAGTCGGTGGGCCCGGGCGGGAGTTCTGGGTCTTCGGCGAGAACTTCGCCAACGACGTGGACCCCGCGAGGCTTGCCCGGACGTCCATGGAGCCGGGCGCTTGGCGGATCGAGGTCTGCCCGAAGAAGGCCACGGCGGAGGACCTGTTCCTGACGGTCATGCAGGTGACCGACCGGCAGACGGGCGGAGGCCTGTCGGTCCGCCGCATCGACGCCCCGGGCCGCACCGGAGGCCTGATCGAGGGCGCCGGCGGTTTCTGGGCGGTGGTCTTCCCTCGGGACGGCCAAACGTCAGAGCAGCGAGTCACCTTCACGGTTTCCGGGCCGGCGGCCGGCCATTACCTGGTGGCCAATCTGAGCCCGGGCAAATGGCAAGCCCGCCGCCATGGAAGCCAGGACACCAGGAACATCCAAGTCTCGGAGGAGCTACGTGCCGCATGGTTCGAAGGCCCGCCGGGCCAGTGGACGCTCCAGCGCGAGGAGTCGCCGCGAAGCCGTTGACGGCTATTGATCCTCAGAAAAGTAATGCCGCACCGCACAAATCGCCCAGGTTGCCAAGTCACGTGAAAACCAGGCTGAACCACGCAAACTGTGCATC
>Ga0315291_10002743_pt1 | contig 22925 bp, 19 predicted proteins | sample YL17G12_20_MG_FD_203070 | JGI IMG/M metagenome (GOLD analysis project Ga0315291, IMG submission 203070) | Sediment microbial communities from Yellowstone Lake, YNP, Wyoming, USA - YL17G12_20 | ecosystem: Environmental > Aquatic > Freshwater > Lake > Sediment | place: USA: Wyoming | collected... | reverse complement strand
ACTTGCGTCGTTCGTGAATGGTCATCTCGTCTTGTGTTGGCATAATCCCCTCGGTGACATTATCTTTTGACAGAACTATACCACACTCGGTGACATTTTAGGCGAATGAATGCGCGCATTTGACAACCCGCCCCGCCAGCATATAATGAAGCCAACTGAATTTCGGAACCTTCGGGGCAGGGTGCGGTCTGGGATTCCAGGCCAATTCCCGATCGGCGGTGAGCCTCGTCGCAGAGGCCAAGCCCGCGAGCGCAAGCAGACCTGGTCCAAGGCCAGGGCCGACGGTACAGTCCGGAAGGGAGAAGGTTCCACCGATGGGCGAGAGAGGCCGCGTTTGTTCGCGGCGCGCCCAAAGGTACTCTGCCCCGCTGGCCTCTGCCTGTGGGGTTTTCTTATGTCCCAAACGTGCCAACCTGAAGCAACGCGGCGGCTCGCTCGGCGGCCCCGCCAGAATCCGCTGCGGTGGGGGATTCCCTTGCTGGGGGCGGGCGTCTTCTTGCTCCTGTGGGAAGGACTCGTCCGGCTGTTCCGGTATCCCGCGTTCATTCTGCCGAGCCCTGGCCGCGTCTGGTCGCGCTTTCTGGATGTGGCGGCGGATGGCACTCTCCTGCGGCACACCTCACTGACTCTGGTGGAAATCTTCGCGGGCCTGCTCATCGGCCTGACCAGCGCGACGATCCTCGGCTACGTTATAGCCAAGTCGCCCACGCTGGACCGGCTGCTGTCGCCCTACATCGTCGCGGCCCAGGCCGTTCCCATTGTGGCGCTGGCCCCGCTGTTGATCATCTGGTTTGGGTTCGGCAGCCTGTCCAAAATCCTGGTCTGCGCCCTCACCCTCTTCCTCCCCGTGCTCGTCAACACGGCCGTGGGTATCCGTTCGGTGGACCGGAACCTGCGCGAACTGATGCAGTCGCTGCGGGCGTCGCGCTGGCAGATGTTTGCCATGCTGGAAGCGCCCGCCGCGCTCCCCGTCCTATTCGGCGGGTTGAAGATTGGCGTCACGCTGTCGGTCATCGGGGCGGTGGTGGGCGAATTCGTCGGAGCCGACAGGGGGCTTGGATTCCTGGTTAATCTGGCGCGAGGGATGTTTGACACGCCGCTCCTTTTCGTCGCGCTGTTCACTCTGGTCGTCATCGCGCTGGCATTGTACGGCGCGGTCACTCTGTTAGAAACCATCCTATTGCGGCATCGTTGATGCCAGGAGGCACACATGAAAACCTTGCGAGTTCTGCTGTTTTTGTCACTGATGATTGGCGCTGTGGCGGTTCCTGGGTGCAAAAAGTCCCCGCCGTCAACCCAGGAGGTGACGCTGGCGATGGGGTACATCCCCAACGTTCAGTTTTCGCCCCTGTACGTGGCGGTCAAGAAGGGATACTTCGCCGAAGAGGGCATTCAGGTCAAGTTTGACTACGGCTGGGAAACCGACCTGCTGAAATTGGTGGGCACGGGAGAACTGAAGTTTGCGGTCGCCAGCGGGGATCAGGTGATCCTGGCGCGCTCCCAGGGGTTGCCGGTGGTCTACATCATGAACTGGTACCGCCGCTATCCCGTTTCCGTCACCGCGCTGGCAGACCAAGGGATTCGCACCCCCCAGGACTTGCCCGGCAAAACCATTGGCATCCCCGCCCTGTACGGCGCGAGTTATGTCGGCTGGCGCGCTCTGCTCCACGCCACAGGGATTGACCCCAACTCGGTGACGCTGAAGACCATCGGGTATGCTCAGGTCCCCGTGATGCTGGAGAAGCAGGTGAACGGGGCTGTGTGCTACATCGTCAACGAGCCGGTCCAACTGGAGCAGACAGGCCACCAGGTGGTGAACATCGCTGTGAGCGATTACATAGACCTGGTGTCCAATGGGTTCATCACCAACGAGCAGACCATCCAGAAAGAGCCGCGCCTGGCGCAGGGGATGGTGAAAGCCGCGCTGCGGGGACTCCAGTACACATTGGATCATCCCGATGAAGCCTTTGAAATCGCACTGGAGTTCATTCCCGAAATGAAGAGCGGCGACGCCCCACTGCAAAAGGCGGTGCTGCACAAGTGTGTGGAGCTCTGGACGAGCGACCGCCTGGGTGAAAGCAGCACCGAGGCATGGCAGTCGTCAGTGGATTTCATGAGGGCCGCCGGGTTCATCCAGGAGTCGCCGAAGGTCGGCGACCTGTTCACCAACCAATTCGTCGAGGGCGCGAACAAATAACATGAGCCGTCCCGAACCCCAACTGCGGACCGAATCAAACACGCCCGCGCTGATAGCGGAAGCCCTCACGAAGATGTACCATTCGGCCTACGGGGATACGCTGGCCGTGGACGGCGTCACCATGCAGGCGGGCCGCGGAGAGTTCGTCTGCATCGTGGGGCCGTCGGGCTGCGGCAAGACAACTCTGCTGCACCTTCTCGCTGGCTTGTTGCCACCCACGTCGGGGCGCGTGCAGATGGACGGTCACCCTGTGGGAGGGCCCATGCGCGAGGTGGGCCTGGTGTTCCAGAGCGCCAACCTGATGCCCTGGCGCACGGTGCTGCGCAACGTCACGCTGCCGCTAGAAATCCAGGGCATGCCGCTGGGTGAAGCGGCTGACCGCGCCTGCTCGGCGTTGGAACTGGTGGGGCTGGCCGGATTTGCCACGGCGCGCCCGCGGGAACTCTCAGGCGGGATGCAGCAGCGGGTAGCCATCGCCCGCGCGCTGGTCTACGACCCTGCGATCCTTCTTCTGGACGAACCCTTCGGCGCGCTGGACGCGCTGACGCGGGAGCGGATGAACCTGGAACTGTTGCGGATCTGGCAGGCCAGCCGCAAGACCGTGGTAATGGTCACGCACAATATTCCAGAGGCGGTGTTTCTGGCAGACCGCGTGCTGGTGATGACGCCCAGGCCGGGACAGATTTCATCGGAGACGCGAATCCCGCTGCCTCGCCCGCGCGATCTTGCCATGACGCACACGCCGGAGTTCGGGCGGCTGGTCCAGTCCATCCGTGCGGGAATATTTGAATAATATTTCGAACAAAACTCGCAAATAAGTAGGGGCGAAGCATCTGCCCGCGATGTCCTACACACGTCTACAATCGCGCCATAGGCATTTGCTCGTACTGCGGGCGCGGCTTGATGGTGAATTTTGCCCGCAGCCGCCGCCACCGATAGGTCAGCACGCCCTTCCACAACGCCGCCCAGTGCTCGCGGACCGCCTCGCCGTCCACCGAGACCTTCCTGCCTGCGCTGAACCGCTCCCGATTGTATAGGTCGGCGAAGAAGAGCGCATCCTCGCGGCAGCGCCCCAGCGTGGACGAAAGCCGCTTGGCAAACTCGCGCGGCGTTTCGCTGGCGTCTCGGCGGATGCCCGCCAGCCTGGACAAACCGATCATGCGGGCAAACATCCGCTCCGCAGGTTTCATCTTTCGGATCGTGATGAGCCACCACACGGCCAGCGCCAAGAGGGCGAGCGCGAGTAGCCCCGCCGCGGCCAATCCCACAATCGCCCACGCGCTGAACTTTGGCGTGGCGATGGGGGTCACTGCCCCCCCTTCCGCCGGCACCTCAACCTCGCCGTACTTTTCCTCGTTCTCAAAGGGGTTCAGGATCGGTGGTGTGATCCCGCCGTTGACCAGCCCGGTCTGCTCCTCTATCGGGCGGGCAATCAGCGGCTCGGACGCGGTAGGCTCAAACGGCACCCAGCCATAGTTCGGAAAGAAGACCTCAGGCCAGGAGTGAGCGTCGGAATAGAGCACCAGATAGCCCCGCCGCATGGAATCCCAGACCCCGCCCGTATACCCCGAAGCGACGCGGGCCGGGATGCCGACTGCGCGGAGCATGACCACCATGGCAGATGCATAGTAATCGCAGTAGCCTGTTTTGCTCTCAAATAAAAGGTGATCCACAGCGTCTGCGTTGGAAGGCGGTGCCTCTATGTTCTGGCTGTACTTGATCTCGCGGCGCAAGTAACTCTCCAGAGCCATGCCCGCCTCGTACGGATTCTCCGCCCCGCGAACAATCTCCTGGGCCAGATTGACCACACGGTCCGGGAGCGAAGCGGGCAATTGAAGATACCGCTCCAGCACCCACGATGGGTACTGGGTTCCCGCCTGGCGCAGCCGCCTCTCGTCGGCGATGGACACGGAAGATACGACTGTGTACCCCTTGTCTTTGGGGAAGCCGCGCTCAGCGCGGACGACGGAAACATTGCCCACGCCTGACTGTGTGACACCTCCGCGCGCCATGCTCATGTACGACAAGTCCACCCGCACAGGCACATCGGCCCAGATGGGCTGCCCGGCGGCGTATACCTCCACTCCGCCGGATTGGATGGGCCGCACGGTTTGTGTGATGTCCTCCGTCATGTCATAGACCGGCACGGGCCAGTACTCGTTGGCGGGCCAGTTGGCGGCTTGGTTGTCCGTGTTCACCCAGCCCCGGCTCGTGTACTCATCATAGGCGGCGGCGCGCCAGTACCTGGGTTGAGGGGCTTCTACAAGGAAGAACGGTGTGTCGCTCAGGCGCACCGCGCCGCCCAGCGACAGCGTTCGGCCAAAGGATACAGCTTTGGGCTGTTCTTTTGCGGTGAGGGAAGAATACAATCGCGCCCACTCATCCTGGACGCGCTGCCAAGGCTCCGCGAAACGTGCCCAGGCATCGTTCCACCGGGGGTCGGAAAGGGCATTGGGAAGAAGGAGCGTCGCCAGGATAATCAGGAACGAGAGAATGGCCCCGTCGCGCAGGAAGTCAAACGAGACATCTGGCGTGAAGGCGATGCGGCGGGCTTGCCAGTGCACCTGCTGCGCCAGCACGTGCACGCGCACGATGAGCAGCAGGGCGCAGAACAGGTAGAGGACGAAAAACACCACAAGGCCGCCCGGGGAGTAGTGCGTGTTCACAAGAAGCACCACACCCGCCGGGATGATGGCCGCCCAGGCTTGCTGCCGCCGGAAGGTGAACCACGATCCCAGATAGCCAAAAAGCCACAGAAGCGCGCCGAGCTGCAAGACAAACATGATATCGTCCGCGCTCGCGCCTTCGGTGATCGCGATTTGAAGCCAGGCAAGGAACCGCTGGGCCAGGGCAAGGAGGCGTTCCTTCATCGGGATCCTCGCCTCTATGAGCAGGCTCACGACGAAGAACGTCCACACAATGCCCAGCAGGGTCGCCAGGATGTGCGCGATGATGCCGGGCAGCCGCCGCAGTTTGGCAAAGATCAGTCCCAGCGTGACAGCGGGGAAAATGACCCAACTGAGGAGTCCCAGACCCTTGGCCCAGGCTGCCCCGCCAAGCGACCACACGACGAGCAGGTAGATGATTAGAAGCAGGAAATAGGTGCTCCAGCCTTCCTGGAGCCGCAAACGGGAACGCAAGGCGACCTCCTCCCTTCCTTGAGGCTTCTACTTCTCTTTACCTCTGAAGGGGCTGGATGGTTCAGTGTTGTGCCACATGAACATCATTGTATTCACAATTATTGTAAAGAAACGCGGGGCGCTTGTCAAGATTGGCTGGGCGTGGTGGATACCTGTGGCTAGTGCAATCTGCTTCCATCTACTCAATCCACTGGCTTTGACCCAACCCTGCGGGCACGAAAATTGCAACCCTCCCTTGCTAAATTCGAAAATCTGTGGTACACTATACTCACCGCAAAACCAGACGCACGGGGTGAGCCGATGCTATCCAAGGTTTTCCTTGTGGTTCTGCTCGGAGCCGTACCGTGGGGTGGAATCTGGTTACCTTCCACAACTGGGGTCGCTCTAGGGCTAAGGCTGCCCATAGCCATCGGATTGTCCACTGCAGGACAGTTCGGTGGCGTGGTGGCCATCCTGGGAGCTGTCTCTAAGGCAGAGAAGCATCCGAAAGTGGCGCACCGCCTGACCAAGGTGCGCACAGACCGCGTGCGGTATTTCCTCCACCGCTATGGCCCGTTGGGCGTGCCCATCGCCGTGGTTGTCCTGGGCGCGTACGTGGTCACGGCGGGCATGGCCGCCCTCGGCATGGAGCGCCGCCGAATCGCCGTCAGTGTTCTCCTTTCATTGGCCGTCATGGCAGCGGTGTTATACGCCCTCTTCGCCTTCGCCCTCTAGACGCGCCTATTGCGCGGCTACTGTCCCCCACATCCCCATCCTGCCTGTGTGCGCTCGTAGTGGAACAGGTATTGCTGCGCATACCCCGCGTATGGCCCCAGCCACGCCTGCGCGAATTCGGCCATCGCCCGGTAGGAACGCAATCCGGGCGCGCGCCGCTGCACCATCCGCCGCACCCAGGTGTCCACCGGCACAGCGCGCAGATGCCCCAGGCTGAACAGGCAGACGCAGTCGGCCACCTTCGGCCCCACGCCGGGGAGCGCCTGCAACCTCGCGTGAGCCGAAGCGTAGTCCATTCTCGTGAGTTCGGATAGGTCAAACAGCCCGCCGTCCACCCTTCGCGCCATTGCCAGAAGGTGGGCGGCACGGTAGCCCAGGCCCAAAGCCCGAAGGTCACCTTCATTCGCCGCTGCGAGTGAGGCTGCGGTGGGAAAACTGTACAGCCCCTCTCCCGCCTCGTCTCCGTATCGCCGGCACAGGGCGGCAATCATCTTGTGAATGCGGGGGATGTTGGCGTTGGTGGCGCAGACGAAAGAGAGCAGGCATTCCCACAGGTCCTGCTGCACCAGACGCATCCCGCGAAAGGCGGCCACGGCCTGTTGTGCGTCGTCAGGAAAAGAGGCGTAGATGGCCTCCAGATTGTCGTCCAGGCGGAAGTAGGCGCGGATGCGCCCGGCGGGCAGCGGCGAATCGCAGACGAGCGCCCCTCCCTCTTGCCGGGCGCGGACGGGTGCGCCATCAACGATGCCTCTCCACCCGCCGGCTCCGTCCGAATACCACTGGAATACCTGCCCGCAGCCCAGCGTGGCGGCCAAATCAATCCCGCCGCGGTTGGGTGACAATGTGAGCATGCGACCACATCCGTTTCAAAGGATTTGCTTCGTGTGACCGTTGGATTATAATGCATGTGGTGAACGACGACGAACGCCTAATGCGCGAGGCCTTAAGGGAAGCGCAGCGCGCTCTGGAGCAGGGGGAAGTCCCCGTGGGCGCGGTGGCCGTGCGTGATGGCGTGATCATCGCGCGGGGCCGCAACCAGAGGGAGACCCTGCGCGACCCGACTGCCCACGCCGAGATGATTGTCCTGCGCCAGGCCAGCCAGGTGTTGCAGGGGTGGCGGTTGCTGGGCGTCACACTCTACTGCACGCTGGAGCCTTGCGCCATGTGCGCGGCGGCGATGGTTCACGCGCGGCTGCCCAGGCTCGTCTACGGCGCGCCCGACCCGAAAGCGGGGGCGGCAGGCTCCGTATTCAACCTGGCGGCTTCGCCCCAATTGAATCATCATGTTGAAGTCGTCGGGGGCGTGCTGGCGATGGAGTCGGCGGCGCTGCTCGCCCGCTTCTTTGCCAGTTTGCGCGAGCCAACTGAATAGGTTTTACGCGGAGGGATAGCATAGTCCGGCCGAATGCGCGCGTCTCGAAAACGCGTGGGCAGAAATGTCCCGTGGGTTCAAATCCCACTCCCTCCGCCACACACTCCTCACCGCAGAGACGCAGAGGACACAGGGAAGAAAAAGGCAACCGCGAATTCACGCGAATCTTCGCGAATTGTTTCTAGAATTCGTGTCTATTCGCGGTTGATTCTTCCGCGATCTCTGCGCCTCTGCGGTGGTTTTTCTACTCCTCAGCCTTTGCGGCCTTTTCCGCGTGTCCGACGAAGGGTTCCAGCAGTTTTGTGAACTCCATCGGGAGCACAAACTTGGTCGCGGGGCCGGCCCCAAGGCTCTTCAGCACATCCAGGTATTGCAGGCTCATCGTCTTGCTGTCCACACCCTTCGCCACTGTGAAGACCTTGTCCAGCGCCAGCGAGAACCCTTCAGCATTGAGAATGGCAGCCTGCCGCCCGCCTTCGGCCTGGAGAATGGCCGACTGCTTGGCGCCCTCGGCGCGCAGGATGGAGGCCTGCTTCTCGCCTTCGGCCACCTTGACCGAGGCTTCGCGCTTGCCATCGGCTTCGGTGACAGTGGCGCGGCGCTCGCGCTCGGCGGCCATCTGGCGGTTCATTGCCGTCTGGACTTCGCGCGGCGGCTCGATTTCGCGGATTTCCACCGTCGTCACCTTGACGCCCCACCGCTCGGTCACCTCGTCCAATTTCACCCGCAGGACGTGGTTGATCTCCTCGCGCCGGGCCAGAACGTCGTCCAGCAGGATGTCGCCTATGACCGCGCGCAGGGTAGTCGTCGCGATCCCCGCCGAGGCCCCCGCAAAGTCGCGCACCTGGATCACGCTCAGCGTGGGGTTAATCACCTTCCAGTAGATGAGGAAGTCTATGGCGATGGGCGCGTTGTCTTTCGTGATGCAGGTCTGGTGTGGAATCTGCAAGTACGATTCGCGCAGGTCTACTTTGATTGGCTGGTCAATGATCGGGATGAGGAGCATAAACCCAGGCCCCTTCTCGCCGATGCTCCGCCCCAGGCGGAAGACGACCAGCCTCTCGTAGTCGCGGACAATCCTGATGGCCGCGGTCAGCAGGATGATCGTCAAGATGATCAGAAACGCCACAAAGATAAGGGATTCCATACACACCTCCTGTTTTTTGGATTCTACCACCAAGACACAAAGCCACGAAGACTCCAATGGTTAGATTTCTATTCTTCGTGTCTTGGTGTCTTTGTGGTAGAAACCGCCGCTTCCCATTCGCTGTACAGACAGCCGCAGTAGCGCTGCTTGTACAGGCCGCACTCATTGGCAATCCGCCCGCGCTCCGACCACCCGCGCCGGAAGTCTTCGTAGAAAAAGAGCACTCCCTGCTCCGCGCTCATCTCGTCGCCAATGGCCCGAATCGCCGCCTGATCCTGGTGGATGCTGATGAGCAGCGTCGTCGTGAAGGCGTCAAATCCTCCTTCGCGCGCAGCGCGGGCGGTTTGCGCCAATCGCAGGCGATAGCATGGCCTGCACCGCTCGCCAAACTTCTCGTGTCCCGCCACCTCGCGAAAATACAATGGCATGTCGTAGCCGGGATTCCAGATCATCGGCAATCCCACCCTGCCCGCATATTCTGCGACGGTCTCCCGGCGTTTTTCGTGCTCTGCAAACGGGTGGATGTTCGGGTTGTACCAGAACCCCGTGACGGCGAACCCCAGTTCCCGCAAACGGTTGATGGTATGTGTGCTGCACGGGCCGCAGCAGATGTGCAGAAGAATTCGCTTGCCCGCGCCGGGCAAGGGTTCGGCTTCCTCCGGTTCGGGCGCAGACGGCAGGCTCACCGCATAGGACAGACGGATGGTAAGCGGCGCTTCGCTGACCAGGGCGGCCTTGCCGTCGCGGAGCATCTTTCGCGCCTTTTCCGCCGAAGTGGACGAGACTTTCTTACCCCCGGCGTCCAGGACGATGGCCTTATCCATCGCGGTTTGCCTCAGAGCAGCGTGGGCTGCTGCGGCGTTTCGGGGTACGGGATGCCCAGGTGCTCGTAGGCGCGGCGCGTGGCGACCCGGCCCCTCGGCGTCCGATCCAGGAAGCCCAACTGGAGCAGGTATGGCTCGTAGACGTCCATGATCGTGTCGGATTCCTCGCTGATGGAAGCGGCGATGGTTTCCAGACCGACGGGGCCGCCGCCGAACTTCTCTACGATCGTCCGCATGACCCTGCGATCCACCTCGTCCAGCCCCAGGTCGTCCACGTCCAGGAGCGCGAGCGCCTCGCGGGCTACATCCAGGGTAATGTCTCCGGCGGCGCGCACTTCGGCGAAGTCGCGGACGCGGCGCAGCAGACGGTTGGCGACGCGGGGCGTGCCTCTGGAGCGACGGGCGATCTCTTGCGCCGCGTCGGGGTGCAGGTGTACGCTCAGGATGCGGGCGGAGCGGGCGGCAATCTGTTCCATGGCCGCCGCATCATAGAAATCCAGGCGATAGACGACGCCGAACCGCCCGCGCAGGGGCGAGGTCATCAGCGCCAGCCGCGTGGTCGCGCCGACGATGGTGAAGCGCGGGAGTTTCAGACGGATGCTCCGCGCCGACGGCCCCTTGCCGATGATCAAGTCCAGCGCGAAGTCCTCCATTGCCGGATACAGGACTTCCTCCACGACCTTGCCCAGACGGTGAATTTCGTCAATGAACAACACATCGCCCTTGTTGAGATTCGTCAGGATGGATGCCAGATCGCCGGGCCGCTCGATGGCCGGGCCGGAGGTGATTTTGATGCTCGTGCCCATCTCGTTAGCGAGGATATGCGCCAGGGTGGTTTTGCCCAGGCCGGGAGGGCCGTAGAAAAGCACATGGTCCAGCGGCTCGCTGCGGGCTTTGGCGGCTTCCAGGAAAATGTGCAAATTTGCCTTCAGCCGCTCTTGTCCGATATAATCTAACAATCGCTTGGGGCGCAGGTCTGCGTCCAGCGTTCTGTCGCGATCCTGGGTTTTTCCAGAGATGATGCGGTCGCCCATGTGGCTGCTCCCTGTGCTCAGTCATCTCATTATAGCAGAAACGGTCACCGCAGGGAAATGAACCGAGAGCAAGCGAGGTCTACGCGAATGAAACCGTTGAAAGTAAACGTCAAAGAAATCCGCGCCCGGCTGGAGAAAGAGCGCGAAGAGACCCTGTCAAACATTGAGCGTTTGCGCGAGGGTTTGACGTACGATTTAGAGACTTCTCCTGAGGAAGGAGACCCTGACGTCTGGGAGCGCGAAAAGACCGTCTCGCTCGTGCGCAGCCTGGAAAACAAATTGGGCGAGATTGACCGCGCTCTGCGCATGACCCATCGCGGCGACTACGGCCTGTGCGAGCGGTGCGGCCAAGCCATTGATCCCGCGCGGCTCAAGGTGATGCCGACGGCCACGCTATGTCTGAAGTGCAAGCAGGAACTGGAGCGATCCGCGGCTCTGCGCGCCAGCCGTGAACCCTGAGAACCGTCCTCTCAGATGACCACACACGGAACGGGCCGTCTGCCGCCCCATTCCGTTGCGGTTCCGACTACCGCGCGAGCCCCTTTTCTCTGAGGAAATCCCTCACGGCGGCCAGAAACTCGTCCACATATTCCTGCGTGCTGGCCTTGCCCATGTGGCCCACGCGGAAAATCTTGCCCTTCAGCGGGCCGATGCCACCCGCGATCATGATCCCGCGCTCGTGCTCAAGAAAACGGGATAGTTCTGCGACATCAAACTTCGGACACGCCCTCACTGCCGAGACGACAGGGCAAGCGTATCGGCCTTCCACAAGCATCGTGAAGCCCATTTCGCGCAGCCCCTTCCGCACCGCCTCCGAAGCCTTTACGAAGCGGGCGAAGTGGTGCTCAAGACCCTCGCTGTGGATGCGCTTCAGCGCTACGTCCAATGCCTTGAGGACATTGGTCGGCATGGTCACAGGATAGGGATGCCAATCGGCCCACCGGGTGGCGTAGTCGCGCCAGGTGCGAAGGTCCAGATACCACCCGTGCCGCGTGGGGCCAGCCTTGTCTATCCATTCCCATCCCCGCTGGCTCACGGAAACGATGGCGAGACCTGGAGGCGACTCCAAGCATTTGTTGGCTACTGTGATCAGAAACTCTATCCCCAGGCCGTCTACGTCAATGGGGATGCCCCCGGCTGAGGCAACGGCATCCACGATGACCGGAATGCCCGCATCGTGGGCAATCTGGACGATCTCATCCAAAGGATTGAGCACGCCCGTGGACGTCTCATGGTGGACGAAGGCCAGCGCCGCGATGTCCTGCTCGCGCGACAGCCGCTTCCGAAGGCGGTCGGGGGCCACAGGCGTTCCCCACTCAAACTCCTCGGTCACGGCATCTATTCCCGAACCTTTGGCGACGGCGGCCAGCCGCTCGCTGAAGAACCCGCTGACGGGGATGAGAACTCGCTGGCCGGTGTGGAGCAGGCTGCCCAAGCAGGCGTCCAGACCCGCTGTGCCAGGGCCTGGTATCAGAAAAATCTCGCCAGAGGAGTTGATGATGGGCCGAAGGAGATCTAAAATCTCGTGATAGAGATGCACAAAGTCATCCCCATAGTGAGCGATGACCTGAGACCCCATGGCTTCCAGCACATCGTCAAAGACATCCACCGGGCCTACGATGTAGAGTTTCTTCAAGCACTTCCTCCTCAGAAGCGACCTTGCGCCATTGAAAAGCCCTCTCGAGCAAGATTGTAGCACCAGAAGACGGATGGAGCAAGAATCCGCACGCCTGCAGCGGCTTTGCCGCGCGGCAAGGGCGGTGTTATAATGACGCAATGGTTCCGGAACGTCCGAAAAAGGTCTTGAAAGAAGCCCTCCGGCGAATGGCAGGAGCGCTCCGCAAGCCGGGCGCGGCGCTCATCGCGCTGCTGGCTGCCCGCTTTCTTTTTGGCGTCCTTTACAGCGTGATTGTCCCCCTGTGGGAAGCCCCTGATGAATGGGGACATTACGCATTCGTCCGCTACATCGCCACGGAGAAACGCCTTCCCCCGCCCGGCCAAAAACTGGATGTGGAGTTTGACGAATCGCAACAGCCACCCCTGTACTACTTCCTGGGTGGGCTTGCCACAACCTGGGTAGACACGCGAGATTGGAAACAGCCCCCTACGAATCCATATTCTCGCACGGGCACGGGCATCGGCGGGGTGAACATGGCCGTCCACACGCCCGAAGAGGCGTTCCCCTGGCGTGGCGGCGCGCTGGCAGCCCACCTGGCGCGGCTATTGTCTGTTCTCATCAGCACGCTGACCGTGTGGCTCACCTACCGAATTGCGAGTCTCGTGTCGGATGGGTGCGAGTGGCTTTCGCTGACGGCAGCGGCACTGGTGGCTTTTTGGCCCCAGTTTCTCTTCACCGGCAGCGTGGTCACGAATGACATTCTGGTTGTATGCTGCGCGGCATGGGTAGTGTGGGCGCTGTTGAAGGTGATGCGGGGATGGCCGCCGCAGTTTCGCCATCTCATGGAACTTGGGCTTGCCATTGGCGCCTCCATGCTTTCCAAGTATTCAGCATTGGGTCTGACCTTCTTGTTTCCGCTGGCGATTGTGGCGCTTGGAATCAAGGCTTTTGCGAGGCGTGACTTCTCGCCGCGCTTCTGGGGTTTTACGAGCATGATCATTGCCCTCACGCTCGGCGTGGGTGGGTGGTGGTACCTTCGCAATTTCGCAGCCTCCGGCTCGCCGGTGCTGCGCTACCAACTGATGGTGAAATCCCTGTTGAGCGCACTGCAGGACCCCGGATACCTGGGGACTCGGTTGAAGCCCGTGAATCTTGCGGACGCTCTTGACTATGCCTTCGTGACGTTCACCGCATCGTTTGGATGGGGCAATGTCAGTGCGGACCGGTGGGTATACGCCCTCTTTGTGCTCATTCTTCTCGCCGGGGGTGTGGGCTTTCTGGCCTGGGCGGTCCGCCGCAGTTCCCGCGCTCGCCATCTGGGCTGGCTGGCTGCGGCGATGGGTTGCGTCCTAGCGCCTTCGGTCTACCTGATGTTCTATAAAGGCTCATCCTACCTCCGGGGGCGCACGATTCTGGCTATCCTGCCGCCCCTGGCTGTCTTCCTTGCGCTCGGTCTGGGACACTGGCTGCCGCAGGAACGGCGTCGCTGGCTGCCTTTGGCTCTAGGCGCGGTGCTGGCGGTAGTCACCCTTGCCATTCCGTTCCTCTACATCCTGCCTGCCTATGCTACGCCGCCGGTGCTGCCTCCGGACAAACTGGCCGAACTTCCCAATCCGGCATACGTGCGCTTTGGCGAGGAACTGGAGTTTCTCGGATATGAGTACGGCAACAATGGAAGATATGTGCCCGGAGACACGCTGGAAATTCACACCTACTGGCGGGCGCTCCGCCCAATGGAGAAGAACTATACCATCCGTTGGACCATCACGGATGCGGCGGGCAAGCGGCCTTCCGTGACGGAACTGTACCCTGGTTGGGGAAATTATGCGACATCCCTTTGGCGACCGGGCTGGATTGTGTGCGATACCTACCGGATCCCCTTGAGCGAAAAGTTTCCTTCGCCTGGAATCGGGAAGGTCTCGCTTGCTGTCGTGGACAAGGGCGCGGGCGCGTCCCTTGCCGCCGTGGACCCCGAAGGGCAGTTCCTGGGTTTCCAAGTCTCCATCAATCCTTTCAAACTGACGGCGGGGGCGGATGTGAGAGCGCCTTCTGCCGACGCGGAGTATGTTCTGGGGGAGGAGATTCTGCTCCTGGAGCACCAGCTCACCAGGCAGGGCACGTGGGGGCCGCTTCGCCTGGAATTGGTCTGGCAGGCCGTCACGCCCATCCGCAGGGATTATGTGTTCTTTGTTCATGGCTTGGATGAGTCGCAGGGGACAGTGGAGCAGGTTGACATTCAACCTAAGGGAGGCGCGTACCCTACCGGGTTCTGGGACGCGGGGGAGATTGTGCGGGATACTGTTTCTATCCCGTGGCCCAAGAGCCGGCCCTTGAAAGGGTACTCCCTGGGGATAGGCATGTACGAGAGTGACACGATGCAACGTCTTCTGACGTACGATACGTATGGCCGGCGGGTACTTGACGACATGATCGTGCTGCCGTTGGAGTAGAGCAAATTGGCAATTTGCTCTACGGGAGCGCGCACGCGATTGACATGCTGGGGGTAATGGAATAAACTACCACATGCAATGGCCTGGCGAGTCAGGGCGGCAACTGCCGCTTGCTGGGCCACAAGAACACGAGGAAAGTGAGGGGTGGTCAATGGACGAGGAACTGGATCTGCGTGCCGTTTCGCTCGCGATTGTGCGCCGATGGAAACTCATCTTAATCATGTGCGCGCTGGCGCTTGTTGCGGGGGCGTTGGTTATGCTGCTGTCTCCGCCAGAATACCACTCCACTGCAACTGTGGCGGTCGCCAAGCCCCGTTTCATCCTCCGTTTTGACACTAGCATTCAATCGCTGGCAAGGACAGGCGATCGGGATCTGCCTTTGGGGGTAATCGCCACGGACGCATATACCATCATGGCCATGAATGGAGACCTGAAGATTGCGGTGCTCAAGGAATTGGGCTGGAAGATCTCCGTGGATGACCTGAACGAACATATCAAGATAGAAGGCGACAGCGGGGTGATCCAGTTCACAGGGAAGGATTCTGACCCCCAGAAGGCTGCGCAGATCGCCAGCGCGTGGGCGAGATTGTACACAAAGCAACTGAACGAGTCATTCAGTTCCACAACTCCGAATATCCCCATCCTGGAGCAGCAACTGACCGAATCCCGCGGCGAGCTTGATGCGGCCGAAAAGGCCTTGGCCGACTTCCAGGCGACCAGCCGCATCCGGGCCCTGCAGGAGCAATACGACTCCACCGCGACAATCTTCCGCGCGCGGCTGGACTTGGCCAACCGGCTCGGCCTCCTGAAGGCGGATGCGACCGCCCTTCAGAGCCGATTGCAGTCCAGCGAGTCAGCCGTCGCGACCGTAGCGAATCAATTCCAGTCGCTTATACTGGAGACTTTGGCTGTGGGCCCTCAGTCTGGGCCTTCGCTGCAGATGCAGTTCAGCCTGGACAGCGCATCTCTCACGGGCATGTCTTCCTCTGAACTCAGCCGATACCTGGGCGTTTTTGCCGAGGCCATTGACAAGCGGGTGGGTGAGATCAACAAGGAGACCGAAGGGCTTCCCGCGCGGATTGCCGAAATCCAGCAAGAATTGACCATCCAGGAGCAGGAGTATGCGCGGCTTGCGTTGGCCTGCCAGGTCGCAAGAGATACGCTTGAGAGCCTCTCTCGGAAGGTAGACGAAGCGAAGGTGCAGGCCGCCATGGAAGACCCGGAAGTGAAATTGGTCAGTGAGGCGGCTGTTCCGACAGACCCTGTCTGGCCGAAGCCTGCTCTGGTACTCGCGGAGGCCTTGCTGGGAGGGCTGATGGTGGGAGTCCTGGCCGCAGGGTCGTTGAGTTTCTTCAACGATCCTGAAGCCAGAGCGATTTCTCGTCCCCGTCCTTAGAAACTATCTCAAAACTCAGCAGAGGCGGCTCCCATGCCGCCGGGCATCGGGCATGGGAGCCCGATCTGCGCGTTTTGAGATAATCTCTTAGTCCACGACAGACTACCTCTGGGAGATTGCGGGCATGAATGGCTTGCTGCCACAAATCAGGAAGAGGCTACCATTGGGTCAGTTTGGGTGGAACGTCGCCACGCTGGCCGGTGGCACTGCTGTGGGGCAAGCCATCGCGGTTCTGGCCTCACCGCTGTTGACGCGCCTATATGACCCAGCGGACTTCGGCGTGCTGGCGGTTTACACATCGCTTCTCACCATTGCGCTGACCGTTGCCTCGTTGCGCTACGAGATGGCAATTCCCCTGCCGGAGGAGGAATCCACAGGGGCAAATCTGCTGGCGCTATCTCTGGTCATTGTGGCGGTCATGAGCCTCGTAATTGGCGGCGGCGTGTGGCTGTTGGGCGACTCCATCGTGGCCTGGACGAATACGGCTGCGCTGCGCCCCTATCTGTGGCTTCTGCCGCTGGGAGTTCTGGCGGCGGGCATCTACCAGGCATTGAACTACTGGGCGCTCCGCAAAAAGGACTTTGGCCGCATCGCCCAGACCAAATTGAATCAAGCCATCGGCATGGTTGGGATACAACTGGCGACCGGCTTATTCAAGTCTGGCCCGTTGGGACTTCTGCTGGGCGACGTGTTCGGGCGGTTCGGCGGCAGCACCACGCTGGCCGCATTGGCTTGGAAGCGGGACAGGGCGGCGCTGAAAGGCGTGAACCCGGATGGGATCCGCCAGGCGGGGCAGAGATACCGCAAGTTCCCGCTGTTATCCAGCGGTTCGGGGCTTTTGAACAGCGCAGGCGTGCAACTGCCATCGCTTCTGTTCGCTGCATTCTACGGCCCGCAGGTCGCGGGGTGGTACGCCCTGGGGCTGCGAGTGATGGCCGCGCCGATGTCGCTCATCGGGCAGTCTGTCGCCCAGGTCTACTACAGCGAGGCATCTCGGCTGGCTCAGGACAACCCTGCCGGTCTGTACCGTCTGTTCTGGACAACCGCAAAGCGGCTGCTCCTCGTGGGCGGGATTCCCATCGTCATTCTGGGAGTCGCCGGGTCGTGGCTGTTCTCCCTGGTCTTTGGCGCTCCCTGGGCCAGGGCAGGCCTGTACGCGCAGATTCTGGCGCTGGAATATCTGGCGCAATTCATCGTTGTGCCCCTTGCCAAGACCCCCACCGTGCTTGAGCGGCAGGATTTGCAGTTGGCCTGGGATGCCGGGCGTCTGGTGCTGGTTGCCACGAGTCTGGCCGTCGCGAAGGTGATGGCCCTGGCTGACTGGGGAGCAGTGGCAGCATACGGCAGCGCCATGTTGGTGGCCTATGGGGTCCTGTTCTTTCTGTCCAGCAAAGTCCTGCAAAAGCGGGTCCGCGAGTCAGAACTGGCTGCAGATCTGGATGGCGCATAGCGCCTTGTACGCGTCCAGTGCCGAAACCATCCCCAAGGGGCTATGCTACGCAATATGGACATGATTATGCAAGAAGTACAGATCATTGGGCGAGCTGCTTACAAGGGACATGGCGCGAAGACATGAGACACGAGGACCTCATGCCCATGCGCCGAGGAAACCCTGTACGACCGATCCTGACGGGGCTGATCCATGTCGTCAGGTTCTTGTTCTCGTGTGAGTTCATATTTGTCCTTTTTCTGTTCGCCGGACGATACAAGGCAAGCCCTAGCCTGCAATGGGTACCTGTGGACCTGACCGCTTTCTTCTTTGGTCTGAGTGTGGCAATGGGTTCTCTGATTCTTCTCCGGCGAGGCTTTCGCGTCCTTCGTCAATCTTTCAATCTGGTTGTCATTGGACTACTATTCGTTGTTTATGTAGTGACCAGTATGCTTTGGTCGCCAAGTTCCGCATACGCACAAGACAAGGCATTCTACATTGCTACACTGATTTTCTGGCCGCTGATTGCAGCTGCCCTCATAATCGGTTATGATAGGAAGCGCCTGCGCCGCTTCCTCGTGGCGCTCGGCGTGTTTGCAGTCTGGATGTCTCTTGACAACCTTGCTGCATATACTCAGGCGGGGGGATGGACATATTTCGCGGGTTTGGGCCGGCAATACGTGAGCATAGGCCGTGTGATCGGGCTTGGCGTTACCCTTCTTCTGGGATACTTTCTGTTTTTCGCTCGGGGGCGCTGGGGAAAGATCGCGGCGCTGGGGCTTGGAGTAGTTATGGTTGGCTTGCTGCTTGTTGCAGGCGGGCGCAGCCCCTTGATCGCGACTTTGGCAGCAGGCGCTGTGCCGCTTCTTGTTGGCTGGCGGTTTTCCAGTAGCGGTGCTTTCAACCTCAAGCGATATGTGTTCCCCCTGCTAGCCGTGATTGGACTGGGTCTTGCGACGGTCGGTTATCTGCTCATGACGGGGCATCTGACGACTACGTTGGAACGACTTGTGCAAGCGGTCGGGTCTGACCCGGATTCATCTACCCTCGCACGAATCGGCTATTATCAGGCCTCACTTTCCATGTGGGGAGAAAGCCCGCTCGCGGGACGGGGTATAGGCAGTTGGCCCGTATTGATGAGGTTTGGTGATGTTCAGGGCTATCCTCACAACATAATCCTTGAAGTGCTGGCCGAGTTGGGGTTGGTAGGCCTATTGCTTTTCAGCGCTCTGAATGGATATGCATTGCGGACACTTGGAAGCCGGAAATTGATACGCGACGACCCTTTGCGAATGCTGGTGTTGATGCTATATGCGAACGCTTTGCTCAACGCTCTCGCGTCCGGCGACATACCAGCCAACCGGGTTCTGTTTGCATTCCTAGGTCTGATGACCTTCTTGAAGGGAGAGCGCGCTCAACACGCCCATGGTGGTCCGTCTGACTTCTGTCCACATGCCATTTGACACGCGCATGTTTCATGGTGCTGCAAAAGCGCGTCCGTGAACCACCCCTGGCTGCGGATCCGGATGGTGCATGGCGCCTTGTGTGCGTCTTGTGCGGGAACTACGCCCACAAGGGGCTATGCTATGCAGTCTGACCCAGAATTGAAGGGCGGCCCGTCACTGTGACGGAGCCGTGTGAGGAACTTGTGATGAAGGTGTCTGACACCGTAAAACGAGCGGGCGCAAGGATTTGCGTTGTCCTGGGCGCTCTGGCATATATGGCCGTTCTGCAATGGGCCTATGCTACTGCCATGTCCGACTGGCGGTACATGGGCTACACGTATTATCCCCCGCCGCTGGGTTACAGCGTGCTGGCCTGGATCCTTGCCATCGTCCCGTCGCTCTGGATGCCCGTCCGGCTTCGCAGGCCATCGCAGATCGCCTACTGGCTGCTGTACGTCGTGGTGTTTGTGCCCGCCTGTTTCGTGCCGCTCTACGCAGTCCACGTTGATCCTGCCCTCATTATGACGCTGTCGCTTTGTCTATTTGCGGCGCTCGCGCTCCTGGGCGGCATCTATTGGCTCCCGCTCGTGCGCATACCGCGGATTCGGGTTCCCCGAAAAGCCTTCTGGGCGGGTGTTATCCTGCTGAGCCTGTTGTTCTACGCGATGATCTTCTCGGCCTATGGCATGAACTTCCGGTTTGTGTCGCTTGAGGCAATATACGAACTTCGGTCTACGTTCAAAGAGATCAGGGCGGCCAGCGGAGGCCTGCTGGGGTATGCCGTGGGATGGCAGTCCAACGCGCTCAACCCGTTGCTCATCGCCCAGGGCCTGGTTTCGGGAAACGTCGTCATGTTGCTGGTGGGCATTCTGGGGCAGGCTGCGATATACTCCGTCACGGGGTACAAGAGCGCGCTGTTTTCCGGGGGATTGCTGCTGGCCCTTCTGCTGGCGCTGCGCTCCAAGGGCAAGCGCATGGGATTGTTATTTGTCTGGGGGTCTGTGGGGCTAGTGCTCGTGTCCGCCCTGCTGCAATTGTGGTACAACGCCGGCACGCTCTTCTCGGTTTTTGTGCGCCGCTTGATCATCACGCCTGGACTTCTGACCGGATACTATCTTGAGTTTTTTTCTCAGGGTGAGAAGGTTTTTCTGAGTCATAGTGTGCTCAGGTCATTCATAGAATATCCGTACAACCTAGCCCCCGCGTACAAGATAGGCTCGCTCTATTTCAACGATCCGTCCATATCGGCGAACGCCAACCTGTGGGCCGACGCCTACGCGAATTTCGGTTTCGCGGGCATCTTTGGGTTCACCTTCATCGTGGGACTGGTCATGTGGCTTTTTGACAGCCTTGCGAAGGGCCGCGACATCCGGCTGACGGGGCTACTGTTTGGCATGCCCGCGTTTTACCTGACGAACACCGCCCTGCTCACTTCGCTGCTGACTCACGGGATAGGGCTGGTCCTCGTGGTCATCTACTTCCTGCCGAGAACGGAGAGGCACGAAAAGGCGGTGGAGCAAGTTCCTGCCCATGCGGGCGAGGATGCGTACAATGTCCAAAGGGAGTAAAATAGTCCACGCGAGCAGCGTGCATAATCCTTTTGACGTGCGCATCTTCCATAAGGAATGTAGAACTCTGGCCGATGCCGGATATGATGTGGTTCTTGTCGTCCCGCACGAGCGAGATGAAACCGTGTATGGGGTGCGAATCCGGGCGGTGCCTAAGCCCAAGAACCGGCTGCGGCGGATGCTGTGCACGACCTGGCAGGTGTTTCGGGCAGCGATGGAAGGGAAGTCGCCGGTGGTTCATCTGCACGATCCGGAATTGCTCCTCGCCGGGCTTCTGTTGCGGGCGTTGGGCAGGCGGGTGATCTACGATATTCACGAGGACTACGTGACCTCCATCCGCCAGAAGGAGTATCTGCCGCGATGGGTGCGCGCGCCGCTTGCGGGAATCTGGAATTGGGCCGAGGTCGCGGCTTCCAGGCCCTTTCGTATTATTATCGCAGAGAGGTACTACGCAAGACGGTTTCCGAAGGGGGCGCCCATCCTGAATTACCCCGTCCGGAGGGGGGTGGGGCGCCCTGCCGCTTCTGAGGGCGCAAACGCTGACCGTCCCCGCGTGCTCTACACCGGCAACGTGACGCGGGATCGCGGCGCGTTGCGCTGCGCGGAGATAGCGGCCCTCATGGAAGGCGTGGAAGTCTTCGTCGTGGGCCGTTGCAGCAACGAACTCGTGGAGGAGATGCGCCAGATCGCCGGGAACGGCAAAGAGCGACTGCACATGGAGGGTGGGGATGCCTTTGTGCCGCACGAGCGCATAGAGGCTTACTATGCCGAAGAGGGATGGACCGCCGGCCTGGCCGTGTTCCCGCCCAGCCCTCACTACATGGAGAAGGAGCTGACCAAACTGTTTGAATACATGGAGGCCGGGATACCGGTCGTCTGTTCGGACTTTCCGGTGTGGCGAGCCATCGTGGGGGAGACAGGCGCGGGGATCTGTGTAGACCCGCAGGACACAACCGCCCTCACCGATGCCATTCGCTACCTGGCGGAGCATCCCGAAGAAGCGGCGCGTATGGGAAGACGCGGCCAAGAATTGGTGCGCACGCGCTACAATTGGGATGCGGAAGCAGCGAAACTGCTGGCTTTGTACGAGGTACTGACGGCATAGGCGGGTATGCGCTGGCCGCATGTAGGGGCGAAGCATTTGCCCGCGATGCCCCGCACAGACTTCCGAAGTCTTCGAGACTTCGGAAGTCTGTGCGGGCAAATGTTTCGTCCCTACACAGGTGAAACACACGGAGGAGGAAGTGTCTCTGGTCATCATCTGGTGGGTTCTGGCTTTCCTGACGTTCTACACCTACGCAGGTTATCCATTGCTGCTGTGGACGCTTGCGCGCCTGCGCCCACGTCCTGTGCCCTGCGCGGACGCTCAACCCGCCGTCTCGCTCATCATCGCGGCTCACAACGAGGAGATCTGCCTCCGGGAGAAGTTGGAGAACTCGCTGGCCCTGAACTACCCGCGAGAGAAACTGGAAATCATCGTGGCCTCAGACGCTTCCACGGACGGCACCAACGCCATCGCAACCGAATACGCGGGACGGGGCGTCCGCCTCAACGCAATCCCGGAGCACCGAGGCAAGTCCTACGCGCAGAACGAGACCGTTGGACTGACAACCGGCGAGGTATTCGCCTTCTCAGACGCCAACTCCATGTATGAGCCTGACGCCATCGCCAAACTGGTCCGCAACTTCGCAGACCCGAACGTGGGCTACGTCAGCGGGGAACTGCGCTACCGCAAGGCGCGCTCGGCCATCGGCGCGGGCGAAGGGATGTACTGGCGCTACGAGACGTGGATCAAGCGGTGGGAAAGCCTGACGGGGAACATCATCAACGGCAACGGCGCAATCTACGCCGTGCCGCGCAGGCACTTCATCCCCGTGCCGGAATACACCGGCGCGGACATCTGGCTCCCGCTGGCTCAGATTCGCCGGGGGCTGCGGACTGTACACGAGCCGGAGGCTGTGGCCTACGAGGAGACCGCCGTCACCGCCGCCGACGAGTTCGGACGCAAGCACCGCAGCATCGCCCGCACCCTGGGCGCGCTTAGCGAGAATGTTTCGCTGCTCAACCCGTTCCGCCATGGGCTTGTGTCGCTGAAACTGCTCTCCCACCGCCACCTGCGCTATCTAGTTCCGATTTTCGTCGTTCTACTCTTCGTGTTGAACTTCTTCCTTCTGCAACATCCTTTCTTTCAGGTGGTGATGGGTCTTCAGGCGGCATTCTACCTGTTCGCGGGGATTGGAGCCGGTCTGCAAACTCGCGGAAGATCCGTGTTGATGTTCTCCATGCCCTACCACTTCTGCGTCGTGAACGTCGCCGCGTTGAAGGGGGCGCTGCGTTTTCTGCGCAGAGAAAAGGTGCGGGTCTGGGAAAAGGCTCCTTCCACGCGCACTCATCAGTCTGGAGGGCAGCAATGAGTGAGCGGCCAGACCTCATGTTCTCTCGTCACCACGCGCGGCGGGTTGGCTGGCTCGCGCTGGCGTTCCTTCTGTTCCTGGTCTTGTATCCCTCGCCGGCCTTTCCCTGGTCGCCCGCGGAGCGCAATGCGTCGGGTTTCGCCGAATCGGACTACCGCGAAATCGGGGGCTTCCTGC
>Ga0315291_10002742_pt1 | contig 22926 bp, 17 predicted proteins | sample YL17G12_20_MG_FD_203070 | JGI IMG/M metagenome (GOLD analysis project Ga0315291, IMG submission 203070) | Sediment microbial communities from Yellowstone Lake, YNP, Wyoming, USA - YL17G12_20 | ecosystem: Environmental > Aquatic > Freshwater > Lake > Sediment | place: USA: Wyoming | collected... | reverse complement strand
ACTTCCGCGAGTTCACCAGATACGGAGCCATGGTGCCGCCTGAGGACAAGGATGCGTGTCTGTTGCCCCGTCGCTTCGGCGGCCGCTACGCCCTGATCCACCGACCCATGATCAGACAAGAGGCGCATATATGGATGTCGTTCTCGCCAGACCTGAAGCACTGGGGAGACCATCGGGTTCTCCTTCATACCAGGCCCGGATGGTGGGATAGCCGCCGAGTTGGACTGGGCACCCAGCCGATCGAGACCACCGAGGGCTGGCTGATTCTCTACCACGGGGTAAGAAGCACCGCCGCCGGCGCGATCTACCGAGTCGGCCTGGCCTTGCTGGATCTGGAGCAGCCCTGGAAGGTCATCCGCCGAAGTGACGAGTGGGTGCTTGGCCCAAAGGAGCCTTACGAGCGGCTTGGTGACGTTCCCGATGTCGTCTTCCCTACCGGCGCAATCCTGGATCGAGAGGCGAATGAGTTTCGCCTATACTACGGTGCGGCCGACAGCTCGGTGGGGCTGGCGCTGGCGGACCCCGAAGAACTCATCGAATACATCAAGTCTTGCCCTGCTGTCGGATGACGTCACCGGGCAACAGGAGTCCGATTGGGAAGGCTGACTGTGAGACGAGTATGATGAAGGACAGGCCGAGGCTGCTCATCATCGCGCCCGCATGGTCGCAGGGCTGGTGGGGCGGAGGCAAGGTGCTGGCACCCCCATTGGTGTTGCCGTTGCTGGCGGCGCTGACACCAGCCGATGTGGATATACGGCTGGTGGACGAAAACGTCGAGTTGGTTGATGTGAACGCCCCGGCCGATTGGGTCGCGATCACCTGCATGACCGCGTCAGCACCCCGCGCCTATGCGATCGCCGACGCGTTTCGCCAGCGAGGGATACCAGTGGTCATGGGCGGCATCCATCCGACGGTGCTGCCCGATGAGGTCGCCGCTCACGCCGACGCGGTGGTGATCGGAGAGGCAGAACCGGTGTGGCGGGAGGTGGTGGCGGACCTGGCAGCCGATCGCCTGAGGCCGCGGTACGACCATGTTGGTTACTCCGACCTCGTGGGGCTTCCTCGCCCTCGCCGCGACCTGCTCCAGGTCGAGCGGTACCTCACCACAAACATCGTCCAGACCGCGCGAGGGTGCCCGAATGCGTGCTCTTTCTGCACGGTGAGCACGGTGTCAGGGAGGCAGTACCGCTTCCGCCCCGTTCCCGAGGTGGTGGAGGAAGTCCGATCGCTGTCGGGTGGATGGGTCGGGTTCGTTGATGACAACATCGCTGGTCATGCCCGGCGGGCGAAGGAGCTGTTCGAGGCGCTGATTCCGCTCAAGCGCCGCTGGATCGGCCAGGCCGATCTGACCATGGCCAGGGATCCCGAGTTGCTTTCCCTCGCCGCGCGCAGCGGCTGCCAGGCGATGTTCGTGGGCCTGGAGTCGCTTTCACAGGAGAACCTACGCGCCACCCACAAGGTGCCGAATGTGGGAACCGATATTGGCGCGGCCATCACCACGATCCACAAGGCCGGCATCGAGATTATCGGGTCGTTCGTCTTGGGGCTCGACGGGGATGACCGCGGCGTCTTCGCCAGGACGGTGGAGTTCGCGGAGCGGCACAAGCTGGTCGCCGCCCAATTCGCGGTGCTCACTCCCTTCCCGGGCACGGCGATGCGCCAGCAGCTCGAGGGCGAGAACAGGATTCTGGATCACGACTGGTCGCACTACACCATGAGCAACGTCGTGTTCCGGCCCCGGCACATGACCGACCTCGAACTGCGGGCGGGGCAGAAGTATGCCTACGGCCGCTTCTACTCCATACCCTCGATCCTCAAGCGCAGCTTCACCGTGCGCAGGAAGTTCGTCGGCCGTCTCCTCGTCAACTTCAGCTACCGCGGCATCAACCGGGGCAAGGGTATGCACGACCGCCTCCCCGCGCAGCGTCGCCCAAAACCGCTGCGTGCGAGCGGCGCTTCGTAGGCCATCTCCACACACGGGCCTGCAATGCCTCGGCGTCCCGTTCCGTCCCGAGAGCTGCCCCGGCAAATGGCTAGAGCCTGTACGCCGATTCACTCACCGAGCCGGGGCGACGTCTCGCGGAAGGCTCACGCGGGCAGCAAGCCGTCCAGTTGCCAACATAGGTGGTTCACAGAACATGCGGCTCCTTCTTCGGCGCCAAGTCGGTCTATGACGCGCCGCTTGCCGCTGGGCCCTGATGAGTGCCGGATGTTCGAGCAAGAAGATATGGGAATGGGATCGCAATCAGGTCCCCGACGATGTAGGTGGCGAATACGGCCGCGTTAAGGAGACCGTACTCCGGGAATCGGCCTCTGATGAGCAGGGGAAGAACGACGGCGACGAACCAGACTGACTTGTAGCAGAGCTGAAGAAGCAGGACCGGTGCAAACTTCAGGGGATCGCGCAAGCCGAGCACAGATAGGACTGCAAAGGCAACATAGACGCTGCCCACTATGCTCAAGGCAATAGGCTCGTCCCCCGGCCACCGGAAGAGCGCTTTCGTCAGTTCCGGTACGATGACGATTCCCAGTCCGAACCCGCCGGCTCCCAGAATGGTGTAGAGATACATGAACCTAATCCAGCCTTGCCGAATCACGGAGGGCTTCGGCATCTTTCCCACCTCCTTCCGACCGCGAGGGCAACTACCGCGGTCAGGCCTAACTGGAACCAGTATCTGTGTTCTGGGAACGGCTTCTGGAACCTAGCGGCCGAGAGCCGGAGGTGACCTTGTGTAACGGGCGCCGGCAAGAGAGGGAGGGCGGAGCGTTTCCTCGAAGAAGGGGCGCTCGATGACGCTGGTCGGGTACACTAAGCAGGAATCCCTCCGACCGTGGCAGAGCGGCTCCGCGACCGCCTGCCTGCGGATGCTCCGGCGTACGCACCCGGGCGGCGGCGAGCGGTTTCCTTCTGTGGGCCGAAGCAGTCAGCAACCGGCACACCTGGAGCTGTGAGGACAGGGATGTCCAGGGAATGGACACGGACCGAGAGTCGTCCCATTAGTGAGTCTGAGCGCAACCGAGGCGCGAGTGCCGACTACAGGGCAGTCGCGGGTGTGCGCGCCGAGGGGAGCGGTTGCGCGTCAGGATGCCGTTACATACCAACTAAGGGCATGATTGGATAGAGATGAGAGCTATTCCCGTGGTCGGCGTGCTGGTCGTTCTCGCGGCTTCTGTGGTCGCAGCCGACACCGCAGGGCTATCGCAAGAGATGTGGGAGCGAGTGCGTGCGGCTGAGCCACTTGTTGTGGAACTGGCGCCGACGCCATCGCCGGAGGCTCCTGCCAGCCTCAGGCTGAAGGAGTGCATCGCTCTCGCGTTTCGCCACAACTCGGGCTTTCGCCAGGACCAGGAGCGGCTGGTGAATGCCCGGCGGGGATTGTGGATCGCGGATCAGCGGCTTTATCCAACCGTGTCCACTGAAGCGGAGCGATCCAAAGATCCGGGAGGCGAAGCGGAAACCAGTCTGTCGACCAGCATCGGGTTGCGCTGGGAGGCGCTGGGCGGGGGTTCTCTCGGGACTGGTGTCGGGACGGGCAGCCAGAGCACCTTCGGCGACCTGCTCTCGCAAGAGCCGTCCATCACGGTTGACTACGAGCAGCCCCTGATGCGGGGGGCCGGTCTATCCTCCTCAACCGCAGAGCGCATCCGCAGTGCGGGCACCAGCCTGGCGGCGCAGGAGTTGTCGTTCTACGATGCGCAGCAGGACCTGGCCCAGAGCATCATTGATGACTACTGCTCGGTGCTCCTGGCGCTGGGAGAGGTGGAGATCGCTCAGCGTTCGGCGGACAGGGCGAAGCTTCTATATGACATCAACTATGCGAAGTTCAGCGGGGAGAGTCTGGTGCAGCCCGGTGAGGAGTGGGTGAGCCAGGTGGCGGAGATTGACGTGGACCAGGCGCGCCTGAGCTGGGACCGGTCGAAGCAGCAGTTGATCAGCAGGCAGCAGGCCTCGCGCGACGCGATGGACCGCCTGCTGCTGGACATGGGCATCATCCCCGCTGCCAGCCCCGAGCTTACCACCGCCATCGTTTACTCGGCGCAGGAGTACGATGAGGCAGCGCTGGTGCAGACGGCTCTCGCTAACAGCACAGAGGTGGGGCGGCTGGAGTTGAGCCGACAAGATGCGGTTGCGGATCTCCGGATCGCTCGCAGCGAGGATCGGCCGGATGTTATTGCCAGCGTGGGCGTCACCAACCCGGGTGAGACCGAGAGCGAGACGAGCCTTGGCACTGGCTGGTTTGGCGGCGTCCGCGCTGAGCTCCCGCTGTTCGATCGGCGTCGCAAGGAGGGGGTGACGGGCGCAGAGCGTGCTCTCTCCGTATTGGAGCAGCGCGTTGTCGCGACCCGGGACAGGGTGGCACAGGAGGTGCAGCGCCAGGTGCGGGCCGCTGTCAGCTCGCGCGCACGGATTGACATCGGGGAGCAGTCGGTGGCGCTGGCCCGCAAGAGCCGCGAGGCGGCTCAGGGGATGTACGATGAGGGTCTGAGCGACTACCTGCGGGTGCTAGATGCGGAGGACCGGTTGGTGGAGGCAGAGCGCTCGCTGCTCCAGGAGCAGGTCCAGTATTTCCTCACCACGGTGCAGATACGCAGGTCTCTGGGAGAGGATATCACCGAGGGACTGCCCAGCTAGGAGCGGCAGAGATGAAGCGCTACGTGATAGGCCTGGTGGTACTGGCGCTGGCGGCCGGCGGCGCCTGGGCCTGGCGGGGCCTGGGCCGGCGCCCTGCCGCGGTGGGCATCGCGGTCACCGCGGCGACCCGCGGGGAGCTGGTGGTCAGCCTGACGGCTGAGGGAATCCTGCAAAGCGATAACTCGGTCACTGTAAGCACAGGCAAGGCGCCGGGCCGGCTAACCGTGATCGTCCCGGATGGGACGGTGGTGCGGGCGGGGGACGTTTTCTGCCGCATCGAAGCGCGCGAGCTGCTTCGCCGGCAGACTGACGCGGAGCTGGCGATGAAGCAGGCGCAGGAGGAGATCGACAGGTCTCGCGACAGCGCCCAAGAGCGGTATGATGACGACCAGCGCTCGCTCGAGCAGAGCAAGAGGACCTTCCAGGTCTGGGAGGAGTCTATTGGTGTGCGCACCAAGCAGGCCGAGGACCAGCTCGAGTTCGATCGCGCCGAGGCCGACCGCCTACGGCTGGAGTACGACCGAGCGCAACGACTGGCCGACAAGGGCTATGCGGCTGCGGCCGAAGCAGAGATCGCCAAGGCCGCTTACGAAGCACAGAAGTTCAAGATAGAGCAGAGCACGAAGGACTTGGAGTTGAGCCGCCAGCAGACCGAGGCCGAGCGGCGGCAGAAGCAGGGCCAACTCGCCGCGGCCGAGCAGCGAGCGGAGATCTCCCGCACACGGATCGCCCAGCGCGTCGCGCATGCGGAGCGTCACGCGGAGGTGGCCGCGAAGGAACTCGCAGACGTCTCGGCGGCCCTCGCCGAGACCACGATCACGGCGCCGGTCTCGGGTACGGTCTCGCTGTTCTCCACCTGGCGGGGTGGTGAGCGGCGATCCTGGCGAGAGGGCGATCAGGTTTCCTCGGGCACCCCGCTGGGCAGTATCTCCGGCAGCGAGAACATGTCGCTGGGGTGCCGAGTTGCGGAGAGCCACATCGCCGCGCTCCGCAAGGGGCAGGAGGCCGAGATCGAGTTCGACTCTCTGGTTGGGCGCACGTTCGCTGGCGTCGTCTCATCCGTTGGCGTCGTAGCACGGGAGGTCTGGGTGTGGGAAGACCCGACGGCAGAGGCGAACGAACGTGTTTTCGACGTGCTGGTGAAGGTGAAGCAGACGCCCGGAACGCTCCTGAAGCCAGGCCTCAACGGGCGGGCGCGAATCGTCCTGAAGCGACTTCCTAACGTGCTCTTCGTGCCGCTGGAGGCGGTGTTCGAGCGAGAGGGAAAGAGCTATGCCTTCATCAAACAGGGGGCTGCCTTCGTGCGTCGAGAGGTACAGCCAGGAGAGCGCAACGACGTGGCGGTGGTGGTGCGCAGGGGCCTGACCGAAGGAGATCTGGTGGCATTGTCAGATCCTACGCGAGCGCCAGAGCCAACAGCGAGGAAGGCGCAATGAGCCTGGTCGAGGTGCGGGATCTGACAAAGATATACCACACGGGCACGGTCGAGGTCGAGGCCCTCCGCGGGGTCGACTTCGACATAGAAGAAGGGGAGCTGGTGGCGATCATGGGCCGCTCCGGCTCGGGGAAGACTACCCTGCTAAACATCCTTGGCTGTGTGGAGAAGCCAACCAGGGGCCGCTATGTGCTGGCCGGGGAAGAGGTGGCGAGGCTGAACGATGCTCAGCGCTCGACCCTTCGGCTGCGCCGCATCGGATTCGTGTTCCAGTCCTACAACTTGCTGCCCAGCCTATCGGCGATCGACAATGTGCTGCTTCCCACCGTCTACAGCGGCGTCAACGACGCGCATAAGCGGGCGCTGGATGCCCTCGACCGAGTGGGGTTGGCCGAGCGAGCGCATCACCGCCCCTCGCAGCTTTCCGGCGGAGAGCAGCAGCGCGTCGCCATTGCCCGTGCCCTCATCAACAACCCCTCGATCATCCTCGCGGACGAGCCCACCGGGAACCTCGACACGCGGCGCGGAGAGGATGTGCTCGCTCTCTTCCAGGAGCTGCACAGGGAGGGGATCACCATTGTGCTGGTCACGCACGAGGAGCAGGTGGCTGATCACGCTCAGCGCATCGTGCGCCTGATGGACGGCCGCCTTTCGGGTGACAGGCGCGTGGAGCAGCCGCTGGACGCCCGAACGGTGCTCGCCCAGATGCTCGCGGCGAGCGAGGAGCCGCTATGAGCAAGCTTATCTATCTGGCGCTCGTGCTCGCGCTCGTGGCGGTAGGTGGCGGGCGATTCCGCGCAATCAGCGCTGCGCACAACGCTGACAAGACCCGGGTCCCAACCGCAGAGGTAACGCGCGGGCCGCTGGTTGTCACGCTCCCGGTGAGCGGGGCGCTTCAGTCCGCCGAGGAGACGCAGGTGCGCGGCGAGATCCCCGGCATCCTTATTGACATCTGTCAGGACAACACGGCCGTCAAGCCCGGCGATTTCATCTTCCAGCTAGACACCAAAGAGCTCGTCAAGCAGCGCGACGAGTTGACGCGGGCCCTTGTGGATGCCGAGGAGGGCCTGAACAACACTCAGGCCGAGGGTGAGACCGGGATCGCGCAGGCGGAAAGCGACGCGGCAGCGGCGGAGGAATCCCTCGCGCTGGCGCGAGAGAAGGCGCGAGCTGAAAACGAGAAGATGGCCGCCCAGGTCAGGTATGCCGAGGGCGAGACCGCACGAGCGGAGCGAGAACTGGCCCGGTCCCAAAGGCTGGCGAAGATGAACTACATCGCTGGCACGAAGCTGCGAGAGGCGGAGAAGGCGTTCCGTCGCCAGCAGTTCGAACTCGAGCAGCAGCGCGCGCAGCAGGCGGACACGGAGAAGCGCACGGCCGAACAGGTGCAAGACCAGGAGACAGCCCTCGCGCTTGCACAGCACGCGCTGGAAACGGCTAAGGCCGACATGCTGGAGGAAATGGGGGGCGCCCGGGTCGACGTCGCCGAGGCGAAGCGCAAGCTTGACGACGTTGACAAGAAGATCGCGCAGTGTACGGTGACCGCCCCGGTCGCGGGCCTGGCGGTCATCCAGACCAACGACGATAACTGGCCCGAGCGCCGCCCGTATCGCCTGGGCGACCAGGTGGAGACCGGCTCCGCTCCGGTGATGATTTACGACACAAGCAAGATGCAGGTGCGCTGCCAGATAGGCGAGATGGACATCACGCGAGTGCACCAGGGCCAGGAGACCTTCGTCACCACCACGAGCGAGGCCGAGAGGCGGTATCGCGCGAAGGTCGCCCTGGTCGAGGAGCTGGCCCAGGAAGCCAACGTCTGGCAAGGCGGCACCCCTGGCAAGAAGGTTTTCGGGGTCCTCATCACTCTGAGCGAGTCGGATCCCAGCCGCCTGCGGCCCGGGATGACCGTGGACCTCGAGATTGTGGTGGACAAGGTGCCGGAGGCCACCATGGCACCCATTCGTGCCGTCTTGACTGAGAACGGAAAGCAGTTCGTCTACCGCGTCCGTGGGGAAGGCTTCGAGCGCGTGTCGGTCACCACCGGCGACCGGAACGACCTGATGATCCAAGTGCGCAGTGGCCTGCGTGCTGGCGACCGGGTCGCGCTGGTGCGTCCTCCCGCTCTGCCCGTGCGGACTGCGCAGGTGAAGCGATGAGATCCCGCATTCCTCCCATTCTGCTTGGCTTGGCGTTGCTTCTGGGCACGGTGGGTTGGTTCGGAGCGCGGGCGAGGCCCGCTCGGACCGGTCACACGGTGGAGGGCGCGCAGCTTGTCGTGACGACCACCGCGAAGCGTGAGGATCTCCTTCTCACCGTAACGGAAACCGGCGCCGTCGTCGCGAGGAACGCAACCCCGGTCATCCCGGACATCTCCGGCCGGGTGAAGTGGATCTGCGCGAATGGCATCGTCGTCTCCGCCGACGACACTATACTGCGCCTCGACCCGACCAGCTTCCAGGAGCAGGTGACCGATCTCACCGTGAGATACGAGGAGGCCGTACGCCGCCAGGCCCAGGCCGATGCTGTCGGCAAGGCTCGTATGAAGGAGACGAGGCTGCGCCTGCGGCGCGCCCAGGACGACGTGACTGCCTTCGAGCGGCAGCAGCAGGCCGCTCTCCAGCAGTCGGACGATTCGATTGCTTTTGACGCGGCCGAACTCGAGCACCGTCGGGAAGACGCCGAGGTGAAGCGGAGGTTGGCGGCCAAGGGCCTCGTTCCCGGAACGGACGTGGAGCGCGAGGCGGCGGCGGTGAATGCCGCTGAGTTCTCCCTGAAGCGCGCCCGCAGCGATTACGAGTTGAAGAAATCACAGGCGGCCTCAGACGCGGCGGATCGCCAGCAGAACGTGAACTACACCAGGAGCAGCATGTCCCGCGCCCGCACGTGGTCGGACCGGGAAGTGCGCATGAGCGGCAATGAGGTTGAGAACCTGAAGCTGGCGCTGGAACGCGCCCGCGACGACCTGGCACGAACCACGATAACAGCGCCCAAGAAGGGCCTTCTGGTCCTCTCCGCGCAGGGCGGTTGGCGCGGGGACGCACAACTGCCACGTCTCGGCGACTGGATCTCTCAGGGGCGTGAGGTCGCGCAGATCATCAGTCTCGATCGCATGCAGGTGAAGCTGGAACTCAATCAGGCCGAGATCACCGGGGTGAGAATGGGGCAGCAGGCGGAGGTGACCATCGAGGCACTTCCCGACACGGTGCTCAAGGGGAAAGTGACGGCAATCGGGCAGACCGCCCGTCGGCCGCCAGTGCAGGGATGGATGGGTATGTCGGCTACGGCCACCTTCCCAGTTACCATCGATCTGCCCCCGACGGGCAAGGCCTTGATTCGCCCGGGGATGCGGGCTGCTGTTCGAATCGTATACCGGCGGATCAAGGGAGCCATCATAGTGCCGTCCGGGTGCATCTTCCGCCGCGACGGCCATTCGATAGTCTTCGTGGAGCGCGGGGGCAAGTTCACGCCTGTTGCAGTCACCCCAGGTGAGTCCAATGGCGACTACACTGCGATCACGCAGGGCCTCAAGGAGGGCGAGGGGATCGCTCTCAACGACCTCGGAGCGCCAGCGCCCACGGTACCCCGCGCCGATCAGTCGAGGGGGCGGCGCCAATGAGGCTGAACCTCGCCACGTTCACTGCTCCGACCAAGACCGGCTTCCGTGAGCTGTGGAGCCACAAGCTCCGCTCTCTGCTCACCATGCTGGGTGTTATCTTCGGTGTCGCGGCGGTGATCGCGATGGTCTCCATCGGCGAGGGGGCGAGACAGGAGACGCTCCAGCAGATCGAGCAGCTCGGAATAGACGTCCTGCACGTGCGGCGGGTGGCGCTGGCGGGCGAGATGCAGACCCAGGCGACGAAGAAGTCTCCCTACGGTCTCAACTATGGCGACGCCCTGGCGCTTGGCGAGCTGTGCGACTTCGCCACGCGCGTTGTGCCGTCATGCCGCATCTTTGGCGAGGTGTCGGCCGCCGGGAAGGCCGTAGACGCCCGCGTGTTCGGCACCTCACCGGACTACATCAACACGTCTCACCTCGGCCTGGCCGAGGGCCGGTTCATTGATGAAACGGACGTGGACCGGCGCGCGCATGTCTGCGTGCTGGGTGCAGAGGTGAAGCGGGAGGGTTTCGCCTTCGAGAATCCGGTCGGGAAGTTCATCAAGATCGGCCTGAGCAACTTCCGCGTGATTGGGGTGATGCAGGAGCGAGTGCTGGAGACTTCGGAGACGACCTTTGCCCTGCGCGACCTCAACCAGGACGTCTATATCCCCATCACAGTTGCCATGGAAGACTTCCAGCTCTACATGGAGAAGGCGATTCCGATGAACCCAGAGGCGGTGATGGGGTTAGTGGGCTCGATGTTCGAGCGGCCGCCGCTCAACCGACGGCCCATCAGCGAGATCGCCCTCCAGGTGAGGGATCCAGAGAAGACGGTTCCGGCCGCGCAGGTGGTCAAGCAGATCATCGCGCAGCGCCATGGCGACGTCGAAGACTTCGAGATCATCATCCCGATCGAACTGCTGCGGCAGCGCCAACAGACCCAGCGCATCTTCAACATTGTGATGGGGGCCATTGCGGGCATTTCGCTGCTCGTAGGCGGCATCGGGATCATGAACATCATGCTGGCCACCGTCACGCAGCGAGCGCGCGAGATCGGAATCCGCCGCTGCATTGGCGCCAAGCGGGGGGATATCGTGCGCCAGTTCCTGGTCGAGTGCCTGGTGATCACCATGATCGGAGGCATCCTTGGGGTGGGAGCTGGCGTGGCGGCAGCACAGGGGATATCGCAGTTTGCCGGCTGGAAGACTGTCGTGGCCGGCTCCGCAGTGATGCTCTCGCTCGTGGTTTCCGTGTCCGTCGGTCTGATATTCGGCCTCTACCCGGCCATTCGCGCAGCCTCTATCGAGCCCATGGAGGCGCTCAGGGCGGAGTAGGTGTTCGGCGGCGGACGGCCGCCAGTCCCGGAGGACGCGATGCCGGACGGGGCTGGACGGGTGTCCGAGGGCTGGTGGAATCCGTCTGCCACACAACTCGTCAAGGTTGATGACCGACTGTGGTGAAGACCGAGTCCGTGGAGAGGAGGTAGGTGCAGTGAGACGCTTTGGCATTGCCGTGTTGGCGATGGCCGGTCTCCTTCTGCTGGCGATGGGAATGCTCGTCGCTCAGCAGGAAGGAGGTGCCAGTGGTACCCGCGGTGAGGGAGCGTACGCTGGGCAGGGACCTTTGGGGGGTCGTACGGGCAGCGCAGACCGAGATCTCGAGCGGCTGAGCAGGACGCTGACCGAAGCAGGGCTGATCGGTACCGAGCGGAGCGCAGCGGAGACGGCGGCGAAGGCGAAGCTGGAGGCGCGCCGGGAGCTAGTCACGGCGCTTGAGGAGTTGCGCGCGGCGACCGAAGACACGAAGGCGACCGATGAGAAGCTCGGCAAGGCGATGGCCGCGTACCGGAAGGCGCTCAGCAAGTACCGAGGCCAGGTCGAGGCGCAAGACCGAGCGCTCGCAGCAAAGCTCTCCGTGCGTAGCCAGGCCAGATGCTTGGCAGCGGGGATCCTCGACAACGGCCTGTTGATGGGCGGTGGAGGCGTCCGCCGGGGCGCGCGCGGGGAGCGGCCGGCTCGGTAGGCGTGTCGACAGCCCATACAGACCGCGCGAAACGGGAAGCTGTGGTTGTTGACAGGCTGTCTGCGCGTCTGCATCGGGAAGGCAGCGTCTCAGGTGGCTTGTCACGCTCAGCGATCGGTGCGCCGGAGCCACGCGCCACGGCCGAGCATGGGGGCCCCACCGGGCTGCCTTCTACCGAGTAGTGACGAACACGTGCTTGGCGAAGGCCGTTACCGTGATCATGGCGACAGCAGCAGCGGAAGTCTGTACCGTCTGGCGCGGTTCCTCTCCCCGGCCCAACGCGCGGCACCTCTTCGAAGGCAGATGGCTTACGCTCGCAGCGCCGCCAGCACGCGCTCGGGCGACATGGGCATGGCTCGCAGCCGCTTCGCGGTCGCGTCGAAGATGGCAGCGTTGATAGCGGCGGCAATCGGCAAGATGGACGGCTCACCGGCTGCTTGCGGTGGGTGGAAAAGGGGGGGTCGCCGTTTGACCTGGGAAGTCGCCCCCCTGGTATGCTGTCGAGCGAGATGGGCTGAGCAACGAGACAACCCGACGGCGCAAGCCGGGAGGTGGGGTGCGCCACAGGCAGCTACAGATCACCGTTTCCCCGCTTTGTCATACACCTAGTCGCGTCCTGATACCGTGCGTGTCCTCACCGACCCGACCGCGCTGTGTTCAGTGTTTCGCAGTGCTTCGACCGCCCTGCCGCGTCGCCGATCGGGGACGATGGGACTGCGCGCGGAGACGCGACCGAGGCTCAGGTCGAGGGAGGATGATGAGAGCAAGCAGATCCGACAAGGGAGAAGGAGCTTTCACACGCCGACAGCTTCTCCTCGCCGGCCTTCGGCTTGGCGCAGTCGCCGGAGTCGCGCCCGGAGCGCTTTCGCTGCTGCTGGCCGGATGCGGCCGTCGCCAGGCACCACTGCGCCGAGACCTGGTTCAGGGCTCCATCCCGATAGCGCTCGACGCCGACGTCGAGACCCTCGACCCTGCGATGCACCGTTCGCGAACGGTCGAGGCGGTGGTCAGGAATGTGTGCGACGGACTTGTCACCCGAGACGCGCAGATGGAATACGTGCCCGAGCTTGCGGTCTCGTGGAAAACGGAGGGGGACACGCGTTGGGTCTTCAGGCTGCGCGAGGGGGTCAGGTTCCACGATGGCAGCCCCTTCACCGCGGCAGACGTGAAGTTCACCATCGACAGGATCATCGGCGCCATCGCTGGACTCCGGCCGTCGCCAAGGAAGGATCTCCTCGGACCGGTATCGGGAGCCGAGGTGATTGACGACCACACCGTAGCCATCGTAACCGATGGCCCCTATCCCATTCTCCACAAGAAGCTGGTCTTCCAGGAGATCTGCCCAAAGGCCTATTTCGAGCGGGTAGGGCCGGATGAGTTCGCCCGGAAACCAATCGGCGCCGGGCCCTTCCGGTTAGTTGAGTGGGCTCCGGGAGAGCGCATCGTCCTGGAGCGGTTCGACCAGTACTACGGTGGCTCACCGGACATTCCGCCGGTGGGCGTTCCGGCGCTGGCAGGGGTCATCTTCATGCCGCTGGAGGAGGCGGCCACGAGGTTGGCGTCGCTGGAGGCGGGAGACGTCGCGCTGGCGGTGAGCATCCCCGCCGATCAGGCGGAGGTGGTCGAGAACCTTTCGGGCGCGCGCCTTTCAGTGGCGCAAGGAACCCGCACCCACTTTGTCGGCATGAACTGCCGACGCCCGCCTTTCTCCACCAGGGGTGTGCGGCGGGCCATGCAGTTTGCGGTGGACCCCGGCACTATCGTGGAGCACTACCTGCTGGGGCGAGCGCGGGCGCTGCCGGGGATGCTAGTTCCCATGGCGTTCGGCTGGGACAGCTCCCTGCCCGAGCCGCGGCAAGATGCGCGCCGGGCGCGAGCGTTGCTGAAGGAAGCCGGCTATCCGGATGGCATTGATGTAGTACTGGACTGCGAGAACAGCGACAAGCGCATCGGCGAGGCGATCGCCGGCTCCATGCGCGCGACAGGCGTGCGGGTTCAGGTCCGCGTCTGGAAGAAGGACAATCTGCTGAACCAGCTTCGCCGCCAGGAGCGCGAGCTGTTCCTGACCTCCTGGGGCAACTCGAGCCTCGATCCGTCCGGCATTCTCCCCGTGCTCTTCCGCTCGGATGGCTACTCGAACTTCTTCGGCTACCAGAACCCCCAGGTGGACCGCCTGCTCGACCAGGCGGACCGCGCCATGGATCCCGAAGCCCGGCGCCGCAGCTACGTGGAGGTGCAGCAACTCCTGCACGAGGATGCCCCGACCTGCTTCCACCTCGCGCTGGAGGAGCTCTACGGGATCTCGAACCGAGTGAGAGACTTCGAGGCTCGACCTGACGGGATGCTGCCGATGCACGACGTCTCGCTTAGGGCCTAAAGAGAGGCGCACAGAGGGATGTGGTCTCGGTTCATCTCGCGCCGCGTGCTCCAGCTCATCCCCGTGCTCCTGGGGGTGAGCTTCATCGTCTTCCTGACCATGCACCTGACGCCGGGGGACCCAGTGGAGCACATGCTCGGGCAGGCGGGACGCGTCTCTCAGCAGCAGGTGGATGAGCTTCGATCGTACTACGGGCTGGACCGGTCGTTCGCGGTCCAGTACTGGGTGTTCCTCTCGCACGCGGCGAGCGGCGATTTCGGCATCTCGTACAGCCATCAAGGCCGGCCGGTCGCCAGCATTATCAGAGAGCGTTCTCCGGCGACCATCGAGTTGACACTGTTCGCCTTCCTGCTCGCGCTGGTCCTCGCCATTCCCGCGGGCGTGATCGCCTCTCTCCGGCCGCAGGGGGCCTTCGACCGGATCGCGACAGTGAGCGCCCTCATCGGCATCTCGCTGCCGGGGTTCTGGCTTGGCATCGTGCTGATGATCCTGTTCGGGCTGCGCCTGCACTGGCTCCCCATTTCCGGGCGCATCGCGCTGGGGATGGCCCCCGAGACGATCACAGGACTCGCTGCCGTCGACGCGCTGCTGACCGGCAACGCGCCGGCCTTCTGGAGCGCCCTTAGGCACCTGACCCTGCCGGGATTGGTGCTCGCTGCGCCGATGGCGGCGATGGTGATGCGCATGCTTCGCTCCTCCATGATCGGAGTGCTCGAGCAGGACTACGTGCAGTTCGCGCGGGCGAAGGGGTTGCCGGAGACGATGGTTGTGGGCAAGCACGCGCTGAGGAACGCGCTGATCCCGACGATCAACATCGTCGCCCTTCAGACGGGGCTCTTGCTCAGCGGCAACATGATCATCGAAACGGTCTTCCGATATCCGGGGCTGGGGAAGCTGGCGGTGGACGCCATCGGCGCGGCCGACTACCCGCTCGTGCAGGCGGTCGTGCTCATCTACGCGGGGTCGTACGTGCTGCTCAACCTTGGAGCCGATATCCTCCACGCGGTGCTGGACCCGACCGTGCGGCCAACCTGAGAGGCAATGACACAGACGCTCCTGGACGACCAACTCATTGGAACGACTGCGGCAACCGCGCCCGGCCTGCTGCGCCTGCTGGCGCGCAACCGCGCGGCGCTGGTGGCGGCCGCCGTCATCGCCGCGTTCCTGCTCATGGCCGCTGTCGCGCCGATGCTCGCTTCGCACGATCCGAACCAGCAGCGCTCGGAGTCGATCCGCGTTCCGCCGGTCTGGCAGGCCGGCGGCAGTCCGCGTTTTCCGCTTGGCACCGACGCCCTGGGCCGCGATCTTCTCAGCCGCATAGTCTACGGCGCGCGCGTCTCGATCACGCTCGGGGTCATCGTGGTGCTGCTAACCATGATAGTGGGCACCGGCCTGGGTCTGCTGGCGGGGTACTTCGGGGGATGGTTCGACGCCTTCGTCTCCCGCATCGTGGATGTGCTCCTCGCCTTTCCGTTTCTGATCTTTGCGCTAGCGATCATGGCGGCGACAGGCCCGAGTCTGACCGCCCTCGTGCTGGCACTTGCCTTCAAGGGATGGGTTGACTTTTATCGGGTGGTGCGCGGCGATGTGCTGGCGGCGCGCGGGGCCGCCTATGTGACGGCCGCCCGCGGCCTGGGCGCGAGCACGGCGCACATCATCTTCCGGGAGATCCTGCCCAACGTCGTTCCGCCCATCATCGTGGTGGCGACCTTGCGCATGGCGACCATTATCATCGCCGAGGCCTCGCTGAGCTTCCTGGGGATCGGCGTCCCTCCCAGCATACCTGCCTGGGGAACCATGGTGTCGGACGGCCGCGCCGATATCGCCACCGCCTGGTGGATCGCTACCTTGCCAGGGCTGGCGATTCTGCTTCTCGTGCTCTCGGTGAACCTCTTCGGCGAAGGCCTGCGGGACGCGCTGGACCCGAGGATGAGCCTATGACGGAAGGGTCTTTGCTCAAGGTGAGCGGCCTGCGCACTGAGTTCGCCACGTATCGCGGGGCGCTCGTCGCGGTTGACGGCGTGAGCCTAGCGCTTCGACGGGGGGAGACGCTCGCCCTGGTCGGAGAGAGTGGTTGCGGAAAGAGCGTCACCGCCCTGTCGGTGATGCGGCTCGTGCGCCGGCCCGGCCGCATCACCGCTGGCAAGGTGATGTTCGAGGGCCAGGACCTGCTGCGCAGGACCCGCCGCGAGATGCAGCGCCTCCGGGGAAGTCGCATCGCGATGGTCTTCCAGGATCCCCTCTCTACTCTCAACCCCGCCTTCACGCTGGAGACCCAGATTTCGGAATCGCTGCGCGTTCACCGCGTCGCCCGCGGGCGGGAGGCCCGGGAGCGCAGCGTCGAGTTGCTCGCGGCAATGGGAATCCCCTCTCCCAGCGAGCGCCTGCATAGCTACCCCCACGAGTTGAGCGGGGGTATGCGGCAGCGGGTGATGATCGCCATCGCCGTCTCCTGCTCCCCCGACCTGCTGATCGCCGATGAACCGACCACTGCCCTTGATGTGACGCTCCAGGTTCAGATCATGGATCTCCTCGCCGAGATCAAGCGGACCCGAGGTCTTTCCATCATCCTCATCACCCACGACCTGGGGATCGTCTCACAGTTCTCCGACCGGGCCGCCGTCATGTACGCCGGGCGGATCGTCGAGCAGGCAAGTGTCTCCGAACTGCTGGGGCGACCGCTCCACCCGTACACCGAGGGACTGGTGGGGTGCATCCCCCGGCTAGGCCGTCCGGATGTCCCGATCACGCCCATCGAGGGAACGGTGCCCGATCTCGTGCGCCCGCCGGTCGGCTGTCGGTTCGCCCCGCGCTGCCCTCGTGCGACGGACCGATGCGTGGCGAGCGAACCGCCGGACTACCGGCTGGAGAGCGACCGGATCGTACGGTGCTACCTCCATGAGAAGAGCTCCCTCGCTTCTTCCGGGGAGGAAACCGGTTGACCGACCAGCGCGCGCTGCTCCGGGTTGAAGATGCCGCGAAGCGCTACCGCGCCGGCCGCAGCAGAGTTCGAGCCGTTGACGGAGTGACACTGGAAGTGGTGAGGGGCGAAACGCTGGGCCTGGTCGGCGAGAGCGGCTGCGGCAAGAGCACGCTGGGGCGGCTCATGTGCTGTCTCGAGGCGCCGACGAAGGGGCGCGTGCTCTTCGACGGAGTGGACGCCGCCCGGATACCGCCCCGGCAGCTACGCGCCCTTCGGCCCAAGATGCAGATGGTTTTCCAGGATCCGTTTGCTTCCCTCAACCCGCACAAGACCGTTGCCCAGATCGTCGGCCTGCCACTGCGGATCCAGCAGCGCGCCTCGAGGAAGGAGGTCCGGGAGCGTGTTGCCCAGTTGCTGGAGATGGTCGGCCTCGATCCCAGCCAGGGCCGCCGCTTCCCGCACCAGTTCAGCGGCGGTCAGCGACAGCGCATCGGGATCGCTCGCGCGCTGGCCTGCAAGCCCGATCTAATCGTCGCCGACGAGCCGGTCGCCTCCCTCGACGTCTCCATCCAGGCGCAGATCCTGCAGATCATGCGGGAGCTTCAGCGCCGCTTCAGCATGACCGCGGTGTTCATCTCACACGATGTCAGCGTCGTCTCCCACGTGAGCCAACGGGTGGCGGTGATGTACTTGGGAAAGATCGTCGAGCTGGGCCCCGCCCAATCGGTCATCGGCGACCCGCTTCATCCGTATTCGCGCGCCCTCATCAGCGCCGTACCCCGCCTCGATAGCTCCCTGGAGGCGCAGGTCATCCGGCTATCGGGCGATCCCCCGAGCCCGACCGCTGTTCCGCCGGGCTGCCGCTTCCACACCCGCTGCTTTCTCGATCAGATTCCGGAATGCCGCGCTCGCGAACCGGAACTGAGGGAGATACGGTTAGGGCACCTGGCGGCCTGCCACATAGCTGGGTAGGAGGCGGCGCCTGGAGGCGCCGAGTCCTCTCACATGATGGGCTGCGGGCGGACGCCAAGCAGGTTCGCAGGCCGGGCAGGGGTATCTCATCGCCAGTTGGCATGGTGAGACGTGCCTCGAGGGCCTCGCCTGGGAACGCTGCGGTGTTCGGACGCCTGCACCGGGGTGCCGGAGCCGAGGCGGCGGTACGCTGAAGGAGTGCACCCATAGGCCTTGGTGAAGGCGTGATGGAGGTGGCTTCGGTCGGTGAAGCCTGCCCTCTCGGCGATCTGCTCAAGGGTCGCTCCCGTTCGCCGGAGCTCACTTGCGACGAAGCCGAGCCGGGCGCGCTGGCGGAATCTCCCGAAGCTGATGCCGATCACCTGCCGGAAGAGCACATCGAAGCGAGTGCGGCTGAAACCGCAGGCGGCGGCTGCCTCCGAGGCAGCGATTCTGGGGCTGCGCCGCGATTGCACCATCCGCAGCGCGGGCATGATGGCGGCAAGAGCAGACGGGGCGATGGTGCGACCAGCGCTCTCCCAGTGGCCGAGTTGCCGATTCCGACTCAGGAGGGCGAAGAGACGCAGCAGGTCGGCGCGGACGACGGTCTCCCAGGCTGGGGGTGAATCGTCCACCTCGCGGCGCAGCTCGCGGCCGATGCCGAGCACCAACTCGCGCATCTGCGGGGAGGCGGACCCAGTTCGGAGTGCGGCCGGGAGTGTCAACAGGCTCATCCAGGACCGGCCGTCGAGCGTCTCGTCCCCGATGAACTCCGGCAGGAAGAGGACCCAGACCACGACTGCCGTCCGCTGCACCGGCGGCATCGTGCCGTGCCAGTGGAACTCCCACATTGCCGAGAGCCAGACATCCCCCGGAGCGGCGACGAGGCTGCTGTCACCGATACCAACGTCCAGTGCGCCCTCCAGCAGAATGGCAACCTCAATCCCCTCATGGAGATGCAGGTATGGCTCGACCGGTCCGCTGTGCCGCTCGACTCCGGCCCGCAACGGCCGTCCCTCGTGCAGCAGGAAGTCGTCGAAGTGCTCTGGGATCCTCATCGGCGGGACGCCCTCCTTCCGGCTCGGCGCACGCTCGTTGCGGAAATCATACAACAGGATACAGCATCTCTCGCGATGAGGCAACAGGCGGGTCATGCAGGGCTTCCTGCCGCGGCTGGCTTACCGCCTGCTCGCCAGGTGACGGCCCTGATTGTCTGGCGACCTCCCCTCCGGTGAAATTCTACAACAGATTGGGGTGACCCCTCCACTGACAGCGCGCGATGTCTCGGCTATCATTGCTAATGGGTAGAATGGCGCTGGAGGGCGCTGTATCGAAGCGCACGGGGGGCAAGCGATAGATATGCTGACCGACGAAGCTGAGGAGGCGTTCAGATGATGACTCGCGCTGGCGTAGTGGGTCGCACGAGAGGTTTCACGCTGATTGAACTGCTGGTGGTGATTGCGATCATCGGAATACTGGCTGCGATGGTGTTTCCGGTTTTCGCGCGAGCGCGCGAGAGTGCGCGCAAGGCGGTGTGTCTCTCCAATGTGAAGAACATCGCCTTGGCCATTCAGATGTACCTGGCGGACAACAACGACACGCTGCCGCCCGAGGAACATCGCTCTGAAGCGATGGACTACTTCGGCGGCATACCAGGCGGCGGCGATGAAGAGGAGTGCTCGCAGTATCTTGTCAACATGGCGAACCCCTACCTGCGTTGGCCCGTTATCTTCGATGAATACGTCAAGAATCGGGACGTGTGGCGATGCCCCAGCGCCAAGTTGACCAGCGGCGCCGGCTTCGTCGTCGGCTTCCCGGATTGGCTCCAGTGGTACAAGTCTAACCAAGGCGAGTGGGGCCAAAGCAGCGATCAGAAAGGGTTCGGGCCCTGCGACGGCGCGTGGCCGAGGGGTTGGGGCGGTGAAGTCACGGACAGCATCCTCCAGGACCGGTTGGCTGGCGGATACCTTCTCCAGGGCGACACCGCGAACAAGGCCTTCGTCGCGAGCATCGGCACGAAGGAGACGACTGACTGGGAGCTGAAGCTCGCCAGCGTGCAGGACACGACTAACTACATCATCATCGGCGACAGCGGCGCCTTGCCCGGTGGCAACAACGCGGGCACCTTCGCGTACCCGGACATTTGCCAGCTCGGATGCAGCAACGAATGCTGCAGCATTGCCGACTGGGAGATCTGCGCAAGCGAGGCCGCCGACTGTGGCCTCTACATGTACGCGCCGAATAACGGCGCTTTCATCAGGAACCCTACTCTTCGCAAGCCTTACGCCCGCCACCTCGGCGGAGTCAACATCGGTTTCCTCGACGGCCACGCCCAATGGGTTACCTCCGAAGCCTTCTTTACCCACATCGCAGACCGGACTTGGTCGGGTATGGACATCATGGAGGGGGGACCGACGACGCTGTGCGGGAACGGCTGCTTCGTCGAGACCTATCCTGACACACCGGTGCTTTTCTAAGTCTGCCCCGGAAGGTTGATGAGTAGTAGGCGCGGGCTCGCACGCGATGCAGCATGTGGCACTGACCTAATCGCGTCATAAGCCAGCGCATGTAGCGTGATCGGGCGGAGTGCCCAACCGGGCACTCCGCTCGCATGACTGCCAAGGAGCGGAGCGATGCCGATCCCGGAACAGCCTGCGGAGCGCCTCGGCCCGCGGGCTGTCCTGCTGGGCGCCATCTGTGTCGCCGCGCTCGCGGCCGCGAACCCGTATCTCACCTTCGTCTACCGGGTTTGGTCGGTCGGGTCGGGATCGCTGCTGAGCGGGGCCGTGGTGATGTTGCTGGTGGTTCTCCTGCTCAACGGCGCTCTGCTGCGCTTCTCACCGCGCTACGCGTTCAGGCGCGGCGAGCTGCTGGCCGTGTACGCCATGATGATCGTGTCCGTCGGTCTGGCGATGCAGGGCGGGCTGCTCTACATGGTGAGCGGGACGACCTATCCGTTCTATATGGCCGGCCCCGAGAACGAGTGGCAGGAGCTGATCCTTTCCCACGTGCCGACATGGCTCCAGGTGAGTGAATGGCAAGCAGGCGATTGGTACTGGGAGGGGCTGCCGGGCGGCGCGTCGGTTCCCTGGGGCGCCTGGGCGAGGCCGATGAGCGCCTGGTTCTCCTTCACCCTCGCGTTGATGGGGGCGATGTTCTGCATCGGGGCGCTCCTGAGCAAGGATTGGGTCGAGCGCCAGAGATTGACGTTCCCTCTTGTCGAGGTGCCTCTCGCGATGACCGGGGAGAACCGTCGTCCGTCGGCAGGGGGAGGCGTGCTGCGGAGCCGGGTGTTCTGGCTGGGATTCTCGATCCCCGCGTTGTTCTCCGTGCTCGCCTGGCTAAACCGGATCTTCCCCGATGTCCCGGCGGTGAAGCTGACGGGCATCGGCCTCGGGGGCTACTTCACGGGGATGGGTCCGCCGTGGACCGAGCTCTCCGACATGACGGTGTCCATCCTGTTTCCGGTCATCGGGGTGAGCTGTCTGCTGCCGGGGGAGGTGTCGCTCAGCCTCTGGCTTTTCTATGTCCTCTATCGCGTGCAACTGCTCGTCTGGGCGACCTGCGGCGTGACGGAGGGAGGGCAGGCCGCCGGCGCGATCAACCCTCGCTCGTTCATCAGCTTCGAGGAGGCAGGGGGGTTCATCGCGCTGACGATCATCGCCCTGTACCAGTCTCGACGGACCATTCTGGGGGCAATCGCCAGCCTGGTCGGCCTGGCACGCTCGGAATCGGACCGCCACGATCCGATGGACGGCCGGTGGGCTCTCATCGGCTTCGCGCTGTGCAACGCGTTCATGGTGTGGTGGGTGATGCGAACCGGCATGTCCTGGTGGTCGTTCGGGCTTATCATCGGCCTGTTTTACACGGTGCTGATCGGGGCCTCGCGGTTGGTCGCTGCCGGCGGGGTCATGTTCGTTGACACCGGCGCGTTCCCGCGGGGGGTCGTGCTCCGCACTATCGGCGCAGCGCGCATGAATCCGGCGTCGCTCACCATGTACAGCTATCTTTCCCTGATCTACATGTACGACCCGATGAACCTGGCGATGCCACAGATCATGAACAGCTTCAAGCTGCTACGTTCCGGCCGCCTGGAGGGCAAGCGCTGGCCGTGGGCGACCGCGCTGTCCATCGCGGTCGTGCTCGTTGTCGGATGGGCGGCGCTAGTCTGGGTGATCTACCAGCACGGTGGAGCCAACCGGACGTGGCTGTGGGACTACCCGCAGTGGGCGTTTGGGGAACTCGACGCCACTCTTCGCACGCCGGAGGCCTCGGACACCTGGCTCAGGCTGGCGCTCGGCTCGGGCGCCATCTTCACACTGCTGCTGGCATGGCTGAACACGAGCTTCCTATGGTGGCCGCTGAGCCCGATCGGGTTCGTCATCGCGAGCTCGTGGAGCACGAACTTTTTGCTCTGGGGGAGCGTGCTTATCGGCTGGACATTGTCAACGGCGGTCCGCCGGATCGGCGGGCTGAAGCTCTACCGGCAGGTCCGACCGGCGTTCCTTGGGCTGGTGCTCGGGGACTATCTCACCCGGGCGGGCCTGGCCGGGCTGTCGGCCGCATTCGGGATCAAGGCAGGTGTGTCATATGGTTGGTGAACAGACAACATATCGCCGGTGGCGACTTCGGAGGGTGGCGTGACTTCACGGGAGCGTTTGCTGTCGGCCATTGCGGGAGATGCTGGAGCGCCGACGCCGTGTTCGTTCATGATCTTCAGCGCCCTCGCCAGCCGGTGCCGCGACTACCGGGAGCTGGCGACGGCGGAGATGGAGCTTGGGCTGGATGCGCGCGTCCCGATCGCCGATCTGCCGGTGCGGTTTGCGGCCCAAGTGCGGGTGTCGGAGCGCGTGGAGATCGAATGCATCGGCGGTCCTCCCCTACTCCATCGGTCCTACGAGACACCTCTCGGCACGCTGACGGCGACCGTGAAGAGAACCGACGATTGGCCTCACGGCGACAGGCTCCCTCTGTTCGGCGATCACAT
>Ga0315291_10002741_pt1 | contig 22928 bp, 47 predicted proteins | sample YL17G12_20_MG_FD_203070 | JGI IMG/M metagenome (GOLD analysis project Ga0315291, IMG submission 203070) | Sediment microbial communities from Yellowstone Lake, YNP, Wyoming, USA - YL17G12_20 | ecosystem: Environmental > Aquatic > Freshwater > Lake > Sediment | place: USA: Wyoming | collected... | reverse complement strand
GGGAGTTTCTTGCGGAACAAGAGATTGTAATGACCGCGGAACTCGAGACACTTACTGCGCGGGTTGCACAGGCCTGTGGTCACGAGATCAACCTGGGTTCAGATGCTCAGTTGCGTCAGTTGCTCTACGAGGAACTCAAGTTGCCGGTTCTCAGGTGGACCTCCGGTGGTAAGTCAGGTGAGAAAAAGGGTTCCACAGACGAGGAATCGCTCAAGTTGCTGATCGCCAAGGGCGAGCACATTGAGTTACTCCGGGACATTCGACAGTTCGGCTCGGTAGATAAACAACGTACGTCATACGTGCAGTCGGGCCTGGAATGGAGTCAGTGGGACGGACGGATCCACGCTGACTTTTTCTCATGCGGAACGCGGACCGGGCGGTTCAGTTGCTCTAAGCCAAACCTCCAGAACATCACGCGGCCGGATGAGGATAACCCGACATCGTTGGTAGCGCGGCGAGCGTTTATCTGTGATCCGGGGCCTACGCCCGATGCTCCTCGCAAGCGAATGACCTTGTTTGACTATGACCAGATCGAGATGCGCGGCTTCGCACATTACACTGCGGACCCGAACTTGTGTAGGGCTTACCACGAGAAGAGGGATGTCTACTCTGAGATCGCGTCGTGGATCCACGGCGGCACGGCGGAAAAGTGGCCTAAAGGTACTCCAGAACGAGATGAGGCCAAGACTGTTGGTCTAGCGATCATCTACGGTGCGAGCGGTAAGCGCGTCGGCGCCTACATCGGCAGCACTGCCGAGAAGGGTCGGTACATCGTTGACACGTTCTTTGCCCGCTCACCGCGGTCACGGGAACTATTCGATGGGATCCAAATGCGGCTCAGTGAGCGTCATTACATCGTCAACGAGTTTGGACGACGGCGGCACCTAACCATAGACGAGGCTTACAAGGGAGCCAACTCGCTGGTGCAGGGTTGGGCTGGTGATCTGGTCAAGGACGCGATGGTGAGGATCGATCGGCTCGGCATTGTACAGACCAATGTTGACACGGGTTTTCGGATGCAGGTCCATGACGAGGTGCGGCTCGATGGCCTGACCGAGAAGCAGGAAGCGGATGTCGAGGATGCTCTGACGGCCTACAATTTGCTTGTTCCGGTGACAGTAAGTGTTAAGCGGTCGACCACAAATTGGGCCGAGGCCCACTAACAAAAAGGGTCTAGGAATGTGATTCTAGAGACTCTAGATACGGAGCAGTTGCGAGTGTCTGTTGACCGCATTTGTGGCGTAAAATGGCACTCAGGAAGGCGTCTGAGAGACTACGGATTATCTGAGAAACCGCTTGCATCTTTGACTTTTGACAATAGGCGCATTTTGGAACCGGGACGCCCTCTGGGCTTCCACGGGCGTTCTAAGGGCGCAATCCTAGCCTCGCCACCGTCAACGAGAAAGCGTCTCTAGAAAAACGCCCGTAGGATTTTATGGGTGTGATCGCGGGTCTCATTTAGGGTACAGTAGTAGTGGAGGAAACGATGCCGCCAGAACCGCTAGAAGCCTTCGGAGAGAGGTTCAATAAACGAGCCAAACGTCAGGTCTTTTTTGACCCGACCGATGAGATCTTGGAACCTGGACTTATCAGTCTCGGGTCGGAAATGCTGGCGGTAGACGAGATCTTGGGCGGCGGTTTGCCGCGCGGACGGACCTCGATGATCATCGGTGAACCGTCTAGCGGAAAGACCTTGTTGGCTCAGTTGTTCATCGCAGCGGCGCAGCGGCAGGGTGGAACGGCTGTCTACATTGACGCCGAGCACACCTACAGTAGACGATGGTTTGAGGCGACCGGTGTAGAGTGCACCAAGGACAAGTTGAGTATCGGTCGACCGCTTTACCTGGAAGAGGCATTTGACAGTATCATTGAAGTCATAGAGAAGACATCGCCAGCCATTGTGGTAATTGACTCGCTGCCGGCGTTGTTACCCAAGGCCTTGGTTGAGGCCGAGATGATGAAACAAGACTTCAGGGGTGTCTTTCCGCGCAAGGTCAGCGAGGGCATCGGCAAGTTGACCGGTGCCAACATGAACACTGCTGTCGTCATTATCAACCAGATGCGGGTGTCCATGGGCGTGACATTCGGTAACCCCGAGTCAATTCCCGGCGGTCTGGCGCTTAAGCACTACGTGACGATGACGATCAGGGTGCGGCGTGGGCGCTGGCTCACCGCGGTCGCAGGTGTCGAGAATGACCTGACGGCGTTTGGTGAGGTGGCGGAACAACCTGAGAAGGACGCTAAGAAGGTTGGGTTCATGTTGCGTCTACGCACCGACAAGAATAAGATGGCGTCGCCCTGGCAAGAGGCTGAACTGCGGTTCAAGTTTACGGGCGCGATAGATCCTCTCGGGTCAATCGTCAGTCTTGCCATCGAACGTGGTATCATCGTGGGTGGAGCCGCCGGATACTACAGAATAACGGGATACGAACACAGCGTACATGGACGTGAGGCGCTTGAGAAACTGTTGCGCGGCGATGTGGAACTGCGCGCCAGCATCATCAAGGCTGTACGGGAGGCCGGTCGATGAGCGAACTCGTGAGAGTAATGAGCGACGCGCACCGTGAGCTTATACGTCTGTTGCAGAACTGGGGTGTCGGGCTCATGGAAGAGGTCGAATTCCCTCCTTACACTGTAGACATTTATGTTCCAGACGCGCACGTTGCCATTGAGGCCGATGGGCCACATCATTCACGACGCCATGATGACAAACGTGATCAGCAGCTTTACGAACGGTATAGTCTGGTTGTACTGCGTGTGCAAAACGAACTGCTCAGTCATCCAGACAAGTTGCGCGTGGGGTTGCAGGAAGCCTTCGCACAGTGTACCGGGGATATCACGGCTCGGTTGACGAGATGTCGGAACATACTACCATGGATATAATTCGTCCGCGCAGGCAGTCTTTCATTGCTCACCTGTGGCTCGGGTCGGGACAGGCTACAGACTGGTTGTTCCGGCGACTTGACGCGGCGCTGGTCGGACCGCAGGTTCACTGGTACGAACCGGTCCCGCACAGGTTCAGGATGAGCGGCGCTGGAGAACCGTGTGTGCGAGCGCTGTGTTTGGCGGGACTCGGGCACGGACAGGTCTTCAGGTCGCGGACGCTGCGGATCTTCGCGACAGGCCGGGCAATTGAACACGAGATCGTTCAGGAAATGCAGGACGCTGGGGTCCTGGTTGATACCAACAAGTCGTGTAATATCAAGAGTCTTCCGCTTGTGGGTCATTACGATGTATTGGTTGCGGATCCGGCCACTGACGAGAAACTGCTGGGTGAGATCAAGTCTATCAAGGAGGAACGGTTCGAGGCGCTGCCAAACCCGGCTAGTGAGGCCGAGAACGGTCCCTTGCTTATTGTCAATGGATACCGCGGCTATGTTGTACAGTGGACTATGTACGCGGTTGCCAAGGGTAACCTGCGGGGCTTCCTCCTGTTTGAATCGAAGAACACGCAGCGTCGATTGATCTACTGGATGAGACCTGATCTGGATCTGTTCGAACAGGTCATGGCGTTGCACCGATCGGCGTGGAAGTACGTTCAGATGGATCAGGTGGCTCCGATGTCACGTGAGGTGACACGGGACCCGCTGTGCAAGCGGTGTTGGCGACGCTACCTGTGTGCTGGACTGCCAAAAGAAGCCGTCGATTACAGTACCGTTCGAGCCATTGATGCAACCCTTGCGCCTGTAACTTCAGGTCATTAGGTGGAAGGATGACGGACCAGATGTCTGAGACAGATGAGATGAACGACGTCGGACTAGACGCCAAGGCGATCTACTCATGGGCGCTTGACAGGTTCAACAAGCAGAAACTACCCATGCCTGCGAAGCCCAAGGAGTGGGTGCGTGAGTATGAGTTTCCCGAAGATCCATCGATGCTGACGGGCATGGAACTCGGACAACTGATGTTGCGTTTGTCGGCCTCTTACGGGTACGTACTGCGGTTGCTCGGTGTGCTAGATGCCGAACTCGTGGCGGTTGATGCTGAGTATGAAGTCCGTGTCATGACCTATGGGATCAAGGCACGAGAGGAACTAGGGCGCGTGAACAGAGAGATGGTTGAAGCGCACGTAGTCTACGCACACGCTGAACTGCGCGGTCTGCGCAAGCGGCGGGTTGAACTGCGGACGGTGCGCGCCATGCTTGACACGTGCGCGAAGATCTATCTGTTTCATCACCAGGCCCTGTCACGCGAACAGTCGCGGCGAGCCGAGGAAATTCGAATGGAGGTCAGAGGGTAGAATGACTACGATTAAGGCAATGTCGTCCGAGGTTCGGGCGCTGTTCACCGAGCGCATGCGGGCGCTGGCGGTCAATGGTACGTCGATGCGTGATGCCGCGGTAACGCTTACGGCTGAGTTTCCCGGCTTTATGATTACCATCGACACAGTAGAGAATGCTGCCCGCAACGCGAGCATTAAGTTCGACGGCAGCGGAACAGCGAAGACACCGCTTGAACGCGAGCAGGTATTGTTCGAGGAGCCGCGCGTGTTCGAGGAGTTGACCATTGATTCGGCGCCGGACGGCACCAAGTTGATCATCGTCAATGATCTTCAGATCCCGTTTGAGGACCCCAAGACGCTGAGGGCTGTAGAGCGGTTCTGGGATGACCTCAGGCCTGACATAGAGGTCTACAACGGCGACCTCATTGACTTCTACAACGTCAGTTCGTTCGACAAGAATCCGTCGCGGCGCTTCAAGCTTCAAGATGAGTTGGATGCGACGCGGACGTGGTTGTATCGGCGCGCCGAGGCTAACCCCGATGCGCGGCGTATCGAGGACGACGGTAACCACGAGGACCGGCTGCGTCGTTACCTCTGGAAGTACGGGAAGGAACTGTCGGGACTGCGCGCTCTGGAACTCGACTCACTGCTTGGCTTTGACGAACTCAAAGTCGAGCACCTGCCGTACGGTAGTGTCATCGACCTTCTGGGTTACCGCATCGAGCACGGCCACAAGAGTTCTACGTCAAGGGCCTACCCGGTCAACGTGGCGCGGTTCCAGGCTCTTGCCACCGGTTCGAGCGGGTTGTGTGGACACACGCATCGGTTCAGTACCTACTCGTGGACCGACGCTCGCGGCAGCCACAGTTACATCGAGAACGGGTGTCTGTGTCGGTTCAACATGGAGTACGCGCCGTTTCCGAACTGGCAACAGGCCTTCACCTACGGCTTCGTGCATAACAACAAGGTGCACTTGGTGCCGGTGATGATCTACGCCGACGGGTTCCGGGCCGAGGGCGAGTTCTATCCCCGCGTGTAGTCGGGAGGCACGATGGCAGGACTGACCTACAAGCAACGGATCAAGATGACCCAAGGGCGCTACGGCGAGACCTTTCGAAGGGTCGTACTACTGGCTGCGTCTGGGGCTTACCGGTCACGTGCCGAGATTGCACGTGAAGTCGGTGTTACCCGGGCGAGGGTAAAGCAGATCCTCGAGACGGCCGATGTGCGAGGGATTCTCGAGATGCCCTTTGAACGTTATCCGAAGAGATCGGCCGGCCTGGATCGGCGACGTGGTCTGGGGTTATGACGTGCACATTCGACCACTACACTGTAAGTGCAAGAGACCATTTCTCCTTCCTTGGTACGACGGTGACAAGATGTGTCTTTGCGGCGGAGTCTGGCTCGCGCGTCAACCGATGACGCTCGAGGAAGCTCAGAAGGACCGACGTCGACGCGAGGGAAGAGTATCTCGAGACGGGGAGGAACGATAGATGCCGACGTGTGATGCAGAAAACTGGTACCGCGAGGCCGGCGAGGCCGCCGTTGCGGGATTCGATGAGGTCGGCATGGCGGCGTTTGCAGGACCTGTCGTGGTAGCAGGCGTTGTACTCGAGACGGTTCCCGAGCCGTGGTACGACCGACTTGATGACTCCAAGAAACTGTCGCGTGAGGTTCGTGAGGAACTGGCCTGTATTATTGCACGGGAGGCAAGGGCTTATGTGCTAACACTGGCCTGGCCAGAAGAGATAGACCAGGTGGGTGTCTTCAAGGCGCGGAACCGGGCTATGGTTACTGCGTACGAATTGCTGTTGGAACAACTCAAGATCGAGGTCTGGCCAGAGCCGGTGCGGTTGGCGGCCATCGTAGACGGCAAGTGCCTGCACGGTTTGCTTCCGCCCCCGTCGATGTACATGAACCACGCCGACGAATTGAGTAACTCGGTGGCAGCCGCTTCGATCTTGGCCAAGGTCACGCGTGATGGGATCATGCGGATGTTGGCAACCCAGAATCCGGGTTATGAATCGTGGGATCACAACGTCGGATATGGTACCAAGGAACACCAGGCCGCCATTGAACGGGTCGGACCGACAGTGCTGCACCGGTTCAGTTTCCGGCCACTATCGAAGTACTCGCGCCTGGGTATAGTAAGATCAGACGGAACAGGAGGTTGACCAATGCTGCTTCTCAGACGCCCCCATGACTCAAGAATCGAACAGTACGAAACCATCGAGAACATGATGGCCAGGGAGTGCCGGCGACTCTCGTTGCGCGGCGTGATCGCGAGTTCACCGTATCGCACGGACTACCTGGGTCCGACCCAGATCCTGGACTCGATTCTGGTCTTCAACCGACTGGACCCGCACGCGCCCATCTGGTTGGAGATTGACAGCGAGGGTGGCAGCGTTGATTCAGCGATGATGCTTTACGACGTGATCCGCATGAGCATTGCGCCGGTTAACACCATCGGCGAGACATGCATCAGCGCGGCGGTGCTGTTGCTCGCGGCTGGGCATCGGCGCTGTCTCTATCCGCACTCGCGCGTCATGCTTCACCTGCCATCGGGCGGCGTGAGCGGCGACGTCAAGGAGATCGCCATTCGGTCACACGAGTTCGGACGGGTGCGAGATGCGATGGTAGATGCCTACATCGAGTGTGGCGTCAAGCGAACTCGCAAGCAGATCCTCAAGGACATCGACCGTGAGATGTGGTTGACGGCCCAGGAAGCCATCGACTATGGGCTCGCCGACGAGATCATCGACGCACGCACGCTGTTTGGCCGTTGCCTGGGAGTGAACAGGTACCCGAAGGGCCATCAACACTACGTAGAGTTCACGGATGGGACACTCGACGATCCGAGTCTTAGCGGTATACCGGCGAACGTGCCGGCAGACGAGTCGGGATTGTTTCTACCGTCAGACGTCTCGCCGATAACACATCCTGACGACGAGTAGGAGGTAGGGTGACATGGGCGATGAGTTTACTGATCTGTTGCAGGAACTCAAGGACGCCGAGGCCGAGGAACAGACGACCGAACAGGAGGTTCTTACGACCTGTCGCGCCCTGCTCCGAGAGATCGCCATTACTCGTCAGGAGTATGAGACTCTGCGACAGGCGTTAGAGAAGCAAGGGGTTGACCTAACCAAGTTGCTGGCACGTGAACAGAGTCTGCGTGACGCCGTCAAGAGTACCATGTTGGCGGCGACAGTGAACCGCGTGTACGACCCGCAGACGCATCTACTGGCCCGGGTCATTCACAGTTTCAGCGACGTCTACGATGCCGAGAAGTTGACGCCGCTGTTGACACCGACCCAGCGGGTCAAGTGCCTGACCGTGAGCGTGGACGGACCGACGGTCAAGAAGTTGGTGGAGACCGGGGCGCTCGATTACAACGAGTTGCTCCAGACCGGAGCACTTGAGCGCAGGCCAAGGGCTAAGTCACTTCGTGTCGACGTGGTGGCGGAGGACGCATAGACCTGACGGGTTTGATATAATGGGTCCTTGGGGTAACCGCCTTGACAGAAGAACCTGAGATTAACCCACGGGATCTGGTACAGACGCCGACCGTCTCGTTTACAGCAGGCGGTCTTCTGTGCGTCATCCTGTGGCGCGTGTTTCACGTGCCTTATGCCGACATAGCCGCCTTCTCGTTTTTCGGACTGGCGGGTATGGGCACAGGGATGGCACTAGGGTCTGAGGTCATGCGCAAGCATTACACGTGGGGTTGGCGTGGCGTGATCGGGGCGGTCTGTAGGCACCCGACCAAGAAACTGTTGGTCGGCTTTTTCGGGCATCTACTTCAACTGCTGGCTGCGGTTGCCATCGCGTTGTACTGGCGGCGAGGTAAGAAGTGAAGACAGATACCGAGGTTCGCGACGAACTGAACCGACTCGAGGCGCTGAGCGGTCGGTGGTCTGAACTGGGCTTGGTGCTCTGGTTCGTTGCGTGGTTACTGGATCGTGGACCCGCTGTATCGAACGTGATTGAGGAACTAGAGGCTAAGGCACACGACATGCTGGGAGAGAAGGTGAACCGGGATGTCTAAGGAAAGTTACAAGGCTGCTAGAGCCGAGCGTCGTATGGCAGCAAAGCGTCACGACGGACCTGCTGTCAAGAGAAGCGTTAGTCACGTTAGGACCGTTGTCGAGAAGGTACCATCTGTACTGACGTGGCAACTTTTCACTGGACGTGACGGTGCGGTTCACTGCCGACCAGTCGGTAATGCACCTCAACACGCCCGGCCGGTAGGAATGATGACGAGGTCAAACCTTCGGACCCGTGCGTGGAAGGCGACCGTGCGCGAGATGACACACAGGCGGCTGGGTCGCATGTCGGGAACGACGCTCGAGACTCCGGCCGCTAAGTAAGGAGAGGACGGCATGTGGGACTACGGTCTTTGGCAGATGATCTGCGACGGCTTCTCGTTTCTTTACCCGTTGACCTGGCCGGTGAGGTGGGCATGGTGCTTCTGGTTTGGGCACGATGGGTGTTACGCTCGCTATACCAAGGACGGCGTGCGAGTGGCGAGTCCCGTTAAGTTCGGCTTCACGGTGGAGACGTGCTCCAGGTGTGGCGCCGTGCGGACATACGATAACTGAGGAAGGGAGGAAACATGATCAGCGCGATTCGACGGTTCATCTCGACGTACCCGGTCATTGGTGCGGCGTTGCGCATTCTGCGTACAGCCGGTGCCATGGGCGGAGCCGTTGCGTTGACCTATGTTATCGGGCATGTGCACGAGGTCCCGATCGGCGATGTGCCGACGGTAGCCGTGCTCACGCTGGTGCTTGTGGGCATTGACAAGTTCCTGCGCGAGAAGGGCATCATCAAGTACACGCCTGATGCGCCGGTCGTACCGCTGGCCTAGAGGCTGCGACACGGCCTGCTCTTGATTGGTTGGGGGAGTAGCACAATGGGAGTGCGCCTGCTTTGCAAGCAGGGGGTTGCAGGTTCGAGCCCTGTCTCCTCCACCAGGGACCGACGTTCCGAGGCCGACTAACATGGTAGGGGTCGGGGAAAGGGATGGTGCTTGCCTAGGCGAGCAAGGGAAACGCCTCCGTGGGATTCGGGGGTGTAAAGTAGGAACGTCATGGTCATACTGCGGGGTAGAGAAGTGGTCATCTCGCTGGCCTCATAAGCCGGAGATCGTGGGTTCGAATCCCACCCCCGTTACCAATACGGTGGGGTAGCTCAACACAGAGCACCGGGTGAGCGAAAGCTCTAGAACCTGGATATGCGGGTGAAAGTCCTGTCCCTGCCAGCGGGAATTCGCCCCGGTGTTCTCGTTTGAGGATGCCGGGTTAACCTATTAGATGCAGGTGTGATGGCAATTGGCAGACCTTCCGCGTCCAAACCGCGGAGCATGGAGGTTCGACTCCTCTCACCTGCACCAACACGGGATTAGCTCAAACTGGTAGAGCGCCTCTCCTACAAAGAGGAGGTTGGAGGTTCGATTCCTCCATCCCGTACCAGCAGTTTAACAAACGTGCGGGCGTGGCGCAACTTGGCAGACGCGCCTGGCTTAGGACCAGGATTGTGGAGGTTCGAATCCTCTCGCCCGTACCATCGTTCCGGTGTAGTGTAATGGTAGCGCGTGTGGCTGTTAACCACGAGGTAGGGGTTCGATACCTCTCGCCGGAGCCAAGCCGCGGTAGCATAGTGGCTAGTGCGCCGGTCTGATATACCGGAGATCGCAGGTTCAAATCCCGCCCGCGGTACCAACGTGGCGGGCTAGTCTAGCGGCAGGATACCAGACCCTCATTCTGGTGACAGGAGTCCGAATCTCCTGCCCGCCACCAAAACGGCGGGTTCATCTAGGGGTTAAGATACCAGACCTTCAATCTGGCGACGGGAGTTCGAATCTCCCACCCGCTACCAAATGCACCTGTAGCTCAATGGACAGAGCACGTGGCCACGGACCACGGTGTTGGGGGTTCGAGTCCCTTCAGGTGTACCATTGGGCAGTAGCTCAACGGAAGAGCGCGGGTCTTATAAACCCGTGATGAAGGTTCAACTCCTTCTTGCCCGACCATCCGGGTGTGGCGTAACGGACTAGCGTGCCTGCCTTCCAAGCAGGAGGTGGAGGTTCGATTCCTCCTACCCGGACCAAACGAGTTGATGTCGGCGTCGCCCAGTGGCTTAGGGCGCCTGCCTGTCGAGCAGGAGGTCGCGGGTTCGAATCCCGTCGCCGACGCCATAAGCCGGGGTAGCTCAACAAGGTAGAGCAGGCCCGTCGTAACGGCAAGGTTGCAGGCTCGATTCCTGCCCCCAGCTCCAGAATGTGCCGAGGTAGCCCAGAGGTAGAGCGGCTGTTTGAAGAGCAGCGCGACGGAGGTTCGAATCCTTCTCTCGGCACCAAACTTGAGGTTCAGATGTCTTGGAAGATTGTTAGTCAAGAGGCCTTCGATGCCGTCAAGTGCAATCGTTGTGGCAAGTGCTGCGAGGACTGCAAGCACCTGAGTTTTCTCGGCAGTGGGCAAACAGCGTGTGTGATCTATGCACAGCGGTGCAGCGCATGCCGTGATTTTCCTGAGGACAATTGGAGTCTTGCGGCGCGGCTACGAGGGTGCATTCCTCCTGAGTGCTCGTGGCATCCCGAGCGGTTGGCCGGGCAGGGTATAGTCAAGTGGGAGGACGAGGAACCACAGTCATAGGATATAATCAGAGGGCGAGTATCGGTGGTGTAATGGCAGCACGGGCGGATGTGGCCCACCAGGAGTCGGTTCAAATCCGGCCCGACACTCCACGGAAGGGCGGCAATTGGCGTAGCGGCCTAGCCCGAAACTAGGTAAGCCGAGAGGCGATGCGGGTTCAACTCCTGCTCCTTCCGCCATTGAGCGACAGCCATGGGCGTGGCGGCCCCGTTGCTAGCGGGGTAAGCCGAGAGGCAATGTCGGTTCGATTCCGGCTCGCTCAGCCAACGTTCCGGCACGGTGTAGAGGTAGCACGTCTGGCTCTGAACCAGGAGGCGGGGGTTCGAATCCTTCTGCCGGAACCAAGATGCGGGATGGTGTAGTTGGTTAGCACGGGCGGCCTTGAACCGTCAGGTTGAAGGTTCGAGTCCTTCTCCCGCAACCAAATCGTCAGGGCGTAGCTCAGCATGGTAGAGCACCTGCCTTGGGAGCAGGGGGTCGGAGGTTCAAGTCCTTCTGCCCTGACCAAACTGTGTAGGGGTGGCCGAGAGGCTGAAGGCGGCGGTCTGTAGAACCGTTGGGGCTAACACCCCCCGCGCAGGTTCGAATCCTGCCCCCTGCACCAAATTCCATGAAACGAACCGTACCCCACCAAGTGTCTCGAGGGGAATCAAGTTGTCTTTGACACGCGAATTGAAACGCGTCGTGTTCAGTCATGTGCACAGCGAGGAAACAAATCGTACTACGTCCGTGCAAGGAAACGAATTGCGACGTGTTGGGCGCGCGGTAAGGAAACGAATCGCATGACAGCACAGACGAGAAACGCGATGTATCATGACGGGCGCGGTGATGAGAAACGCGTCGTATCTTATCAGCGTGAGGAAACGAATTGTGCCGAGCCGAGGGGATATACGGGAAACGAATTGCGAGGACTAAGGGCTTGACTACAGACGCTGAGAAGCAACGAGACGAGACAACCCTGGCGCGGCGTTACCAGGAAAATACCATGTATCCTACAGACAGATACCACACCTGCGGAGGACGGCTTTGGTGGGTCTTTCGATGGCGCTTCGGTGGACAAGCAAATGCTATCTACTGCTATCGTTGTCAGCGGTGGCTGGTCAAGAGATCAACATCAAAGAAGTAGTAGGTAGTTGGTATTCACGGGCCGCGCGGTTCGAAAGGACTAGAGACGAAGAGTGTCACGGGAGCACCGAGGTACCTCGAGCACGGCAGGCGCGGCATGACAGGACAACCTGGGTATAGTTAGATGTAGAGCCTGTCCTCCATTATGATTGTCCTAAGGAGGGACATACCATGCATTGCCACGGTACCAAGGAAACTGCCCGGTCATGCTCGCGATTCTGCGCTGCCAACTTCGACGCAGCGGCGTACTACCATCGTCACCGGCACGGACAGGAGACCGCTCCTGCGGCAGGCTGTTCTGCGTGTGATGATGACCGCCAGCGGACAGAAGCCAAGCAGCGTGAGGGCCGTACGGTAAGACCGGGGTTCGAGAACCCGCTTCACGAGAACTGTCACCTGCGGGCCGGGATGGCAAGGGTGTCGAGCCGATGACAGACGTGGTCATGATCTGCGTGTTCGGTGCGCTGTGGCTCATCACCTGTGGTCTGCTCTGGCGTAGCGCGAGCGCGTGTAGTTACGATGAGCGTGACCGACGTACTGGCACTGATTAGACAGAACGTGGTCTGGCGAGCGGTGGTCTTGTGTCCGGACTGCAAGAAGGCCGTGAAGACGGTCAACAACACGATGCGCTGTTCGGAGTGTGGCCGAGACCTGCGAACCGAAGAGGACAGACGGCTCGGGATAAGAGGATAAGATGGCACCCGGCGTGGGTTACTACATGGGCCTGGCGCTTGACTCGTTGGTCTGCGCACGCGGCGCGGCCAAGAAGGATCTCGAGACGCTGAAGAGGATAGCGCGGGTGAAGGACCTGGCGCTGTTGACGATCTACCAGGCGGAGCCGGACTGGCTGACCGAGGTGGACCGCGAGTACTGCCGTCGTCTGCTGGCTGAGACACTGGCAGAGACAAATGGCTGGATGACTCGGCAGCACCTGGCGAAGGAAGACACGAACGTCATCTGCGTCTGGCAGTTTGCGGAGGGCCAGGATAAGGAGATCATGGTTCCAGTTCACGCTGTAGTTCTGCGGCGCTGCGTGTAGATTCGGGTACAGTAGAGGTGATGGCAGATGAGCTTTGAGACAGACCGTGAAGACGAGAGCAGGAACCTGCTGATCGCGGCCTTCTGGTTTGCGCTCGGTACCTACGTCGAGCAGGAGGCCAAGAAGAACGACCAGTGGCGTGACCAGAACGTTGGTCAATTGTATGCGCACCTAGCCCATGAGGTCGACGAGATCAAGACCAACATCCAGCGAGGGCAGGGCCGGTATCTGATCCACAACGCAGCGGACGCGGTGGGACTTTCGCTGATGCTGCTGGCGAAGGCGCTGGAGCAGGGGAGCAAGCAATGAGCAACACGTACTCGGCACACATCGCGCTGGAGGTTCTGAAGTTCTTGCAAGACGCTGGGTGCGAGTTGCCGCACGTGACTCTGTTTCCCGACGGCTCGGGACGGTTCATCATCAAGCGACGTGACGAGGAGATCGCGCTGCGAGTTCTCAACACGTGCTTGGTAGACGAGCGTGGACCGCGGCCTAGCGGGAGCGGCTGGAACATCAACGGACCGACAGGCTATGACCTGGGGTTCTCTTTCACGCGAGAGTCTCTGCTGTACTACCGAGAACCCAGCAAACACGAGAAGCGACAGATGCTGAAAGGCAAGTCATGAACACCGCTGACATGGAACGAATCATGGAACAGTTCTTGACGGCGCAGTGCATGCGTATCTTCAAGACCAAGAATGCCGCCTACGCCCAGACCGACCTGACCCAGGACGGCATGGACAACTTCAAGAAGGAGAGCGCATCGGTCGGGATCCGGTTCGAACAGTACTGGGCCGTGCTGTGGGGCAAGCACAAGCGGGCCATGGAAACGTGGGTGCGGACGGGTGTGGCCCCTGCCGAGATCTACAAGATCCTGTGTGACCTCATCGTGTACGAGCTGATCCTCTACTGTCATCTGGTAGAGATCGGCGAGGTTGATCACGAGGCGGTTATGAAGGACGAGACCAACTGAGGAGTGAGGCCAATGCCCGGCGCAATGTTCTTTGAAGAGACCGAGAGGATTACAAGCCGACCCTTCTCTCACTACGTAGCAGCGTATGTCATGGCCTCTGCTGAGTTCGCGGAGGGAATCCAGCACGGACTCGCTGACCTTCGCCGAGGCAATATCACGTCGTGGGAGGACGTCAAGCGGGAACTGGGGATAGAGCCGGCTTGATGACGAGATCAATTTGAGGGTAAGGTAAAGGTAGGATGGCGATGTACCTAGGACTGGTTCTGAGCGAAGACGCAGTCAAGGCGCTTGACGAGATCCTCTCTTCCGAGGAGGCCAAGATAGCCGAGGTCCGCAAGTTGCCGACGATGAGTGACTACCGCAACAAGTGGACGGATGGTATCGAACTGGTGCGCGCCACCCTTGATACCGCAATCATTGACGAGGCGAGCAGGCAGAAGTGGGCGATGGATCACCACCAGAGCGGCAGCTCGTGAACCTGAAGATCATCTTGAACGAGGAAGAGGCTGAGGCGCTTGACGCGATCCTCAGTCGTGAGGACGGAACATGGACGCCAGAGCGAGCGAGGCAACGGCGTCTGATACGTGACCGGTTCAATGCCGCCGTCGCGTACAGGGCACAGTTGAAGATGTTCAAGCGGTGTGGCAACGGAGGTAGACATGTGTGACAAGACCGCACTGGCGATCTACGTCGAACTCGTGGTCAATGGCCTGGTGGAGGAACTTGACCCGGACGAGAAGATCTGGCCTACTGGCCTGTCGCTCGCGCCGCTCAAGGCGGACCTCGAGATGGCCATCAAGGCGCAGGTTGCTGACTGGGAACTCGAACAGCGAGAAGCACACGGGTGTCGATACGAGCGGTGAGGTAGGCTTTTGGATCACCTGTCGCATCCGTATCTAGAGAATCATGCGACTCTAGATAGGACGTGTTCTCTCAGGTTGAAATCGGGATTAAGGCATAGGGTAATCACGTCGGGCAATGAGCCAGACTGAAAGGCGAGGAATCTAGATGAACATCGCGGTTGACAGAGACCTGCTCTACCTGGCCCTGTCGAACGCTCCGCGCGGCGCAGTGATCGACAACTTCCGAGTGATGCGCCGTAGTCAGGACCTGGAGATCTCGTGGCACATGCCGGACGATCCTATCGCGGCCGGGAAGATCTTCGTTCCGTCGGGCAGCAAGGCGAAGAGCGAAGTCCTGGTAGACGGCGGCCTGAGTATGCTCATCCAGATGCATGACGAGTTGATCTTCGAGGGTCCAACTACCGAGAGCGAACGAAGTGCATCGTGCAATCAGCAGTGGCCAGAAACAAATCGTACGGAGCCGCAGGATTGAAACGAATCGTATCGTGTAATCGGTGTGGAGAGGAAACGAAGTGCGCTGCGTCACGGGCAGGAAACGAATTGTCAGGTGCACGCGGCGCGGAACGGCGACAACGCGTAACAATGCGTGGACGTGAAACGAACTGTGGGGCGCACGAGACTGTGAACGGATACGCGTCGCATCGAGCCCGCGCATTGAAACGAATCGTACGTGATCACGGGTTGCGAACGGAATCAAATCGTATCAGTGCATGGGCGTGAAACGAATCGTACCCGGCTGGGTAGGATGTGAGGAAACGACGTGACATACAAGAAGATGCTGGCGGAGCTGCGGGCGCTGAAGGGATTGGCAGACACGCGACTGAAGTTCGTAACGACGGTGGCCGAGAAGCACTGGTGTGAAGGACGGATCTCGGCATTCGAAGAGGTGATCGCGTTGGCGAGTGCGCCCGGGAAGATACTGAAGGCTGGCCCGGTCCGCTCTGTGTGCGTGTGCCCACCGCTGGGACCGCCTGGTGCGGAGGGTGTTCCCGGAGAGCCGGCGTCGAAGCATGGTAGACACTACAGTCAGACCGACGCCTAAGGAGAAGATTCCCATGCCGAATAAGTCTTTCCAGTGTAAGTACTGCGGTGGTTCAATAATGGATGGCAAGCAATGTCCGGGGGAATTCATGGTTCGCCATCCGCTTCCACCGCCGCCTGTGATCCCGGTTCCAACGCCTGCCGGAGTAAGGATACAGAGGCCATGAACATCGTACACGTCGAAGAACTCGAGGGCATGTGGCGGAAGTGCTCGTTTGCCTGCGGACGCAATGCTGCCTACCAGTATCACGTGCTCGGTGACAGGTTCTACCTCTGCCACCCCTGTTACGTGGGTGCTCGGCAGATCGCAGAGGCAGACAGGCTGTCGGTGCTGTCTCATCCGCGGCGCATTCGGAAGACAGAGTTGTTCTAACCTGGGTATGGTAGTAACGAGGGAGATAGAACGATGGCAGTCACGGTAACGTACGAGCCGGGTGGTATTCCAGAGGTGGACTTGGCCGAGATCAGCGACACAATTCGGATCGCTGAGACCGGGGTTACTCTCGAACTCGTGGTGGATCGCCCCGGACACACGCGGATCATCGCGTATGACCACGTCCTGGACAAGATCCTGTTTGAACTGCCCTGGCTCAAGTGAGGCGAAGACGTGAAGTGGTAGAACAGACGGCTCGTGAGATAAGAGAACCCGAGGTTACCGAGTTGGTAAACCTCTACCATCTCGCCAAGGTGCCGGTTGGCCCGAGGCGGTATCGTCGTATGCTGTGGGCGGCTCGCGCATTTGCGAAGGCTCACCCGGGCGTCACCGAGGTTCAGGCATACAAGCGGCTCGACAAGGCGATCGGAGCAAAGGAGTACTGAGGTGAAGTACGACTACGGCTTCCCGCTCATGGCTGAGATCGTGCCGGCCTCAGAGGAACTCAAGGGCGATCAAGAAGGCTTCTGGATCCAGCACTTCAACATCACCGAAGAGGAAGTTCAGCGAGCGCGGTACAGTATGGACTGGACAATGCGCGGACTGGAGACCGGTGTCTACTGTGTGCTGCATCAGAGGCACAACGGGTGGAATCGGCAGTGGATGTCTGACACCTACCTCGAACGTTCAACCAACGCCGACTTCCTGCGTGAGGCGACGGGACACGTGCTGATCCTCGGACTGGGCATCGGGATGCTGCCGGTGGCGCTGTGCCGCAAGGAAGACGTGGAGTCGGTCACGGTCCTGGAGATTGAGCCGCAGGTGATCGCGCTGGTAGAACCTTACATCAGGCACTCGAAGCTAGCGGTCATCCAGGCCGACGCCTTCAGTCCGCCGCTGCGTGGACGCCACTTCGATGCCGTCTACGTTGACGTGTGGGAGAACATCTGCTCTGACAACTGGGAAACAATGAAGATACTGCAAGCCATCTACCGGGGACTCGCCAAGAAGGGTGGACTGGTAACGAGCTGGCTTCGTGACTACATCAAGGACGAGGCCAAGCGAGCGCGGCAGGAAGACTGGAGATACCGATGACGATTAGGCTCAAGCGACAGATGGGTATAGATCTACGTCAGGTGATCGTCGCGAACGATGGGCGTGACATCACACCGGAGCAGGCCTTGAAGTTCTTTGATGCCTACCTCGCGATGGTCGGGAACTTCGACATGATCAGTGGCGGCGGATGCGGACTGTGCGACGTGAACGGCAGCGAGGACGAGATGTTGCGTTCGCTCATGGTCAGGGTCGGCGTGGCGATAGACTTGCTCGAGGATGGCGAGGTCTCGATGGCGCGGAAGGTACTGACAGACGGGATCGTGGATGCAGAACTGCACGGTCATCTGTCTTCGGCATTGTGCAGACGGTCAGTTCCGCCGCCTAGTGCATCGCAGATCGTTGACAAGGGAGTACGGTAAGATGAAAGAAGAGATCGTCCTGGATACCGGACTGACGCGCGGACAGAACAGTGGACTTGACCGCGAGGTCTGGTTTAAGTTCGACTGGTTCAAGGTGTCAGCGCTGTTCAGGCTCGTGATCCACACCGACCCGAGCTATCCGCATCAGTCATGCTCGCGGCTTCAGATGATGACGCCGGCAGGCTGGTCGACGGTTCGTTCGCAGCAGGTACCGAACGAGTTGAATCATATCGGCTGGACTACGCTCATGGCTACGGTCGACGTGCTGGAACAGCAGTACAATCTTCTGCTCGGCCCGGCTATCGCCGAGGCAGCCATTGTCTGTGCCGTCTTGTGCAGACAGTCGATACAGAGGACCCATGTTCTCTGCAGCAATTGAAGACAAGTACCTTAGGAGTACGCGATGATTGGTGTGATTCAGCCAGCACGGTTCGACTTCGGTGGCGGGCAGGTTTGGTCCGAAGAGGTAGCCGCCGCGTTGGGCGGCCGGGTCATCTGGATGCAGACACCGAGTTTCTCGAGTACCCAGCACGAGGTTCTGCCTCGAGATGATGACGAGGCGATAGAGACGTTGCGAGCGCTGGACGCGGTTATCCTGTGCACCGTTCGCTTTCCGCGCGGACCGATGTTCGAACGGATGATACGGTTGCTGCGGGCAGCCGATGTACCGTGGACGTTCATGCAGCATGACACCAGTGTCGATAAGCAACTACCTGTCGGCGAGGCGCTAAACATGCCCGGGTTCACGGGCGCTGCGCTCACGACGGTACGCGAGTATGGCACGGCGTTTGATAAGGCATACGGCACGGACCTCAGGTGGGTCGTGTTGCCGCACCTGCCCTACACGCTGCGCTGTCAGGAACTGCCGACGACGCCAACCACTCACACGCTCGTCTCGACAGCGCGCACCGAGTTTACCAAGGGCATCGGACCGCTGGCTTACATCGCCAACCTGCTGTGCATCAACGTGATACTGGGCGGGCGTAGTGTGCCGAACCGCGCAGGATACGCCTCGGGAACATTGGCCGAGAACCTGCGTGACTCGGGCTGGGCCTTCGTGCCTCATGACTGGCAGATCGGCAAGTATAAGCCAGGACCGTGGCAGGCCATCTCGCCGAACGGGGGGTCTATCAAGTACCTCAGTGGGTACAAATCGGCATTCGACCTACTGCGTGATGCAAGAGCGCACGTCAACTTGGCGAGTAACAGGCGAGCGTTCGGGCATCTGGAGTACGTGACGCTTGAGGCTATGGACGCTGGCGTTCCGTGTGTTCTTCCGCAGCACCAGGATCCACGCCACGAGTACGAGGGATTGTTCTGCGTGCAGGACTACAGGACGGCAGGACAGTGCAACCTGGAGGACCTGGCAGAGAAGATAGGAGCGGCGCTGACCTGCGAGAACCGCGAGGAGATCTGTCAGTCGATGCGGTCGGATCTGATCTGGATTCACAACCCGACGGCATACGGACGGCTGCTCTTGAGGGAGGCGTTCTGAGCGATGACCATCGATTGGCGGGCAGAACTCGAGCGCGAGCAGTCCATGGACGACGGAGATCCTGACAGGATCAGCAAGGACCCGGGCGAGGTCTGTCGACGGTTGACGTTGCTGGACGAGTTACTGCACGGGCCACCGCCTATCTCGGGTCATGACTTCATAAACGTAGACGTAGATGTCGAGACAGGTAAGGGCACGTTGGTGTGTAAGCGCTGTGGATATCAGTCGACGGCATGGTGAGGTGAGTTGATGATCCGTGTTTACTGGAGACTGCGGGGACTCTACTGCAACTGGCTGTCATTCCTTGACTGGTTGCTACACGGCAGTCCTTACGTCAGCGGCCACGACTGGTTGCAGCGAAAGGACATGGAACTGGAGTGCAAGCGATGTCACATCGTGGAGCACTGGTTCGTAGACGCCGTCGGTGGCGGTCTGGTCTGCGAGAACTGCGGCAAGACCAAGGAAGCGTGAAGGTGAACTGATGTCAACTCGTGAAGGCGTCGTGATACCGAGTCTTAAACAGCAGGAGCGAGACCAGCTTGATCCTTTCATTCACACGTTGAGTTGTGTGATGGGAGGATTGCGCACGGGTTCCATGGCCGGCTATCTGCACTACGTTATCGTTAGGTTGCTGTTGGATGCTCTGCTCAACGACCCGAGTTATCTCCAGGCTGCCACGGCCATCGGGGTACTGGAGAACGTGAAGCGAGAACTTCAGGATCGGCTGGACGTGTCTGATGAGGACACGAGGGTACGGCCGTTGTGAGGCGTTGAGATGCGTAGATGCCGCTGCAGAGAGTGTCAAGCAACTGAACTGTTGCTGGCGGTGCCGGTGTTGGTAGACGCACTGGGACACCTGTCTAGTACTGAGTTCGAGTACGCTGTGCACCACGGGTATCTGGCGTTCTTGGGCCGACTGCTGAACCTGGGGCCGGGCGAACTAACCAAGCGTGCGCGGAACCATCGAGGACTGTACAGTTGAAATGGGTACAGTAGATCGTGGATGTATAAGTGATGACACCGCGTAAGCACAAGGGACAGTTGACACGAGTGGAAGACGAGACCAAGTTGCCGTTGATCTACAAGGCCGCCGAACTTCGGCTTGGGGGCATGTACATTTACGAGATCGCACTTGAACTCAACACGAGCGAGAAGACGATCCAGCGTTATCTCCAAGACGCGGACGAGTTGTTCAAGGAAGCGGCGCTGGCTGACCAGGGCGTGCACCTGGGCCGAGCGCTGGCAAAGCGACTGCGGTTCGCGCGGAGTCTGTCTGAGATCGAAGCGGCTCTCTGTGTTCGGGGGAAGGACGGAAGACTGGTCGGTATCACACCCAAGATAGCCAACGCGATCGTCAACACCATCCGCGCCCAGATGGCTAACGAAGACGCGGTGGAGGAACTGACTGGCATCAAGAAGGCTGGGGTGGCGCTGGCTGTGGGAATCGGGGTGCAGTGGGTTCACGTGACTGACGCTCACGGCATCGAACGGCGTATTCCGATCGGACAGGATGGCCGGGCGACGGGACCGCCTGAGATCGTCGGCGGAGTAGTCGAGGGCGAAGTCATCGAGGGCGAGGTGGTTGAAGAGGGTATAGTAGAAGTGGAGGAGGAAGACACCGATGGCTAGGCGCGCGGCCATGTTCGGAATCGCGATGGTCATAGGCATCACGGGGATGGTTGTACTTCAACCTCATGTTAGCTGGATCACCGAGGTCATCGGTGTAACGCTTGTGCTGATAGCAGGCGGCTTCATCTGTCTCGCTGTATCTGACTGAGGAAACAAGATGAGCGGAGAGTACTTCGAAGAGATGACGGAACTCCAAGAGCCGAAGTCATTGGGCGTGATGTCGGCTTGTGCACTAGCGTGGCGCGTGTCGGCCTGGTTACAGAAGCGTGCGGGGAAGGGACTGAAGTATGCAGTCCTGGAAATGGACTCTGCGTTTCTGGTATCGGTTGGTGATCCTGCGAAGGAGAAGATCTAGAAGTGCTGCACGTGACGATTGAACTGAGTCCGAGTTCTGGCAGCAAGCGTCGCATCCTTGTCGAGGGCACGATCACTAACGATGGCACAGGCACGTTGACAAGCGGCAACTACCGTGTTAGACTCTGTCGACGTGACGGACTGCCTTGGCGCGAGGGCGTGGTGCTCGGCTTCCCGCGCAAGCGGCGCGGTCCTTGGCATCTACTGCATCTGGCGCTCGAGGCTTGCGAGGTTGACAAGAGATGAACTGCCGGATCCCGAGCGGCCCGCTGGAAGGGCACACGCTGACAGTGTTGCGCGGTCCTCACCGTGAGGGTAGGCGCACGATGTTCTTCGGTTACCTAGATGGGGAACGAGTGATCAAGCCCTTTGCTCCTGACTATCGCACATTTCTAAGTCGTGCCGATCTGATCAGGGCTGCTGTTAAGATGCTGGAAGATGAAGCATAGGAGGACAAATCAAAATGTCTGATAACGAGGGCGAGCTGGTCAGGTTAGATGTCTTGAGGGCGCGGGCCGAGCGAGATCGGGCCGAGATAGCAAGGGTCATGGCCGAGACAGCGATCGCTACGATCAACCTGCGGCAGGCAGAACTTCTCCTTGCCAAGGCGGAACGACTAGAGCAAGCGGAACTGGCGACCAACAAGTTCCACCACATCTACGTGTTCGACGGCACGGTATGTGCCAACACGGTGGAGAAGTGCATCGACCAGTTGACCATGTGGATGCGCAACGACCCCAAGTGCGACATTGAGATCATCTTGTTCAGTCCGGGTGGCGAGATCTTGCCGGGGATGGCGCTGTTCGACTTCATTCAGCGAGTGCGCGGCGCGGGTCATCATGTCACGATGACGGCGCTGGGCATGGCGGCATCGATGGCTGGCATCCTGCTTCAGGCCGGCGACAGGCGGATCATCGGGCGGCAGGCCTACGTCTTGATCCACGAGATCAGCGCCGGCGCGGTCGGAAAGATCGGCGAGATTGAGGACGAGGTCAAGTTCATTCAGAAGATCCAGAAGAGGGTTCTCGACATCTTCGCCGCGCGCGCCAAGGTAAGCCGTGCGTACTTCGTGCGGAACTGGCGGCGCAAAGACTGGTGGCTCGACAGCGATGAGTGCCTGCGGATCGGGTTCGTAGACGAGATACAGGGGTAGACTGCATGAAGTTCATTACCATCTACGTTACGACTCATAGCGGTGTGCCGATCAAGAGTGATGGTCCGCTGTGCCTGGAACTCCTGTACAACCAGTTCGATTATGTGCACCGCACCCAGGAGACGACCAGTTACCACGACAATGTCAAGCCGGCCGAGGTCCTGCGGGTCGTCGCCAAGACGTTTGACCGCGAGTGGTGGGCTCATTACACGGCGGTGCTGTGGGCCTGTCATAGTCTGATCACGCGGATCATCGTGACGAACGCTGAGGTAGTGGGCAGGTAAGATGGCGACCCTGGCTAGAATTGCTTTCCTGCATCTGATGGCTGCACAGGCACAGTGCTGTAAGGTGGCCGAGGATCTTCAGCTTGCGTCAACGGCGCCTGAGGCTGTGTGTGAGATCAATACTGCCCTTGATGCCCTTGACCGTGCGATGGTTCTGCTTCGGCGCCGGGAGGTAAGCGGTGGCAAGCGTACGTAAGCTCAAGTCCGCCTACGTGAAGGTGGTTGGTGGACCCTACGGTCCGTGCTACA
>Ga0315291_10002739_pt1 | contig 22934 bp, 7 predicted proteins | sample YL17G12_20_MG_FD_203070 | JGI IMG/M metagenome (GOLD analysis project Ga0315291, IMG submission 203070) | Sediment microbial communities from Yellowstone Lake, YNP, Wyoming, USA - YL17G12_20 | ecosystem: Environmental > Aquatic > Freshwater > Lake > Sediment | place: USA: Wyoming | collected... | reverse complement strand
GCTGAGAAAGCGGAGCAGGAACTTCGTCCCGAGCATGCCGGTATCGAGGTGGCCCTTGTTCTTTTCCACGAGGCACTTGACCAGGTTCGCCATCACGGCAGGCCGCTCACTATCCGGCGTGACTCCGGTGAGCAGTGGCATGGCGTAATAGATTTGCTCGTCGATGACGTAGCGTTTGTTGGCAGCATCATAGAATGCGGCATGAACCGCGGGGCGGATCGTAGCGACGCGCTGCCGGGCGTGCTCAGCCTCGCCGGTACGCCCGAGGGCCGTAGCCATATTTTCCACCAACTGCCAGAGATAGACGCGGTAACAGTTGCAGAACAGCTCGGCCATTTCGCTGGTGGGCCAATTTTTAGTGTCCATGCCGCGTTGGGGCGGCACCCAGTCGCCTAGGAAATCGATGCCGTCGCTCCAGTTACGCAACACCTCATGGGCGGAACGGGAGTCGAGGTACTCGACGTAGCGGCGGGCTGCGACGAAGTTGTCCTCAAGCACCTGCGTGTCGCCGTAATGGAGGTAATGTTGCCAAGGCAGTGCGGCAATCACCCCGGCCCACGGCGGGCCGCCACCGCCGCCGGTGATGGGCGGAGCGATGTTGGGCATGGCGCCATCCCGGGGGCTCTGTGCCAGCCGCCAGTCGCGCACCCACTTTTCATAAAAGCGGGAGGCATCGAAGTTCATCATTACACCCTCCAGCGAGACCTGGCCATCGCCGTAGCCCATGCGCTCGCGGTGTGGGCAGTCCACCATGTAACCTCCGAGGTTGAGGCAGCGCAACGTCCAGCGGTTCACCTGGTGGATCCGGTTAATGAGCGGGTCAGAGCATTCAAAGGAACCCGTGTCCGCCAGCGCGCTCTCGACGAGCAGTGCTGTGGCATCCTCCTTGCGCGGCGCGGTGTCCAGCCCCTCGATCACGACATACCGAAATCCGGCATAGTTGAACTTATGACAGAATTCCTCGCCCGGGACGCCCGCTGAGACGAACTCGCTGATCTGGTGGTAGGTCTGATAGAGGTTATGGCCGCCACCCATGCGGGGAAACGAGACGCTGCTGTCCCCGCTGACGGCGATGTTGCCGATGGGAGAAGCCTGCACGCCGTCGGGAAACACGCGGTCCGCGAAGTGCAGGCGGACGACCTGCCCAGCCTTAAGCCGCGGAAACTTCAGGCGCAGCCAGCCGGTGAGGTTGGTGCCGAAGTCGATTTCGTGGCGCCCGTCCGCCAGCGGGATGATCTCCCGGGCAGGAATGCGTGCGCCGATGCGGTTGAGCGGGGCGATTTGATTGACCGGCGCCCCCTGCGGCGCGGGCGAGTCCACGGCATTCGCCCACGAGCTCGTGTCGATGCCCGGCTGGCACCAGTCGGGAAGGTGCGCCGCGGCGTCAATACGTTCGCCGCCGAAATTGTTCCAGGTCCATTTGCCGATGTGGCTGTAGCCGCTCGGGCGGGTCTTCCACTCCGGTCCGGTGCCGAAGGCAACCTCTTTTCCAGCCACCACCGCGTCAAGCTGGGCGCGCACGGCGATGCCGCCCGCCCACCCTTTTGCCGTCCACAGGCCCAGGCAGTTCTTTCCCGGCTTGAGCAGACGCGCCACGTCATAGGTGACGGTGAAAGTGCACGCCTCGGAAATCGAAACGGCCGGCGTGAGCACGTCGTCGCCGGCCTTTACACCGTTGACGTAAAGCTCGAAATAGCCGGGGGAATGCACCGTCGCGAGCGCGGACTCCGGTTTTCCTGTCAAGCTGAACTCCCCGCGGAACCATGGCGCGGGAATGCCGACGGGGCCGTTGGGGATGTCCAGATGGCCGAAATCCTGCGCGCTCGATACTTCGGGTTTGCCGTGACGGGTGTATTCCACCACCAGCTCCTTGACCACGTTCGGCGCAGGATCGCCTCCAAGGTCGTTGAAATGGACGTGAAAGGGGATGCGCTTCTCATCGAGCGCCTTCTTCAGGATGGGTGTGACGTCAATCGCCACCTTGCCGTCGAGCGTGCGGTAAGTGGCATGTGTAATGACAACGCCCTCGAGGTCGGCGCCGGATGAGGTCGGCGGCACGCCGATCCAGCGGGCCGACCAGTCCCCGGGTTTGAGTTTTCCCATGGTCCAGCGCGAGGTTTCGCTCCATGAAGAAACCGTGCCCTTGCCGTCCCAAACGCGAACGCGCCAATGATAGGTTCTCCCGGATTCAAGGGCCGGTCCGCCGTAGGGAATTGCGACCGAGCTATCCGACTCCACTTTGCCACTGTCCCACAAGTCTCCCTTATCCTTCTTCAGCAATTCCTCCGAACTCGCGACAAGAATCTGATAGGCGGATTGACGCTGTCCCCTGTCTACCGTCCCCTGTTTCCTCTCCTCTATCACCCACGACAAGCGCGGTTTCGGCACGTCAATGCCAAGCGGGCTCTCCAGGTGCTCGCAGCGCAGACTTGCCACGGCGGCGGCGTGCGCCGCAGCCGGCGGAGCCGCCTCCACGGTGATCTCGAGCGGGGCCGTCGCCTGCCGGTCAAACCACAGCACGAGGTCGGTGCCGGCAACCGTCTTGGTGAAGCCAGCGCGGAAGTCTTGCCCAAGTGCCGCCGCGCGGCCGTTCAATGACACCCTGACCGGCCGCTCCCCCCACCCGGCGACCACCAGAGCCGGATTGACCGCCGGATGCGCGGGGCTACAGTCCAGCCGCAGCCGCAGCATGCCTTGAGATTCCGGCCTGCCCAGGGCAAGCCGGTATGCCCGTTCCGCCGGATCGTAGCGGGGGTCCGTGGCGGTTCCATCCAGCACCTGCAAGGCAGGCGGCTGGAGCCAGGATTTTGCCAGGGGGATCAAGTCGGTGGCGGTTCCATCGGTCATGCCGTGCAGCATGATCTTGGTCAGTCCCTGCTCACTCTGCTCATAGGGCGCCCAGTAGATGTGCGAAAGCGAGCTGTGCGACGGCCGGTCCGTCGCATAGGCCCAGCGGCCGCCTGACTCGATCTGCGTCACCGGCCAGTGGTTCCACCACGGGAAGATGGAGCGCTCGGGTTTTATTTCCCTAACATAACTGTCCACCATGGCGCCGTCCGGCGGAACGATGACGAATGGGCTGTGCTTGGACTTGAGATTGACGAGATGAATGTTAGGGTTGGGAATATCCGCCAGCCAGGACCGCCACTGGTAGGAAGGCTTCTCCTTCATCAAGTATTCCGGGTAGGTCAGCTTGTTTTCATATATCTTCCCGGGAGGTCCTTTCGCCCAGGAATAGGTAATACTCTGCCCGTCCATGTTGGCCAGGGTCAGCCCGTTAGACTGAATGTTGTCGTGCGGCGCGGTCCCGGGCGGATTGATCACGAGCGATTCATGATATTCGCGGAAGCCGCCTTGCCCAGGCTCTTTCCCCGGCAGTGCGAATGGATATTTTGAGGAAACACATATCTTCCTGACGCCGACCCCATCCGGATAGAGCGTGTAATACTCATCGACCCAGTCACTCCACCCGGTTTCAGGGTCCACATGGGCAGGTGAATAGTCGGTATAGAGAGGAGCGTAACGCCAGTGTACGACGACACGGGCCGCAGTGTTTTCGATGATGCGGACGTGCGAATTGCGGGTTTGTTTGTCCGCCATGGGTTCCGCGCCGCCCGGCCTGGAGTTTTCCCCGGTTTCCAGAAACTCGTTGGCATACCAGATGCCGTTGCCGGTGACCCAGCAGGGAACAAAGCTGGTGCCGCGCCAGAAGACGAACCGGTACGGTGCCCGGTCGAAACGCACGAGCACGTCGGGATCTTCGCCAACCCGCCAGTAGTGCTCCCAGGCATCGGTATATCGCAACCGGGTGTACGCGGCGCCGAAATCGCCCGGACCGTCCGGCCCGGCCGGCATCTTCGGGGGATTCAACGGCCGCGCGCCCGCCGGACGTTCCCCCTGATAGCGGGTGGCAATGGCCGACGCGCTGAGCGCACCGGCTTCGATGCGGACTTCATCGACCAGGCCATCGAGCGAGCATGGGATCGGGCGCGGCTTTTGCATCGCCATATCCGGCAGTTGAACTCCCGAATACAGGCCGCGGGGCGTATGATTCCGTCCGATCCAAACATCCTGATCCACCGCAGGCACCAACCGGCCAGAGGTCTTCACTGCGGCAACCTCCCGGCCGTTCACGTACAACCGCATACCGGCCTCCGGCGACCACTCGCCGACCAGATGGTTCCATTCATACAACGGCAGTTTGGCCTGCGAACGACACTCCTGCCACTGGTTGCCGTCGGCCATCCACAGACCGGGATATCCTTCCGGGTGAAGGCCCAGAAAATACCCCGCCTGCTCCTTCGACTCCTGATCGACCACCGCCAGCAGGGTCCATGGATAGGCTTCCAGCGCCACCCACGCGCTGACCGTAAAACCGCGGGACAAATCAGGGATTTTTCCGGCAGGCACTTTCACCACGGTCCGGATGCCGTCAAAGCCCATGGCCTTGCCCGCTACGCCGGATGGAAACCAGGCGAAACCCTCGGACGTAGCACCGGCCTGTTTGATCGACTCTGCATCATCCAGGGACAAATGCAGCACCGGTTCAGCCTGCGCCAAGCCAAGGGACCCCAGCAGGCACAAGATTGACTTAATGCTCATTCTCATATTCATATCTCCTCGGGCTCACTGATTTTGTTGATTCGCCCATTGAAGCAAGGGGCACGCCGGTTGGATCGTTCACAGTTGGGCTGGTCTTTCACCTGGTGGTTTCCGTGAGGTTGGTCTGGAAGCGATAGGTGCCCGAACCCACGGCAAAGACGGCGGCGTTGCTTTCCATACGCAGAAACTTCACGCCTTCCGCTTTATCGGCTAACGTGCCGGACTCGGTCACGCCAGCCACATCCTTGGCTGGGACATGGACGGTGGCTGTGACATTGGCGGGAATCCGGACATTCCAGATGAACCGGCCGTTCTCAATCTTCCAGTCGCTGCCAATGCGACCGTGCGGGGAATCGTAGTAGCCTCTCGCCCAGGTGAGATTGCCACCCGGTTCGGGCTTGAGCAGAAGCTTGCCAAATCCAGGTTCCGCAGCGTCGATTCCCAATACGTTCCGATAGAACCATTCCGTGCAAGTGCCGAGGTTAGCGTGGTTGAAGGAATTCATGCCGTCCGGGTGATAGCCCTTCTCCGTCTTGGCGTCCCAGCGTTCCCACATGCTGGTCGCGCCCATTTTCAGAAAATAGCCCCACGACGGGTAGCTGGTCTGCTCGAACAGCCGGTAAGCGGCATCCGTGCGCCCCGCTTTGCTCAACGCCGGTAGCAGCAGATGCGTCGTGACCATTCCGGTGGAAAGGTGGCCATCCTTTTTCTCAATGGCCGCGATCAACTTGTCTGCGGCTTGACGGGCTTGTTCCTCCGTCAACAAATCATAGGCCAGCGCCAACACATAGCCGCCTTGGGAATTGCTGCCCATCGTGCCGTCCGCAGCGATGAATTTCTTCTGGAAGGCGTCGCGGACATTCGCAAAATGCTGGCGATATTCCGCCGCCTCGGCCTTTCTTCCCAGTGCGTCCGCCATCCGGGACATCACGTCCGCGCAATGGGCGAACAGCGCGGTGGAAATGAATTCCCGCGGCGTGGACATGTCCGGCGCGAGCCAGTCGCCTAGGCCGACATTCGGCCCGATGAACCGGGTGGAAAGCTTCTGGTATTTCTCAAGATGACCGGCCATCTCCGCGAAATACCGGGCGCACAAATGGGTGTCGGCATAGACACGGAACATTTCCCAGGGAATCAGCACGCCGCTGTCCGCCCAGCCCGGCGACCACGAAAAGCGATGAATGTCCGGCGCGATCTTGGGAAACCCGCCATCCGGCAAACGCGCGTCCACCACATCAGTCATCCACTTGGTCAGCAGACTGGCGGCGTCCTGTTCATACAAGGCGCTGGCGGCGACCTCGTGGTAATCCGTCCACCCCATGCGTTCGTCACGCTGTGGACAGTCCGTGGGCAACTCGACCAGGTTGGCCCGGATGGTGCCACGTTCGTTCGCCGCCGTTTGGGTCATGATGGTGTCGGAACACTCGAAGTTACCGGTTGGCGGCAGATCCGAACCGGCAATGATTCCCGTTAGTGTTTGCGAACCCGCGCTCTCCGGCAACCCTTCCACTTCGACATACTGGAATCCGTGATAGGTGAAGCGAGGCTCCCAGATTTCCTCTCCGCCGCCCTTGCAAACATACGTGTCCATGGCGCGAGCAGCACGCAGATTTGTGCGGTAAACCGTGCCATCCGGATTCAACATCTCGCCGAAGCGCATCACCACTTTCGTCCCAGCCTGTGCGGTGACTTTCAAACGGGTCCAGCCGGAGAAATTGCGGCCGTAATCATACACGGCGAGACCCGGTTTCGGATGAGTGAGGGCGACCGTCTTGAGTTCGCCGGTCCGCCGGATGGGCGCGCCCGGGTTGGCTTGAATCACGGGGTTCACACTCGCGCCAAGGTCCACCGGCTTCCAGTCGGCGTCATGGTATCCGGGCTGATCCCAGCCCTTCATTTCCAACCGCGCGTCATAGGTTTCTCCGGCGTAAATATCAGCTTCCAGAATCGGTCCAAAGCCGCCCTTCCAAGTCTCGTCACTGGCAACCACTTGACTGCTGCCATCCGCGAAAAAAAACTGAAGCTGCGCCAAGAGACGGGTCTGCTTGCCGTAGATGTTTTGGCCGATGATGCTCAGATGCCCCCGATACCAGCCGTCGCCCAGAATCGCGCCCAGCACGTTCGAACCGGTCTTGAGATGGCCGGTCACATCGTAGGCACGATAATAGATCCGCTTGTTGAAATCGGTCCAACCGGGTGAAAGGTAATCCGCCCCTACTTGGTTACCGTTCAAATGCGGCTCCGCCACGCCGAGACTCGTCACATAGAGCACCGCCCTTGCCGGAAGCTTGTCCAGCGTGAATTCCTTTCTCAGGTAGGTTGCGGGGAGAAACTTCTCCTTTCCGTTTCCGGGTCCTGAACTCTCGCCGTCGTCGCGTCCGATCCACTTCGCACTCCACTCGGTCTGGTTGGAAAAACCCATGGACCAGATGGCCGGCTCCTTTGAAACGGCCGTTCCGCCTTTTGCGTCCCAGGCTTTAACCTTCCAATAAGCCGGTTGATGGGATGCGAGGGATTTTCCGGAGTATTCGATCTGGGTTGATCGATCCGAATTCACTTTCCCGCTGTTCCACAAATCACCCTGATCTTTGGCCAGCAACTCTTCGGAACTCGCGACAAGAATCCGATAGGCCGTTTGCTTAATTCCCCTTTCAGATTTCAGGTTTCCAGTTTCAAGTTTCCAGCTCAGGCGTGGCTTTAGCGTATCAATGCCGAGCGGATTCTCCAGGTACTCGCAGCGCAAATCCTCAGGCGATGGCCGCGGCGGCTCCACCGGGCTCATCGCCATGTCCACCGGTTCGGCGGCACGGGCGGGCAGTTGCAGCATGACTATCCAACTCGCCGCCACGATGGCAGTCGCCAAAATACGAGATCGTCTGTGTGTGTGTTTCATTGCCTATCTAATTATTCTCCGCCACCCGCGACAGCTCGAGGATTTCCTGGCCGAGGAGCGGGAGGGAAAGTGTGAGTTCGCCGGCCTGCAATTGTTTGCCGGTGAAGGCGCCTAATTCCTTCGCCTGTAACAAGACGGTGACCTTGTAGGTTTCGTTAGGGTCAACCCAGGGGATGTTGATGGCCCGTTGATCTTTGCCGCCGCTGCCGCGTAGGACGACAACAGCGCCACAGCCGCGCGGGTCGAGTTTGCCCCACCAGTGCCAGTCGGTGTCGGTGGGCGCGGGCACGCCGCTGTACTGGAAGTGGCGATAGATGCCGTAAGTCGCTTCGAGGCGCTTGAGGATGTCGAAGCGGCTGCGGTAGCGGGCGATGTTCTCATCGGTCAGGGAGGCGAGGTCGCCGGCATAGACCGAGGGCGCGCCCATGAGCCAGCTGCAAATCTGGCGGTCCTGGACTTGCGGCGTGAGGCTGCCCTGCCAGTTCACCGTGGCGGCGCCGTAGTATTCGACGCATTCCAATGGCAGGCCGCGGTGGGCGTAGAACCGGGTCCGGGAATTCATGCAGCCTTTGACCAGTTCCGCGCGCAAGGTGTCGGGGTTGTATTTGCTCCAGGCGGGGCCGGGGCGTTCCTTGAAATGGCCGCAGCCGCTGTAGTCATTCGGTGGTATATGATAGACCGAGACATGTTTGAGCGCCGCCAGGTCGCAGGGAGTGCCAGGCGTGCCCCAGTAGATTTCATGCGTGATTTCGTTGGCGACATCCGGCGCGAGGTGTTGCACCAGCGCCTGGGATTCTAGCAGTCCGCGCAAGCCGCGCAGCAAGGATTCCTTGCGGGTGCGGCTGTGGCGGCCGGCGGCGAGGTCGCCGAACTGGATGTTGCTGAAATCCTGTTTGAAGTAGGTGACGCCGTAGCGGTCATGGAGGAATACCAGATCATTGGCATAGTATTGATTCCAAGAACTGGCGAAGCTCATGGCCACGCCGTCCAGCCGGTTGATTTCAGGAGCACTGGCGGCGGCTGGCAGCGCCCTGAAGTCGGCGGCATCGCGGTCGCGGAAACAGGAAACCCAAAGGCCGAGCCGCAGTCCTTTGGAACGGACATAGTCGCACGTCTCGCTGAATTCGGGAAAGGTCTTGTCGTCCGGACGGGTGCCCAGGCGGCCCTTTTGCCAACCGTCGTCCAACTGCATGGTGGAGAATCCGCACTTGGCCGCGAGATCCGCCTGTTCGCGGACGATGGCATCCGTGAGTATGGGTCCGAAATTTGACCACGAGCACCACAGCGGCGCCGCGATCTGCGTGTGTGCTGGCGAGATGCCCAGGTGTTCCCGCAAAAAATCCTTGAAGCCGCCTTCCACGGCACGGTCTAACGGAAAGGACTCCGCGGACGCTGTTCCAACCACTTCGCCGCTGAAGCCGTACAGGAACGTCGGCTCGGAAACGAATGACTCGGCAGGGCCGATCACCCACTCGAAATATTCAGGGTTATAGCCGGACGCGCCGCGTTCGGAGATGCTGCGGAGTGCGGAGGGGACTTCGGAGGCAACGATGACCCCCCGGGTGTTGTCGGCTTGGGAAAAGGCGATGATGGACGCGGTGGCGCCGCGTTCGGACGGAGTGAGCGGCACCCCTTGGCCCAAACCGTTCCCCAGCTTGAGATCGTCCGTTAGAAGGTTGTCGATCCTGAGCCAGTTCGCGCTGTTGTTATGGACTTCCACCCATTTGCGGATGACCGGGTATCCTGCATAAACTTCGTAGATCAGGTTCACGCTGACACCGGCCAGCAGCGGATCCTTGAGAGAACGAGCACGGATTACAACCCGTTGCGTGCCGGGTTGCGGAACGGTGATGGTGACATTGGCCAGGTCGAAGCACTGCACCCAGGAACCGGCGGAGAAGGCACGCTCATCTGTCCACTGCAACTGCCCTGCTGTTTCATTTGTTTCCGGTTTCGTTTTTCCACTGATATTCAGAGCATCCGTGTCATTTGCCTTCGCCTCCTGGACGCTCACCGCCGCCGCGCCACTGTCCAGCGGCAGTTCAAGAGGGTTGCGGTTAGGTTCAGCACGCGCAATCCGGAACGACAATTCGTCTGCCCGGCCGTCAACCAGCGGCGTCCCGGACACCGTGAGCTTCTCGGTGGCTACATTGCCGCCGGACACGCGGATGACCCGCTCCAGCACCCCGGTCTTGATCCAGATCGTCTCACCATCCCTGACGATGCATGGGTCGGCAGCGGTCGCGGACGGCGCAACAAATCCGGCGAACACAACCAGAACACCAATGGTCATAAGACTATATACTTTCATGTTAAGGTCTCCATTTCGGTTTGAGTCCCCTTTTGCGGCAATTCATTCCTTGCTAATTCTGACTGCTATTTCTGCGCCTTGATCGGATTGCTCTCGATCGCCTGCTTCAACAGGTCCGCAGGTGCCATGCCGGAGCTCGCGTCATTACCCGGCGTATAGATAACCGTAAACCCATGTTCTCTGACGATCTCACCGCGGAATCCGCGCGCCAGAAGTCTATTCGTTCCGGGCGCCAGCTTGATATCCCAGACGAATCCGGAAGTCTGTTTTCCAAGAGTCTTACCATTAAGGAACAGCTCGACCTCCTGCATGTTCGATATCACCCTGTATGGTTTGTCAGGCAAGCCGGTCCGCTCTGTCCACGTCGGAGAACACAGGTAAAGAACAGGCTCCCTGCTCCAGGCGGCTTTTACAAAATAGAAGCTGTCTTTCTTCTGCCTGTCAAAAGTCACCAGCCCCTTGTTGTCATAAAGCTTAGGAATCTTGCTGTTCGCCCATCCGAAGTCGGCGAAATTCCACCAGTTATAGCCGGCAAGCCTGGGCATGGCATCAAGCTGCCGGAGATACGATTCGAGGAAATACAACTGGTATTCCTGCGTCTGGTCAAAACATTTTGGTGATTCACTGTGTTTATCAAGGTCGCAGCCGGCTCCGAATTCAGAAAGGATCAGAGGTTTTGAGGGATCCAGCTTGTGCAGAGCCTCCAGGCGCCCGGCAAGTTTCTCCACGGTCCCGCCATACCAGCCGCAGTAGAGATTATAGGCAATCACATCATAGAAGTTAAAGAGCCCATCCGCGACAGGCGGCACGGCCGGGTTGCCTCTGTTGCAAACTCTCACATCGATCTGATTATCTCCCGGCTTCAGTCGCTGGGTCAGTTCAACCGTAAAGGCGCTGTAGGCACCAAGGTGATTTGCAGCCCGCGCGCCATTGACAAAGACGGCAGCGTCCATTCCCGCCGCCCCAAAGCGCAGGAACAGCCGTTTCCCGAGATCCGCTTCTGTCACCTTGAGCGCGTGACGATACCACGAATTGCCGCGCCTGTAGCTGTTAGTAACCAGCGTGTCCCCGGCATTCCAGCAATGCGGCAACGAGATCGCCTGCCAATCGCCGCCGCTGGGAATGTCGTTAATATCCTTTTCGAGATACAGCCAGCCTTTGTCGAAGGGCTCCACGCCCTGCCATGGCGCCAGTGGTCGGACCATGGCGCGATTCTCCATGACAAGTGCATCTTCCGATTTCATGTCCTCATTGAGACTGAGCCGCTCGCGCTGCGGCGAGCCGAAGACGAGCGCGCCCAGCCGCCCGTTGCCGATCGGCAGCGCCTCGTTCATGGGCTTGGCGTCGGCGGCCGGCTGCTGATACCAGAGACACGGCAATTCTTTTGGGGCGGAGCCTTGGCCGGCGGACTCGGCCTCACGCGCCGCAGGCGCGACAGGGCCGCAAAACACATTGCCGGCAGACAGCAGGCAGATAAGGGCGCGCAGGTTGGTTTTCATGGGTGCTCCTTGGGCGGGTCTGACAAATGGATGACAATATCTTTCATACGGCTTTCCGGGGTGACGAGCAAGTCAACCACCTTGCCGGACTCAACTCTTCCCTGGACGATCGTTTTGCCGGGAGCATGAAGCTTGAACGAGCAATCCCATTCCTTGGGCCAGGCCGGACAAAGATGAATTTTCTCCGAATAGGGCTCCGTCTGCACGAGCATATGCTGCAAGGCAATCATATTGACGCCGCCATGACACTGGTCGGGCAGCCAATCGAAATTGGGCCCCCAGAATGCCGGAAACCGGCTCTTTTGGTTGAACCGTTTGGAACGCTCCACCAGCCGCTGTGCCGCCCCTGCGACGTCACCGACACACGACGCAAAAATGGCGTCTTGAACCCAGCCGTCCGTTCTGGGTTGACCAAGAAATCTTGTTGGGCCGAGCCGGAAAGTTTCCCTGGCCAGTTCCAAATCGGGCAGCCCCACGCCGTAAAGGCGATAGGGGAATAGCGCGTAACATTCTGGCTTCTCGCAATTGCCCCGGCGCTGGCCCATCTCGGCAGGCAGCAGATATTCGCGACCGTCCCGGCTTTTCGCTCTCGGCAAATCCGGAACGGCTCCGAGCAGTCGCGCGTAAGTCGCTTGCTCCTGCGCATTGGAACCAAGTTCGATCAGTTGCGGGAGGATGTAGCGGAGGCCGGCCAGTTCAGGTGCCGGATTTGTGCAGTCCTGAACATCTTCCAATGCATTGGCGGGATGGATGACCAGCTTTCCCCGTTCATCGCGCTTATAGCGGTTGTCGTAGAAGCCGGTGATCGCCTTGGCAAACGGCAGCAGGGTCGAGTTTAAAAACCCGCGGTCGAGGGTATGGCGGTAGTATTCGAGCATCATGGCGGTCAGTTCGAGGCCACCTTCCCAATGGTACTGGATCGCTTTCCCGTCTATTTCATCTGGCGAACTTTGATAGTTGCGGTGCCAGCCGTAGTCCTCATTCCGGTAAGCGCCCCAGAAGTGCATGGTTTCGGGGAAAACGGCGCCGTCGAAGCCGTAGTAGGTGCGGACGCGGTGCCGGGCCAGCGGCAGGGCGTCAAGGTACATCTTGAACAGGGGCCGCATCATGTCGTAATGGCCGGCGGCCAGCATGGGCCAGTAGGGCAGGCGGGTGTTCTGAAACCAGTAACAGGAGCCCCAGCGACGGTAATCGGGGCCCATGTTCGTGCCGCGAAAGTCGCCGTCCACGGTGAAGATCGAGCCGTTGAAACTGATGGGCAGATTGCCACGCCCGGCGCAGGCGGTGACCCAGTTCTGCAGGGCGTAGCCGCGCGACACGACGAACGCGTCCGCGCCAGGCTTGCCATCAATCGAGATCCAACTGCGGTTCCAGAATTCATTCCACCATTTCTTGTGAGCCGCCCAGGCGGAGTCGCGGGCGGTCCGCCGGCCATCTGCGGCTAGTTCTTCCACCTGGCGGACCCATTCTTGCGTGGTCAGGGTGCGGGCCGTCAGAGCGATCACGTAAATATCGATTTCCTTTGTCGGCGCAGCGGATTTCAGGGTCGTCGGCGAGGCGCTGACCAACCCGTCGCCCTGCACCAGGGCGCCGAAGGTCAGGTCAAGCAAGGGGTCGCTGGACTGTTTGATGAAATCCCCGAGCCCCTGGACCTTGAGCGTGTCCTCCCACACGGAATGTTCGTTCTTCCGGTTGCGGTGATACCAGACGATGGACTGTCCCCTGCCGGCGACGACGGTGTCCGGTTCGATGAAGACCGGATACGGGAACCCGCCGTTTTTCAGGGAGCTGTCCGCCAGGCCGCTGAACGACCATTCCCATTTCGCCTCCGTGCGTTCAGTGCGCCACGGCTCGATCCGCACCTCCACTGCAGTCGCCGCTGACATGCTGCCGGTGATGCGGATGGCCGGGCGGTTGGCGTCGATCCAGAATCGCAGGTCGGCCGATGGCCCGGGCGACTTCGTCGCGGAAGTGATGCGGATCACGCCGTTCTCCAGATCGAGTTCCTGTTTGAACGTGCAGCCGTGCGCGAACGGATTGGGGTTGAGCCGCACCCGCACCTTGCCCAGCTTCACGAGCCGGGCGTTTTCTTCCCGCGCATCGGTCTTGCCGATATAGAACAACAGGTCGCCGCCATCCTCCACCCAGACGTTCGCTCCGATGTCCCCGTTGCCGATCGGCATGGAGCCGTTGCAGTCGGCGCTGGGCGAATCCCAGACAACGTTGTAATCCGAAACAGATGCAGCACGCAGGCCAAAGGCTGCGAAGCAACTGATCAGAGGCATCAGGAAGAGTCGTTTGATGTTCTTTTTCATGACTTTGCGTCACGTTTCTGATAATTCATACGTTTCACTTGTAGAGCGGGATCAGATACTGGGGGCCCCTGGATTTGGGAAACCCGCGCAGGGGCAGATCATCAGCCATGATAACCGTGGTTTTACCGCGCTGCGTGTGGCTTATCGCCGTGCGAAAATAGTGATTTTCGAGCCAGGCATGGGTTGCGGTTGCGATGCGCATCTGCGCATCCTCCGCCGCAAAGGCGGGATTCTCTTTTCCGCCGAAATTGATGACACCGCCCATGATCTCCGTTCGTCCGCCGTTAATTGTGCGGACCACGGTGCCATTACCCTCGCTCTTGTAGCCCATCAGCACCAGGTCACTGCCGTCGTTGAGGATCATCGGCTCGCCCCGCTCAGGATTGAGCTGGCGTGCCCAAACCTTCTGCCCCTTCAGCATAACGGTGCAGCGCCCATGGCCGATGGCGCCCGGAAACGAACCGCTGGTGGTGGCCACGTTGTCGAAGAAGACCTTCGCCCCGGTCACGGTGTTGCGGTAGAATTTCAGGGTCTGGGTATGCATGTCCTTGAAGCAGACAGTGCGCTTGCATGCATGGGTAAACGTGCAGTGTTCACCGCACCATTGTTCCCAAGCCATCAGGCGCTCGATGAACAACGGTCTGACAGACACATCCGAACCATGATCGCCACCGATGACAAACCCCTCGCGCTCCGACTTCTTGAGATCCACTCCTGACACCAGATCGCAGAAATTGAAGTTGATGTGTTCGACTCTAGCCGGGATCACGACCGGGCGGTTCAGCAGGTAGCGGCCGGGTTCGAAGCGAATTTCCGCGGCGCCGGAATCCAGCGCCGCCTGGATCGCCGGGCTGTCGTCGTTGACCCCGTTGCCGATGGCCCCGAAGCGGCGGACGCCGGTCAATGTCTTGCCGTTCGTCTGATAGACCGGCGTATCCTCGACCGGCAGGCGGGCCATGCCCGCATCCCCTTTTTCGCCGAAGGCGGCTGGGTAAACCCTTTCATCGATATTTCCTGCATCGTCAAACCCGGCGAGCGTCACATTCGACACGTAAAGTCCGCCGGCCTTGCGGTCGATGCCTACGGGTCCTTTTCCATTCAGGTTGGAATCGACCAGCACCGTGAATCCCTGGGGGCTGGTGCAGGTGAGCCCCACGGGAACATCCGTTGTCTGGATCTTGCGCAGGCTGAGGCTCATCGCTCCAACCGTGATGCCGGAAACCCGCTGGCCGCGCAGCCGGATGTCCTCCGCGTGGGCAAACATGCCAAAGGTTCCGGAGTCGACATGCAGGCCGTGATCGAACCCCTCCACCTCAACATGCTTGACCAGGATCCCCGAGTAGTTGGCGTGCCCCAACTGCAGGCCGGCAAAACCTGAGCCGTCCCCGCTGACGATCCGCACGTTGCGGACGGCACCGGAATTATTGGCGTAGAAGTCCAACCCGACCGCGCCGGGATTGCCGCTGCCGCTGCTGATTGTTAGATCCTCGCAGTAGTTGGACATGGAGACATTGCTTTGCTTCGCGGCCATGTACGAAATCACCGGCTTTCGCTCGCCCTTGCCAAACCCGGTGGCGCCATCCTTAAGGCGGATGACCGTGCGGCTCACCCCGGCCCCGCGGATGCGGATCTGCTGGTTTAGCTCATTCTTGTAAGTGTTGATAAGGTCCTTGTGGCGATAGCGGAGGGTGTCCGACACCAGATAAGTGCCCTCCTGAAAATACAATACAGGCACGAACGGAAACCGGACGCAGCACGTCGCGTGCACCACGCCGTCGGCCTTGTGACACTCGACGCTGACGGTATGATAGTGGGTCCCGGTCGAGGGCAGCATCTCGATCTCCGACACACCCTGCCGAAACGCCAGCAGGGTGATCCGCGTGACATCGTCCAGCGCCCGCAGGATCGCCTCGGTCGAATCCCGCTTGCCGGTCGGATCTGCAAAATACGGTGCGCGGCATATATCAAGCACCCCCGTCATCTCCGCCCCTACTGAGTCGCTATCAGGAACCCGGCTCCCGCCCTCGACGGGCGCCACCTCGTCGGCAACGACCGCGGCCGTCAACAGCAAAGCCCCGATCGTTGTCAGGCAAGCATGTCCGTATTTCAGATTGTTAGTCAGCATATGTCATCTCCTTGATTAATTGTAATTGATTCCCTCACCCGCGTCATTTCACCAATTCCGCGTTCACCTTCTTCACCTCGCCATTCACCCGCACCGCCACCTCGCGCGGTTCCTGCGAGCGGATGCGGTAGCTCGTGACCTTGCCGTCCTGCCACTCGATGTCCACCTCGAAGCCGCCGCGGGCCCGCAGGCCTGTAACACTGCCGCATGGCCATGCCTCCGGCAGAACGGGAAGCAGGACGAGTTCGCCCTCGTGCGACTGCACGAGCATCTCGCAGATGCCGGCGGTGATGCCGAAACTGCCGTCGAGCTGTACCGTCGTGGGTGGCATCAGGCCGAAGAGGTTGATGCTGGTGAACTTGTCGGAAAGGAACTGCTGCACCATGGTGTGCGCGCTTTCACCATCGTGCAGTCTGGCGTAGAGCGCCGAGCGCCAAGCCAACGACCATTCGGTCGCACCGCCGGATATCCCGCGCGCGTCGATCGAGACTTTCGCGGCCTTTGCCAGTTCCGGCGACTTGCCGATGCTGATCTGCGTGCCGGGATAGACGGCAAACAGATGTGACGTGTGGCGGTGATTATCCTTGGGTGTGTCAAGTTCGGGGTATTTGGGATCGGTCTTTTCGTTCATCCACTCAAGCAACTGACCCCAACTGCCGACTTTGGGCGCCACCAAGCGGTCGCGCATGGCGGCGATTTTGTCACGATACTCCTTGTCCAGGCCGAGCGCGTCGGCGGCCTGCACATAGTTATTAAACAGGTCCCAGACGATCTGCTGGTTGTAGCTTACGCCGTCCTCGGCCGGGCCGTGCTCGGGCGACCAACCGTCGGGCACCACCAGCTTGCCATCAGGCATGGGTTTGAGATGATCTTCCCAGAACTCGCAGGTCTCCTTGATGACCGGATAGGCTGTCTGGCGCAGATATGCCTTGTCGAGGCCGAACGCATAGTGCTCCCAGAAGTGCTGGCCATACCAGGCGTTGGCCGTCTTGTCCCATTTCCAGCCCATGCCGCCGGTGATGTTGTGCGAGGTGCGGATGGCGAACCCGCGCGTGGCGGGATTGCCGTCGGCCGTCGTGAACTCCTTTGCCGCCGCAGTCGCCTTGCGCCACGCGGGAAGCTGACTCACGACCAGGTCGAAAAACGGCATGTGACACTCAGCGAGATTGGCCGGTTCGGCGAGCCAGTAATTCATCTGGACGTTGATATTCGAGTGATAATCGCCACACCACGGCGGGTTGTTGTTGTCATTCCACAGCCCTTGCAGGTTGGCCGGCAGACTGCCGGGGCGCGAACAGGAGATCAGCAGGTAACGACCGAACTGGAACAACAGCGCTTCGAGTCCGGGATCAACCGTTGCCACCGCCTCGACCTTGCGCCGGTCGGTCGGCAACGCGAGTTGCGCGGCTGAGGACGCGCCGAAATCCACGCTGACGCGCTTGAACAGCGCCTGATAGTCCTTGAGGTGCGCGGCCTTCAATGCCGGATATTCCTGTTTCGATGCCGCCTCGAGCTGCGCTGTAAGGCGCGCATGCGGATCATCGCCGCGATAATTCGTGGCGGGATTGAAGGCATAATCCGTACCCGCCGCAACGAGCAGCGTGAGGGAGTCGCAATCCTTGAAGACCAATCGCGTGGCGGTGGTGTCCGTTGTCACCGAGAGTGAACCGCCCTGATTGATCACGAGCAGTTGCCACTCGAATTTCAGGCCGTTTTCGAGCGTGCCGGAAGCCGTGAGCCGATTTCCGTCCGCGGTGATTTTCGCGGAGTGCGAATCGGCCAGTTCGATACTGCCGGTGTAGGCCGCTTGCTTGTCCGCGGTGAAGCGTGCCGCCATGACCTGCCCCGGTTGGCTGCAGAAAAACTCGCGCCGGAACTTCACGCTGTTAGCCGTGTAGCTCACCTGCGCCAGCGCGTCGCCGATATTCAATTCGCGCCGGTAATCCGCGGCATCCGCATGCGTCGGCAGATCCACGAACACGTTGCCGAGCACCTGATAGGACCCCATCCCTTTCGATTTGTAGTCGCCCCTCGGATTATCGTCGCCAGTCCACAGGCTGTCCTCATTGAGGCTGAGCCGCTCGCGCTGCGGCGAGCCAAAGACGAGCGCGCCGAGCCGCCCGTTGCCAATAGGCAGCGCCTCGTTCATGGGCTTGGCGTCGGCGGCGGGTTGTACATACCACAGGGTCAGCGGCTGGGCGGGCGGCGCGTTTTGCGCGTCCGCGTTTGCCGGGCCGGTCACTCCCAACGCCACGAGAGCGCCGAGCATTTTAGTTATCATTGTGTTATGTTTCATTATCACGTTCATTTTTTCGTGTAGATGAAGGATGTGAGTCTGGCCATGTGTGTATTACTCAATTTGCATGTTTCATTTTTCGCTGATGAGTATCTGCACCGGTCCCAGCAGGCCGGCAGACGGAACCGATTCCGCCCCAATGTTGGTGCGGGTCCGGCGCTGCTCAGCCGGCAGTTTGCCGTCGCCAGCCAGCCGGTTCGGCCACAGGTTCACTACCTCGATCTCCAGCTTGTTTTCGCCAGGCTTGATGGCCGCGGTGATCTCCACCCGCCACGGATGGCACCAGACCACACCGAGGTCCTGGCCATTGAGCCGCACTTTGGCAGTCTCCTTCACCGTGCCCAGATCCAGATGGATTTTGGATTCTGGATTTTTGATTGTGGATGGATCGGCAAACCCGAAGGTTTTGCGGTACACCGCCGTGCCGCTGAAATACCGAATCGCCGGCTCAGGCCGTTTGGTCCAGTCCTCCAGTTTGTCAAAGACCAGCAAGCCTTTGGCCTGATCGCCGCTCAAGCCATTGGTCGGATAGAACCACTGCGGATCAAACTGGACCGTCCACGGCCCGCTGATCTCCTGCTGCGGTTTCAATTTCGGGAAATTCGCCGCCGTTTCTTCTGGTTTCCGGACTCTGGTTTCTGGTTTCTCAAGCTTCTTCCGAAACACCACAAACATCGAACCGTCAGGCTCGAACTCCAGCGGCACGGTGGTGCAACCGTTCTTCGACTCGAATTTGGGCAGATCCCGCCGTTGACCGCTCACCGGATCCCATAACTCGGGCTGCCGCCCGCTCACGCGGAAGGTGGCCTCGACGGTTGCGGCCTGATCTTTCCGATTGGCCAGAAAGTAGATCTCTGTTCCATCGGCAGTCCGGTGGATGAAGTCGATGAAGGCATCACCGGGGTGGTCGAAATCTGGCGACACGCCATCAGCCAGCAATATCTCGCGCACTGTCTTGCCCCAGAAGACCCGGCCTTTGCCGCAGGTCTGCTGTTTGACCTGTTGCCCGTCGCACGCGCCCCACATCTCGGTCGCGATCTTCTTCACCTCGGCGTCGCATGCCGGATAGTCCTTGAGACCCGGGTCGGATTCCGGCTTCGGGCCAACCACGGTGGCTCCGGCTTCAACCAGATCGCGGATCTTCCTGGCGACCTCGACCGGCATCCGCGCGCTTTCCGGCAAGACCAGCAGCCGATAGCTCATGCCGTCGGGCAGCACCAGACGGCCGTCCTTCACCGACAGGCGCGTCAACAAGACCTCGGCGTTGCACACATCGTAATCGTAGCCCTTGCCCAGCGAGGGATCGACATGCTTTGGCTCCACCAGATTCGGCGCCCCGTCGCCGTTGTAATAGAGCACATCAGCAACAAACAAGCCTGACTGCAGGAGGGCCTGGCAGCGGTTGACACAACTCAACCACGGTCCGGCCGCCTGATCCCACCAGGTGACGTTTGGATTGAAATGCGTGCCGGCACTAAATTCGTAACCGGGTTTTCCATCCTGCGGCCGGGTGCAGGTCATGCCATGGAAGGCGAATCGATTGATGCCTTCGCAAAAAGCACGGTCGGCGACGGGCTTCAACACGCCGGGAGATTCCTCCCAGTGCGGCAGGAAGGAGGTGAAGGCTTCCGCCGACGCCGTCTGGCGACCATAGATATGAGCCGCGCTGGCTGTTTGTTTACCCACCTGATTCTGATTATCGATCAAGAAAAGGTCTCGCCAGAACTCGCCCATGGGCATGTCGCAGCGGCCCAGATTCTTCAACGCATCCATGCACATTGTTTGAGACCAGCTTGGGCCAGCCGCTTCGCAAAGAGTCTTCATGCCCTGCGCGTGCGCCAGCTTGGCAAAGTGCCCGTAGTGGTTGTCCGCCATGCAGTCGGCCACGGTCTTGCGATAATCATGGAGAAAGCGCTCGGACATTTCAGCGTTGCCGACCAGCCGCCCCGCCAGCACAGGAAGGTAGGGCTTGGGGTCATAGCCACGGTAGCGGATAAACTCCGTCAGCAGTTTGTCCGTCCAGTTCGGGTAGCCATCCTCGAAACTGTCGGTAGCGAAATACTTCAAGGTCTTGCCAACAAGCGAACCTGCGTCAGCCAGATGGATTTTGCCGAGGTTCTCCCACTGCTGATCCAGCGCGGCCGAACTCAACCAGTCCACCTCAAGACCCTCGCCTCCCTTTGCAGGCACATTCACCGATGCGCCGGTCATCCGATGGCCGGTCCGGATGATCGTCCATGTTCCCTCGGGAACGTCCCAGTCCAGTTTGCCGCCGGGTCCCAGTTTCGCCGTCAGGTCGATCACATCGCCGGGAGCGATGGGCTGGTCGTCCGGCAAAGCTGACCATGGTGTCAGCGTCGGATCCATCACCACGCGCGGATGAGTAAACACATTGGCATCCACTCGGTTGCTTTTCGCTGGCAGATTCTTCCGCCGCGCATCCCCGTCTCCAAGTCGGGCGCGTTCCGGTTCCCGGAAGGCCACAACGGCCGCATCTCGATAATCCAAGTCTTCGAGCTTGCCGTCGCTGAAGTTCCACGCGTGCCTCTGAGAATCGTAGCCATCCATGGATCCTGGCAACGGCAGTGTGCCGGAGAATCGCTGCGGTCCGGTCAGTTTCAGTTCAGTCTGAAGAAACCATCTTGGGGAGTTCTCCTTGGTGATCCAGGGTCCGCCAATGTCCCACCCGCTGCCAAAATTCACACCTATTTCGAGCCCCAGCCGGCCGGCCTCTTTCAATGCATGCTTGTAGAGTTCCCGCCATTCCGGTGAGAGGTAGATCGGGCCCTGCGGAACCCCATCGCCGGCCAGGGAGTAGATAGTGGCTCCGCCCATGCCTTTAGCCTTGAATTCCTCCAGATCGCGGGTGATGCCTTCCTTATCAACATTGTTGTTGAACCAGTGCCAGTAGCATGAAGGTTTCACCGAGTCCGGCGGGGTCACGAAGTTCCTCTCCAGGTCCCCGGCCACCGGTTTGGCAGCGGCTTGTTGGGCGGGCAGATGCTGCATGAACATGCAATTGGCCGCCACGATGGCTGCCGTGAGAATATACCATGGCCTGTGTGTGCTTTTCATATTCGTATGGGGATAGATTGATTTTTGCGGGATCATGGAACCTCCAGATGTCTGATTTTGTCGATCTTGGATTTCGGCTTCACATCTTCCGGATTTTGCCCGGGTTCATTTGGAACATTGATCGCATCGACGCCGATCGCATCGACCTTGAACCCATCCACCGTGATGCGGCCATTAATAACGTTGAACGCATCGACGTTGATGCGGCCGTTGCCCTGGCACACGAGCGTCAGCGTATGATTTCCGGCCGGCAAATCAGTCGCGCTGTAGACGACCTGCTGGGTTCCGCTGCCCCGGAGGCTGACGGTCTGCGCGACCCCGTTGTCGAGGGAGACAATGACGTTCCCGAAATCTGCGCCTTTTTCCGCGATATACTCGATTCCGGTTCCGCTGAACGTCAATCGGCACGAATCGCCGGCCGCGTCGGTGTAGTTCCAATCGTTATTAAAAGCGCCTGGCCTTCCCAGCTCGTGCTGCCATCCGTGGAAGAAGATCCCGCTGTCATCATCGTTGGTCCATGTCTTGTCATGGGTGATCCTGAATGCGTAGACTTTGATGTCTGCAATAGTGGGTTCCGTTTTTGGAAGCGTGACGGTCAGGGTAGTCCCGTCCTGGGTAAAGGCGCAGGAAATGGGATTCGGGCCAGCCAGCAGCTCAACCTTGCTCACGGTGCCGATGGTACCGTTATTCTGTTTACAACTCGGAAGCGCCAGCGTGCTTCCCGGCCATTTCGAAACGATCGCATATACGTGGCCGACTGTTCTTGTATAATACATCATACCATTGCTGGACGGATCGCACATGACGGCATAGGGCCGCGTTGAATAGATGGCTTCGCCGTTTACCTTGAGCCACTCCCCTATTTGATTAAGGATCGGCACGGCGTCGGCATACATATCTCCCTGCCCGCGAATCGGAACGGCCACAACAAAGTTCCCGTTGGCCGCCGTACACCGCACCAGCATTTCCATGAGGCTGGTGGGGTTACTGTTATAGCCGAGCGGGTTCCCTGCATCGAAATGCCACGCCCCCATGCTTGTCAAGCATTGCCAGGGATAGGGTTCGATCTTCTTTGGAAGGAAGCTTTCCTGGACTGTCATAATTGACGCATTGGCCTCTGTGGGACTTATGCCGTTTATGCTCAAGGCGCCTGATTTTCCCGCCGCGGCCATCTTATTGAAATAGTTCGCCGTCAACTGGAGCGCCATCGTGTCACCGAGGCCAAGATAGACATTTTCCAAATCGTGCATGTACGCAAATGTATCGTCAAACCACAGGATGTCCGGCTTGTACTTGGTGATGACGTCGTCCGTTCTCCAGAGGAACTGCTGTGAAAAAGGCTGGGAAACATCTGCCTTGAACTCATTCGAGGCCGATACGGTATGCACCGGACCATTGAGGTCCACGGGATCCAGACCGTTCCACCATTTGCCCACGCCATCGGCTTTGGTCAGCCAACCGTCCATCTTTTTGCCGTTCGGGGCGATGCCATACCTCACCGGCATAAACTCTCCCCATGTTCGCGCCGGGGTTGTATGAATCGATACCCCTAAAGGAAGTCCATATTTTCTCGCGGTGGCGGCCCAGATGCCGACGATGTCTTTCTTCGGGCCGACATTCATCGAGTTCCACGGTTGGTAGCGGGAATCCCAGCAGTCAAAGTTGTCGTGGTGATTGCCAAGGGCCCAAAAGTATTTAGCGCCCGAAGCAATGCAGAGCCTCATCAGATAGTCTGGATCCCATTTATCGCATTTCCAGAGATTACAGATGTCTTTGTAACCATACTCGTTTATGTTCCCAAACTTATCGATCGTCCAT
>Ga0315291_10002738_pt1 | contig 22938 bp, 24 predicted proteins | sample YL17G12_20_MG_FD_203070 | JGI IMG/M metagenome (GOLD analysis project Ga0315291, IMG submission 203070) | Sediment microbial communities from Yellowstone Lake, YNP, Wyoming, USA - YL17G12_20 | ecosystem: Environmental > Aquatic > Freshwater > Lake > Sediment | place: USA: Wyoming | collected... | reverse complement strand
GTCGCAGAATTGGCATCACAGACCCTGTCGAGATGATGCGATGGTTCCAGAGACAATCCGTCACCATCGAGAAGGCACGCGAAATAACAGAACAGGAACTGTCGGGCAGGTTTGTCGTGGGGGAGTTCGTAGATGTCGAGGCGCCAGAGCTGACCAGACTCTACGCGGAGCTATTCGAGGCTGCCAATCGTGACTCGAACTGAAATCAGAATCGCAGGCTTCGGAGGCCAAGGCGTAATCTTGGCCGGGATTGTCCTGGGTCAGGCTGCTGCAGTTCACGAAGGCAAGAAGGCAGTTCAGACACAATCCTATGGAGCTGAAACGAGAGGAGGTGCAGCCGGTTCGGAGGTTGTTATCTCAAACGAGAAGATCGACTACCCGAAGGTCATCTCGGCAGACATCACCATTACTATGTCACAGGAATCGTTCGATAAACACGGAACTGGTACTGAACGAGGAAGCGCATTGTTCGTCGACGCAGATTTAGTGACAAGCATCCCAGCTGCAGTCAGAGCAGTAATTTACCGCGTTCCTGCGACAAAATTAGCCGCGGAAGAATTCAAGAAAACGCTGGTTGCCAACATGGTTATGCTCGGTGCAGTTGCTGCAGTCACCAAGGTTGTGAAACTCGACAGCCTCAGAATGAGTATTGGGGAAGTTGCGCCGAAGGCATCTCTTGATCTGAATGTCCAAGCCTTGGAACGCGGGTTTGAGTGGGCGAAAGCGAATCTCGGAATCCATTCAACATAACTAGGTTCCGAGCGCCTTGATCCTCTCGATGAGCTTAGGGACCACTTGGTACAGATCGCCGACTATGCCGTAGTCTGCTATCTTGAAGATCGGCGCCTCCTTGTCCTTGTTAATCGCAACAATCAATTTTGAACCCATGATCCCCACAGTGTGCTGGATCTGTCCTGAGATCCCGATCGAGACGTTGAGTTTCGGTTTGCATCTCTTGCCGCTGATCCCGACCATTCTATCTTCGGAGATCCAGTGGTAGTCTGATGATAGCGCTCTTGTGCATCCGAGTTCTCCTTTCAGCAGAGAGGAGAGCTCGCTCACCATTGCTAGGTCTTCCTTGTTCGAAATCCCCTTTCCCACGCACACTAGGGTCTCGGCTGATTCAATATTGGCTGATTCGCCGAGTTTCTTCTTACGTTCAACCAACTGTATCCGCCTAGGCGGAATCATCAGGTCTACCTTCTCGGCCTTGCCTTGCGCGGGGGCCTTCTGGGCCTCGAAGGTCCTAGGCATAATCGAGACGACTTTCTTCTTGGTCTTGATGATCTCGGATGATATCGTGTTGCCTCCGAGAGCATATCGCTCGACCAATAGATCCTGGTCTTTCAGTGTCAGACCTATCGCGTCCGTTATGCAACCGGCCTGTAGCTTCTGTGCTACGCGTCCCGCGGTCTCCTTGCCGAGTCTAGTAGATCTGATTAAGAGCGTATCCGGCCCGGCCTCTTTGACGATCTCATGCAGGACGTTAGCATAGGTTTCAGCATCGAGATTTCCAAGACTGCTACTGGGAATCAGGAAGGCTTTCTGTGCGCCGTACTCGAAGTAGGATTGGACAGTTCTATCATCTCTGTCTCCTAGAATGACTGCAGAGAGTTCCAAGTTGAGTTGCTTAGAGACTTCACGACCCTTTGTCAGAAGCTCGAAAGCGCCTTCGTCTGTCTCTGAAGATACAAGAATTCCGGAGGTCATTGCAGTGCTCCCTCCTTGCGAAGAGCGTCCACAAGCTTTCCAACAGTCTCGCCTACATCGCCCTCGAAGATCATGCCCTTCCGCTCCTGCGGTGGTGCCAAGTTGCTGACAACTTGGATCGCAGAGGCTACTGGACCGACTTTGCCTGGGTCGATCCCGAGATCGTTGAGAGTCCAAGACTTCAAGGGCTTGCGAGATGCTCGGAGGATCTGAGCCAGCGGTGCCCTTCGTGGCTTGTTGATCTCGCTGGTAACTGACACTACTAGGGGCATCTGGGCTTTCACAACCTCAAGTACCGCCTCGATATCTCGCACGGCGGTGATCGTGGTGCCTTCAATTGAGAGCTCTCTCACATAGGTGACCTGAGGAATGTTCAGTATCTCCGCGATCCTCGACCCTATCTGACCGGAGTAGTTGTCGGCCGAGCCTTCGCCGACCAGTACAAGGTCATATGCGCCTATCTTTTCGACCGCTTTGGCAAGCGTCAATGCTGACGCGCCCGTATCCGAACCTTCACAGGCCGGGTCGACCACAATGCAGCCTTCGTCGGCGCCCATCGCAAGTGCTTCGAGGATCGTGTCCTTGAGTTTAGCCGAGCCGACCGATAGGACAGTAACCTTCGCCCCGTACTTCTCCTTAATCTTCACAGCTTCCTCGAGCGCATTCTTGTCCATGTCGCCGAAGAGGACAGGCAAACCCTCAAGGACGGGCTCGCGGGTATCTCGTTTGATTCTGATCTGCTGAAGGTCAACTACCTGCTTCATGCATGCTATGACATGCAAGTTTGCTCATCTCAGATGATTGGGCCTAGCGTGCCCTCGCAGGGCTGTCGGGATTAGATGACTCTTTCGTCTCAGCTGAATCGGTACTGCACTCCAAACCCTGCTTTGGGGTAGTGCCAGCTGAGGGCCTCCTCAATACATGCAAGGACGCACGCCCCGCACTCCAAGCACCCATCAGGATTTGGAAGCACATCCCCATTCCGATCGAGCGAGTACACTTTCGCAGGGCAGACGAAGAGACAGTACTTCGATTTGCACCTGACTCGACAGATTTCATGATTTATCCTGATATGTCCTTCTTTGTTGACTTTGAACACATTCCGCCCGAGTTTCTCTTCGACCTTCATGGCTCTGTTCCTCTATATCGTGAGCAGTTCTAGTGCTTCCTTCAGGGTTGAAAGGCTGAGGAAGTTTTTTCTGATGTGTTTGAGTGCTGTCAATGAAAGTCTTGGTTTGGGATTAGGCCCGATGAACATTAAGTCAGTCAGCATCGTGCTGATCGCCTGCGGATATTTTTCGAATAGTCGTGGGTTGTTGAGCACCTTCCAGACGTTCCTGAAGGTGTGAAGATCTTTCATCACGAAGGAGCTACTAAGCATCTTCACGTACTCTGCCAGCGAGGCAGCGGAATAGCTGTTCCGTTTCTTCGCAGCTTTGATGGTCTCGCCTGCCATCACACCAGACGCGATGGCGAGGTCCATTCCTCTAACGATGATACCCATGTTGAGCGCGAATCCTGCTGCGTCTCCGACCACTAGGATGCCGTCACTGTACAAAGTGGGCATAGACTTGATGCCTCCTTCAGGAATCGTGTGAGCAGAGTACTCGACTGTCTCTCCGTCCTCGATCAGGGCAGAGATCTCTGGGCGTTGTTTGAACTGTTCCATCAGCTCATATGTCTCAAGGTGTTGTGCGTTCGCCATTAGCGAACCGATTCCAACTACGACTCCTAGGGAGATGCTTTCTCGGTTCGTGTAGAGGAATCCTCCTCCGGTCATGCCTTTGGTCACGCTTCCAAAGTAGAGCTGTGCTGCGCCCTCGTCTCCGTGGAGATGGAACCTATCCTCGATCGTCTTCCTAGGCAGTTCGACCGTCTCTTTCACTCCGACGGCGAAGTGCTCCGGATCGTGCTTGGGGCAGAGGCCTGCTTCTTTGGCGATGAATGACATGGCGCCGTCTGCAGCAACTACAACGTTTGCTCCGATGTCTTCGCCCTCAGCCCTGATTCCTGCAATCTTCCCGTTTTCGCGTAACAGCTGCTCAACCTTATACTTCGATACAATCGCCGCGCCTGCGGCAGTCGCCTTCTCCGCAAACCATCTGTCGAATGTTGGTCGAACCAGTGTGTAGCTGTGATACGGCGGCTTGTTGTAGGTTTCCGAACGCAGTGTGACAGTGAGCGACGAGTCATCCGACAGCATGGTCAGTAGTTCCTTTGTGACGTGCCGCTCAAATGGGGCTCCATCCCAGATTTCAGGCAGGTACTGCCTGACGGGATTCATGTACAGGCGACCACCGGTGACGTTCTTGCTTCCGGGATAGTCGCCTCGCTCGACAACTAGCACATCCAAGCCTGCTTTCGCAAGCGTATATGCGCATGACAGGCCCGCCAGGCCTGCGCCTATGATGGCTACGTCAACTCTTTCCACGTTCGGTCTCCAGACACGACTCGATGCTCTCAGCTATGTTGACTCGCCGGAAATTATAGGGTGGCCTACACCCTCTGATTGGGCTATCCTCGGTAGGGAACTGCTACGTCTCCCATTAGTTCCCGTGCGATGATGATCTTCATGATGTTGGCTCCGCCTTCGGCGCCGACGACATAGGACATGAGCCCTCGCATGCACATTTCCAGTGGGCTCTCTTTGCTGTAGCCAAGTGCGCCATGATACATCATCGAATGCTTCACTATCTCAACGCCCAACAGCGGTGCCCTCAGCTTGCAGATCGCGATCGTCTGGTTGATCTCCTTGTTGCTGAAGCTCCCGTCCTTGTAGTGTTGATCGATCATCCATGCTCCCCTGAGCAGCAAGTTCTTGACCATTTCAAGTTCGGCTAGGTCGTCAGCGATTTCAAACGAGATGCCTTCGAAGTTCGCCAGCGGTCTCCCAAATAGCACTCTGCGCTTCACGTAGTCTGCGCCGAGTTCGAGGCATTTCTCAGCTCCTCCTAGGCAAGCACTTGCCACGAGCGTTCGTGCGACGTTGAAACCCTCCATGTTGACGTAGAAGCCTCTGTTCTCTTGACCGAGAACATACTTCGCTGGTATCTTCACGTCCTTGTAAGAGAAGCCGCCAGTAGACAATCCCATGCGGCCCATGTCGCGGAAGGTCGTGTAGGATACACCCGGCAACCTTGCGGGGACATAGGCAAACGTCATGCCCTTGTTGCCGACCTCAGGAGCGGTGCGGAACAGCGTCAGATGCCCGCCGCCCCTTTTCGTTGCCTCAACGACGCCGCTAATATAGGTCTTCTCGCCGTTGATCACGTACTCATTGCCTACTTTCTTCGCTGTAGTCTTGATGTTGGCTAGGTCAGATCCTCCTCCTGGCTCTGTAGTACAGATTCCGATGAACCATTTGCCAGACGCGACATTGGGAAGGAGTTCCTTCTTGAGCTCCTCAGATCCATGCCGAACAACCAAGCAGCTCCAGCCGAGATTCAGCAACGTGTAGACAGGGAGTGACATGGACAGTTCGCCGCGAGCGATCTCATGGACCGCAAGCATGGCATAGACCATCTCCTCCCCTGGGCTGGCGGAGCCGCCGTATTCCTCAGGAATCGTTACGCCGAAGATCCCGAGCTCGACCATTTCCTTGATGATCTCTTCAGGGATACCTGCTTCCTTTTCGTCGATTTCGCGTGTTCTCGGAAACAGTTTCTCCTCGCAGAAGCTGCGCACGGTCTTCTTGAACAGTTCCTGCTGGGGTGTTAATCGGAAATCCAACCTCGTTCCTCCATTCTGCTCGAGTGGCGGAAAGGTGCCTTGTGAGCTATATTTGGCTATTCTGCGGATCACCTAGCATAGAGGAGTGTCTTCGTTCCGAGGTAAGGCAAAGTAGGCTGCGGAGACTAGAGCGAGACCACTACTGCAATATCATTCACATTCGTGTTGGTTCTTCCGGTCATCACAAGATCCATGAGAGGTAAGAAGAATCTGTAGGAATCATTTTTGGCCAGCAATTCGTCGAACTTGAGGTTGAGCTCCTCCGACTTGGAAATGGTCATTCCATCTGCAATTGCGCCGGCAGCGTCCGTTGACCCGTCTATACCATCAGTTCCAATAGACGTCATGGCAACGCCTTTCAGACCTTGGATCTCCTTTGCACATGCCATCGTGCATTCTTGATTTCGTCCTCCCAAACCTGAGCCCGTAACTGTTACCGTTGTCTCTCCCCCCAGGATGAATGCGCACGGTTTTCTGAAAGGCTCGTTAAACTTGACCACCTCCTTGGTTAAGGAACCGATGAACGAGCCGAGGTAGCGTGCTTCTCCAGTGACAGACGAACTGAGTATCGTCGTTCTAATGCCTCTTGATCGTAGGTATCTCTCTGCGGAAGCACACGCCAGCCTGTTGTTACCCACGAAGTGATAGCTCACTTTCTTGAAACAGGGATCCTTACCTTTCGGCGTTTCCGGAATGCTTCCTCTCGTTCCTTCACTAAGGATCTCTTTGGCGCTGCTGGGAATCGATTCCCAGAGATTGTATTTCCTCAGGACCCTGATTGCCTCTGAGAAAGTAGTGAGATCTGGTGAGATCGGCCCTGAGGCGATCGAGTCAAGTCTATCCCCCACCACATCCGAAATGATCAGCCCTAGGATTCTTCCGGCATGAGAACGCTTCGCCAGCCAGCCTCCCTTTATCGCAGAGAGATGTTTTCGGACCGTGTTCAGCTCGACTATCGTGGCACCCGCGTTCATGAGCAGTTGTGCAACTCTTGCCTTATCCTCGATCGTCAGGGGTTCCTTCGGAAGAGAGAGAAGCGCCGAGCCGCCGCCTGATATTACACAGATCAACAGATCTCGGCTGTTCAATTCCTCGACTAGCGCTGTGAGTTCCTTCGTGGCGTTCACACTGCTCGCGTCAGGGGTTGGGTGAGGCGTAGTGATGGCTCTTGTCCTGCTCAGTTTTGGTGACTCTTGTCCGCTTGGAACGACGATTAGTCCGCCGTCCAGTCGATTTCCGAGAATTGCCTCAAGGGCCTCCGTCATTGCTCCCGAAGCCTTTCCTGCCCCCACAACGAAGATTCGGTCGTAATCACCGAGAGGAATGATCTGACGGCCGATCTGGAGTTTCTCTCCTCGCCTCTTGACCACTTGCGGGACAAGCACGTGCGGATCGACCGAACTCAGAGCGAATTCCAAGGTCTCTAAGAGAAGCCGTCGTGTCCGTCGCGCAAGGCGATCACGACCATTGCTGACAAGTACAGCCTTGTTCATGATCAAATCGGTTCTGACCAGAGTCTAGCATGGGGTCCTTATGACTCTTGGCGGCTGGCTAAACGCAGCACAGTGAGGAGCCCTTGCGGGATTCTGCAGTGGCTTCGCTCACGTAACAGCTCCAAGAAAATGGAGGACGGAAGGTCCGTTCGACTACCAGGTTCCGGTTCCCTGTGAAGAAGAACTTCCCGCGGACGGAGCAGGGGCGGGAGTCTCAGCTGCGGGGGCAGGTTCGGCCACCGGAGCTGGGGCAGGAGCGAGAGCGGGTTTCGGTTTGACGACGCGTTTCTTAGCTGCCTTTCTGGCTTTCTTCTTCATTGCCTTCTTAGCTTTCTTTTTCTTCTTTGGCATGACAAGATTCACCGACATAATGTTGCGACTCTGGAAACCTAATAAGGCTTGCCTAGGTGCGGGCTTAATGTGTCGGCGCTTCGCATTCGAGTTTCCATGCCTCGGCCAGTTGACAGGGCCACAGGATGGTGGTATTGGTCAACAAAGAGGGCGTCTTGCCACCGTATTTTCTAAAGGCTTCATGGGGATCTACCGGTCCCGGTTCGTGAGCCTCATAAGGTGGTAGAAGGCGCTTGCCATGCTAGGTGAAGAAGATTGAGCGGAGAGGTCTCGTTTGAGGACTTTGGGCGGCTGGACATACGAGTAGGCGTCATTACGAGCGTGGAACGAGTCAAACGGACAGAGAAGCTATACAAGATCCTCGTGGATTTTGGCAATCTTGGAACACGGCAGACTGTCTCAAGCCTCGTAGGGTACTATGAGGCAAACGACCTCGTCGGGAAAAGGGTGGTCTTCCTGACGAACCTGAAGCAGGCGAAGTTTGCTGGTGAGGTCTCTCAGGGGATGCTTCTGGCAGCTGAGCTGGATGGCAAGCTTGCGCTTCTCACGACTGATCGTGAGATCCAATCAGGGGCACGGATCACCTAGCCTTCATCATGCTATGCTCTCGGAGAGCATTCAAACGTCTTAATTATTACACCCGGTCCTCTAGTGAGTTTCCTGAAGACGAACCCAAGAAGGTTAGCCAGTGCCAAGGAAAGGTCCCACTGAACAAGACGTACTGCGCATAGTCATGGACAGAGGAAACGAAGGTATCCTTCAGTCCGCCCTCTGGAGGGAGATGAAAGCAGACAGTAGAGAGGGCTCAAGGGCAATACTCCGGCTAGAGCGCAAGGGATTGATCGAAAGGAAGCGAGAGCTGAATTCTGGAAGGTGGACCTATCGGGTCTTTGCCAGACGTAAGTACTCGAGCATAGACTCGATAATCGACGTTCCGTGCTCTTTCTGTGATATCGAGGCCAGATGCTCCCAAGAAGGCGCGGAGACCCCGGCAAGATGCACAAGAATCAACCAATGGATACTCGCCTCAGTTAGTGTATCGACCGCCGGAAGATAGTCTTGTCCAGTCGATGGCTCCAGAAACGTCGCAGAGATCAATTCTACAAGCTCGCTAAGGCGAAGGGCTACAGGAGCCGAGCTAGCTTCAAGCTACTCCAAGCGAACCGGAGCTACAGATTCATCAAGCATGGACGGAATGTCGTCGATCTAGGCGCTGCTCCGGGCGGATGGCTTCAAATCGCGCGAGAGGCTGTGGGCGAATCAGGATTCGTTCTCGGAGTGGACAAACAAGAGATCACACCGCTGTCACAGCCGAACGTCGTCACCATAGTGGCGGACATCGAAGACTCATCCCTTCCAGATGTGATAAGAGAGAAGATGCCAGGCCCCGTGGATGTCGTGCTCTCTGACGCTTCACCTAATCTCACTGGCTCGTGGGACACAGACCAGGCTCGGCAGGTGTACTTGGCAAATCAGTCACTTGAAATCGCAAGACGCATCTTATGCAGAGGCGGCGCATTCTTCGTGAAGGCATTCCACGGACCAGATCTTCAGGAATTCAGATCGAATCTCCAGCGCTCCTTTCAGACAGTTAGGATTGTCAAGCCTCCTGCAAGCAGAAGCGACAGTTCGGAAATATACTTCCTAGGACTCAACTATGTTGGCGAGAGGCGGCTCAGACCATCGCCCGAGCAACAACTTGAAAGCTCTGTTACCGAAGAGCAGGTCACTGGCCAGTCATGAAGCGTTCCACGAGACCGTTAGCCAGAGAGTCTCTGTTCTCAAGGGTGACCTCGACGACTTCTATGCTCGGACTTGATTTGATTACTCGAACCAGTGGGTCCTGTGCGTTTCGATGTACAGTCCCCAACAAGGGCTTGCCAGATGTCAAGGCAGCTTGAACGGCGTCCTTGAATCGAGGGGAAGTCAACTCCATAGGCCCGACTTCATCTACTACGATGAGATCCGCATCCTTGATCGCGGACAATATCGCCTCTGCGCCTATCCTGTCTAGATCTTCGCTCCTCACACGGTATCTGCCGATCCTCGGACCTGTAGGCTGGTTCACGTGTGCAAGTACCCCTGTCTCGCCAGTGAGTAGATCGCGTATCTCGAACCCGACACGGGCTGCACCAGACCTTAGATCACCCGAGGTCATTCCGCCAACCTTGACACCGCTTTGTTGAATCATCTCAGCAACTTTTCTCACGACGGTGCTCTTGCCGACGCCGGGCACACCTGTGAAGAACACACGAAGGCTCAAACCTTTCAATCCACGTTACATTTCGGAGCCTAGACAAGGAAGCTATAACTGGTTTGGCACGCCAAGTCAAGGAATCGACCATGCTGTGACCAGTATGGGCAGAAACATAGCTGGAGTAGATGACGCAGGAAGAGGTCCTATAATTGGGCCCTTGGTAATTGCAGGGGTGCTGATCGACGAGGATAGGGTCCGAGAGCTCGTTTCAATGGGTGTGAAGGACTCCAAACTACTGACGCCTCAATCACGATCGGACCTGGCCGAGAAGATTCAGAGAATCGCGTCGAAGATCTCGTATGATCAACTCTCGCCGGCAGAGATCGACGAAGTTGTTTTGAGGGGCAAGAGACTGCAGAAGCTGAACTTTCTCGAAGCGAGGTCTATGGCGAAGGTGATCGCAGACCTTAAGCCGAAAGCGGTGTGGGTCGATGCCTCAGACGTCAAACCGGAACGATATGCGCGGCAGATCTTAGACGAGCTGCCTACGAGCCTGAAGAGGACTGTGCTGATATCGGAGCACAAGGCGGACAGGAGGTATCCGATAGTCTCGGCGGCAAGCATAATGGCCAAGGTCAGGCGTGATAGCGAAATCTCGAAGCTCTGGGAGGACTACGGCAACTTCGGGTCAGGATATGTCACGGACCCCCGCACAATACGTTTCCTGAAGGAATGGCGACGAACACACCCAGACTACCCGCCGATAGTCAGAAGATCTTGGAAGACGCTCAAGAAGATCGAGTCGGATCTAGCCCAGACCAAGCTGACCACAGAAGAATGAGCCGTTTTCAACCCTGAACCTGAGACACGAAAAGACCGCTACTTGCTTCTTGTGACGACGAACATGGCGTGGTCTTTCTCGTAGGGTTCCAATCGGACCGTGTCGATGATCTCGAATCCTCGCTGAACGAGCGTACGCTTCTCTTGGGAGAACACTGTAGCCGGGCTCATCGTCACGTCCACGCTCCTGGACTTCACCGCAATCATTGCCGTCCCTGATTCTTTCAAGAACAGGTCGGAGTTGTCCGCGAGGATTCTTGCTTGCTCGGGCTGGGCAATATCGCAATAGACCGCATCCACAGGAGAAACAAGGGATCGGTACGCGCTCGGTTTTCTCGCGTCGGCTAGAATGGGAGACACGTTGGGTCTCTCAGAGCAGACGTGATCGATCAGTTCGCGCATTGTACGTTGTGCAAACTCGACGCAGAAGACCAATCCCTCTTCGCCTAGGATGTCGCTTACGTGACTTGCCGTGGTTCCGCTTGCTGCACCAAGATACAGGACTTTTCGACTTGGGCCAATTGAGACCTCTTTTATCCCCTTCAGTATTGCAGCTGCGAGTTTGCTTCTGTAGGCATCCCACAGTCTGTACTCTTTGCGATGGAATTTCACCAGTTGTTCTCCGTAGACGGAGCGGCCGGGGCTCAGGTTCTTCGTGGCGAGCCTACGTGAGTTGTCTTGGAATTTGGCCCAGTATACACCTTCGAATCGTTCGTGAGGGCTAACGTCTTCGACGTTGATCACGTCTGCGACCCTCAAAACGCCTTCTCTGGAAGGGTTCTTTTTCAGGTGTTCTCATTGGTGGTTCCTTGTACTTCTCTTGAATCTCGGAGATCTTCTTCTCCAGATCTTTCGCAAGCTTGTCGCCCATGAAGTCTCCCCCGAAAGCGTCAACTCTCGCAGCGATTGCAAGCTTTCCGGAGAGTGCTCGCGCGATCTTCCCTCTCTGCCAGCGTGGGGATTGATGGATTGCCGCGTACTGAAAGATCACGCCGTGCTTTGGCGGCCTAGCCCCAGTCTTCAGTGATCTGAAGAGAGCCTTCTCCGCGCCGAGAACCTGCATCGTACTCGCCGGCATCTTGGCCAAGTTCTCCAGTCCTCCCGCAATCGACATCAGCCGAGCCGTCAACAGCGGCCCTAACATTGTAGTAGTGGTCGGCGCGGCTTGCTTCATCACCTCGTCAACGTAGGTTTCAGCCTTCTCTCGAAACTTCATGAGTTCTAGAGTATCGTTGCAGAATGACCGCAGCCATTCCAAGTCTTCTTCTGGGAAGCTGGCTCCCATGGACTTGCGCGCTGATGAGGCGATCTGTTCGATTCGCTCCTTCGGGATTCCCTCTTTCTCAAGGTTCTCTTCAGTGAAGTTAGATCGTAGGCCAAGATCCGCGACAAGTCGCGCATACGTATCATGTTTCTCTACGAGCCGATCAAGTTCAGGGAAGTGCAAACCATACCATTCTCGCACCCGCCCTGCAAAGAGGTTGGTCGTCTTGTCGATATCATCAATCGCACGCACGGCCTGAACCGCGTATAGGTCACGCTTCGCAGCCGCCGTGGTGACTGCTCCTCGCGCGAGCTCCACTGTCACCTGTCGAATGAATCGCTGATATTCCTCGACATCGACGATCGGCTTGACATCGAGTTTCTCCTGCTTCAGCCACTTTGATCTTCCTTTCCAGTCCGTGGCGAGTTTCTCTCGGAACTGCGTCACCGCCGCAGCCCCAGCCTCAACTCTAGTCGGTATTCCGTCAACCGATTTCAGGGCCTTCGCTAGGGTGTCTGTCTCTGTGACCAAGCTGTCGAAGCCCGCTTTGTGCATAGAAGACACAAATTCCTTCAACTCCGGGATTGCAGCTCCGGACTGAAGTTGCCCAAGCTTTTCCGAGGCTTCACTCGCTTTCTTGCCAAACAGCGTCTTTTCGATCACCGAGCCATCTTTGTCGATGGCGAAGACTCCTGCAGGCGTTTCTACAACATAGATCTCCACTTGTGTTCATTCTCCTCGAGTCATCGATGTTTCTCAGCGCTTGGTTGCCATAGGACGTAGGTGATGTCGAGATATAGCCTTACTGACCTCAAACCGGCAGAGCGTTAATAATCAAAACTCCATACAGTCTGGATTGAGATTCGCGCCTAGGTGTACTAGTTGAGTGACCTCTCGATAGAGATCGCCGGACTGAAGTTACGCAATCCAACGATGCTCGCATCTGGGTTTTTGGGCGTTTCAGGTCAGACGTTAAGACGGGTCGTCGAAGCTGGCGCAGGCGCTGTCGTTACAAAATCTTCGAGCTTGAAACCACGTGATGGTAATCCAGGTCCTACGATTGTTGAGCTTCCCGTCGGGCTTCTGAATGCAATCGGCCTAGCGAGCCCTGGAATCACTATGATGAAGGACGAGATCGCTGAAGCGAGAAAGTCAGACGTTCCCGTCATAGTCAGTGTATTCGGCTTCTCAGTCTCCGACTATTCGAAGTCAGCGCGTATCGCAGAAACGCTCGGAGCTGATGCCGTTGAGCTGAACGTGTCCTGCCCACACGTTTCTGGCGTATCCGAGATCGGTCAGGATCCAAAGGTTGTAGCCAAGATTACGCGCAGCGTCAAGAGAAGGGTTGGTATTCCCGTCTTTGTGAAGCTTTCTCCGAACGTGGCAAGCATCGCCGAGATAGGTCGTTCTGCCGAGAGAGCGGGGGCGGACGCGATCACAGCTATCAACACAGTCAGGGGTATGTCAATTGACGTACACATTCGACTTCCTGTACTCTCAGCCAAGATTGGCGGCCTATCAGGGCCGGCAATCAAACCTGTCGCGATCAGATGCGTATACGAGCTGGCCGAGAAGGTCAAGCTTCCGATAGTTGGCGTGGGAGGGATAGGTGGGTGGGAGGACGCTGTCGAGTTCTTTCTGGCTGGTGCAAGCGCGGTGCAGATAGGAACAGCAATTCTCCAGAAAGGCCTTGGCGTTTTTTCGGAGGTTGCCGAAGGCCTCTCGAGCTACTTGAAAGAGAACGGATTCATGAGCGTTTCCGAGCTGGTCGGTGTCGCGCATTCGAAGCCTTCATAGCTTGAAATCTTCTCGACGCGTAAGCGATTCTGCCTCCGACAACAGTCGCCAACACTTTGATCTTGCGTATCTCTTCGGGCAGAATTCGAAGCGGGTCACGATCAAGTACAACGAGATCCGCCATATTTCCCTTACGAATCGTCCCTTTCAGTTTCTCTTCATGCGTTGCGTAGGCTGCATTTTTGGTGAACATCTCAAGCGCATCTTGGATCTCGACGCGTTCACCGTAGTCTCTAGTTGCGGAAGTGACTGCCGCGGAGATGCCTTCTAGCGGATCGATCGGTTCAACCGGGCAATCGGATCCTCCAACCACAGTGGTTCCGCTTTCCAGCAAGGATCTGAGCGCATAGACGAACCTTGCGCGTTCGCGGCCTACGCGGGCTGGCACCCACGGATCAGAGGGTATGAAATGCGGTTGGACAGAGGCGATAACCCTTGCCCGTCTGATTCTCTTGATCAAGTCGGGGTTGAGGACGGATGCGTGTTCTATTCTGTGTCTCAACTTGTCGGATTGTGGAACGGCAAGCCTAGCGTTTTCGATGGCAGTAAGCGCCATTGCGACCGCATGATCGCCAATTGCGTGAATCGCAACTTGAAGCCCTTGATGAGCCGCGGATTCTACGATCGCGTTTAGCTCATCTTGCGAGTGAATCTGAACTCCTCGCGTGTCTGGCGAATCAGAATATGGGCTCTCAAGAGCGGCTGTGCGGGCTCCCAACGAACCATCGGTGAAGGCCTTGACGGCTTGTATCCTGAGCATCTCGTCTCCGAATCCTGTTGAGATGCCTATCTGGCCGGCTGGACCAAGCCAGCCGTCCGGAATTAGAACGTAGATCCTAGCACGGAGTTCTCCTGCTCGATTCATGGCCTGCAGAACGCGGACATGCTGAGGCTCATCCACGATGCAGTGTATTGACGTCAAACCCGCAGAAACGGCTCTGTGCATTGCCAGCGAGATCGCCTTCCGCAGCTCTCGATCATCAAGCGCAGGTATGTGAGAGTGTACAAGGTTCATCGCATTCTCTCGAAGCACGCCAGTTGGTTCTCCTGTGCCGTTGTCATGATCAATGACTCCTCCTGCAGGGAGTTCTGTAGCCGTCGTGATGTCTGCAAGTTGCAGCGCGACGCTGTTTGCAACGCATATGTGCTCGCATACCCGGAAAATGCATACCGGCCTGTCAGGGATCGCTGCGTCCAAGTCGAATCGATTCGGAAATCTCCGCTCACGCAGTTTCTCTTGATCCCATCCGTATCCGAGCACCCATCCTTCGGCTCGAGTTCTTTTGGACTGCTTTCTCAGAGAGTCCTGTATCTCCGAGATTGAGGTTGCTTTCCGAAGGTTTGCTCCAGATAATTCGATGCCATAGCTCACGAGGTGCGTGTGGCAATCAGTAAGCCCGGGTAGAACGGTCGCTCCGCCGAGGTCCCAAATGTGGACTTCTCTTCCGGCGATCGATAGGATCTCTTGATCTGTTCCAATCTTGGTTATGCGCCCGTGCTCAACTGCTAAGGCCTGAGCTCTGGGGCGTCTGCTGTCCAGCGTGACAATCTGAGCGTTCAGAAATACGGTGTCGGCGTCTCTGTGAGATATCCTTCTAGTCTCTCTTCTTGTTGCGGGGCTTATCTGCGCCTTTCTCGGGCTTCTTGTCGGAACGGATCGAGTCGTATTCTTCAGGCCACTCAATCTTCCCGCCACAATTGTCGCAGTAGAGCGCGTTTAGAAAAAGCTCGCGTTCGCAGTTCTCACAGAAGAACCTCTTTTGCTTCAACTCGGGTTCGGCCATGACGGTCATCTGGTCCACTTGTCCTGCTAGCGAACGGCCTTCCGGACACCTTATGGGTTTTACACACCGATCAACCAAAAACGCCGTCCTTGGGCGTCTCCCTCTAGCAGGCTCGCGTCAAAATTGTGCCTAACCCCCTATAGGGGGGTTCCAGCGGCAGTGGGTTCGGTACAATCATGTCGGGGCATATTCCAACAAATCGTGCCCTGCTGCCAATTCTAGGAAAGAATACGTGCCTTCTGCATCCCCCTTCGCGGTCACTAGATAAGCATCTGGCTTGGATGAGGTTGAATGGTCTTGATCGTAACTGACCTCTCCCGAATCTGATGGTGATGTCAGGCGTGAGGGAGGATGACGCACCATTAGAGCGTGTGCCGTTAACGTACGATGCTGATATCTTCTTAGGCCAAACACGATAGGGCGTAATGCTTTCATTCTTGTCGCTAACGTGGGACGAGTGCGTGGCGGATAGGGAGAGACAAGGAAGTGCGAGACGGGTCGAAAACGGGCCGGCCGCCTCAAGACTCAAGAATGGGTCCAAAGAGGCGAGTTCTGCTCTTTCTTGACTCTGTCTCCGGTTCGCGTAGTGCAAGGATCGCTGCATACGCTGTCGGCGTACTGTTCTTCCTGATCATCGTGTTTGTCCCCCCTGTTTTCGGGATTTTGCTCGGTGGGTCAAAGATCTTCGAGATGTTGTCATATCCGGACCTTATGAGCCGAGGGGCCTCTGCAATTGGTGCTTCCTTCGCAATCGCAATCACTGTTTCCTTGATGGATCTCGCCGCAGGGCTACCGATGGCATGGTTCATCGTAAGAAGCAAATCCAGTTGGGTCAGCACGATTGATACGCTGGCCAACATACCATTCATCGTTCCAACGGTGGCCCTCGGGTACTCTGTCCTGACATTCTGGAGCGGCCCTCAGGGAATCGGTAGCCTGCTGGGATCCCAGTTTGTCTTCTCGCCAGGGTGGCAGATGATTGTGCTTCTACATTTCGCATTCTCATACCCAGTTATAGTTCGGGTGATGGTGGGCGCGCTCCAAGGATACAACGAAGTCTATGAGACTGCTGCGCGTACTCTGGGTGCCTCAACCTTCACCGCTGTCCGCACGGTCTCCCTACCACTATTGAAGCCAGCATTGATTGCGGGATTCCTCTTGGCGTTCGCACGCTCCCTGTCTGAGACCGGGGCGACTGTGATGGTGGCAGGCGCTTTTGAGAACGGCCCTGTGTTCATTCGAAATGCTCAGGCAGCCGGTCAGCAAAGCCCTCTGCTCTTCGTCAGCCTAGTTCTGATAGTGACATCCAGCCTCTTTTTCGTTGCAATCAGAGTCTTCGCTCCGAAAATGCAACTTCCGATGTCGGGTGTGCAGCCGAAACTTGAGAGGCGGCTGAGTTCGGTGCATGCTGTGGTGTCTAGAAATCTGCTCGCGTTTCTGGTGTTCATCTTCTTTGTGATCGTTCCGTCGCTCTTCGTTGTGCTGCCTGGTGCTAGCGCCATCGTGGATGGTACCTTGCAGGAAGCAGTCTCTGGGACAGGTATTTGGTCGACCTATTGGCAGTCCATTGGTCTTTCGTACTTGGTCGCTCTGGTTGCGACGTGCCTGAACGTAATGGCGGGCCTGCCGATGTCCGTTCTGATCGCACGAAGACAGGGTGGGAGAGTCATCTCCGGTGTACTGGATACTCTGGTGAACATCCCAATTGTGGTTCCGTCAATAGCGCTCGGCGTCTCAATTGGTGTCTTCTGGGGGGGCGTCACTGGCATCTCCGAGTTCTGGTTGCTCGTCTTTGCTCATGCAAGCATCACTTACACTTACTTTGTCAGATCGATGATCGCGGCCGTGGAGACGATCCCGGTTGAGGTCGAAGATGTTGCCCGGACGTTGGGAGCCAAGCCGCTCATGGTATTTCGAAGACTGACCATCCCGCTGTCAAAGTACGCCCTCATGGCTGGAGCGATTATGGCCTTCACCCGAAGCATCGACGAGACAGGCGCCACCCTGGCAGTTGCAAAGAAACTCACGACCGCACCGGTCCTCATGGTGAATTGGGTCAAGGGTACTGTCCCCGCATCCCCGCATGCCATAGGGCTCGGCTTGGGCATCTTGGTGCTGACCTCGTTTGCATCGCTGTTGGTGCTGACGATTATCACTAGGAGAACGTGATAGTCATGCCCTCCCTCAGACTCCTTAACGTAAATCGGACATTTGGCAGAACAAAAGCGATAGATCGAGTCAGCTTGGAGATTAATGATGGCGAGTACGTCTGTGTCTTAGGGCCGACAGGTGCTGGGAAAACAACGCTACTTCGTCTCGTAGCGGGGCTTGCGGCGGTCACGAGCGGGACCATTGAGCTGGACGGAAAGGGTGTTACGAATATCCAGCCAGAAGACAGAAACGCGTCCTACGTCCCACAACAGTACGCGCTCTTCTCCCATATGACTGTCAGGGACAATGTGGCTTTTGGACCTCTGGCCCGTGGATTGACTTCAGAAGAATCGCTGCGGGCAGCCGACGAAATGCTCAAGCTCGTAAGGCTTGCGCATAGGGCCACAGCGTTCCCTCATGAGCTCAGCGGGGGCATGCAGCAGAGAGTTGCGCTAGCTCGCGGGCTCGCGGGGCATTCGCCCCTGCTGCTCTTGGATGAGCCATTGGGCGCAATCGACGCCAGGCTGAGAGTTATCCTCCGCTACGAACTTAGAAAACTGGCGAAAGGACTCGGAGTTACAGTACTTCACGTCACCCATGACCAGCAGGAAGCAATGTCGATCGCCGATAAGATCGCAGTACTCAGAGACGGTGCATTGCAGCAGTTCGGGCGCCCTTCCGAAATCTACGAGGCGCCGGAGTCTCCATTCCTAGCCAACTTTGTTGGTGGCGCCAATTTTCTTGAAGGCGTCGTGGTGCGAGAAGCACCCGACGCGACTGTGATCGATGTTGCCGAAGGATTCGCGATAACGTCTTCACGAGACGGCCACGGGAGAGGCGACTTCGTCGTCACGTCTTTCAGACAAGAGGGAACTCTCATTCTAACGAATGCAAGTCTTGAGGAGAACGTTGTCCCCGGGAGACTTGTTTCGACTAACTTTCTGGGCAGCTTTCTGAGGTGTGTCGTCGACTTGGGAATACTGGGTGAAGTGGTGGCGAAGGTGCCAGTGCGTGAAGCCTTGGAACTGAGGCTCCCCGACCGGGCGGGTGACGTTGTCTATGTTAGAGCGAACCGGGATCGAATTATGATTTTCGACAGGCCAGGACGACCGTTGGCTGTCGAGTTGGAGGCTTTCTAGATGCCTAACATCAGGATTGTCGGCGTCGGCAAGAAATACAAAGACGTAGACGCCTTGCGCGATGTGTCACTCGAGATCAAAGACCAGGAATACGTATCGATCATAGGGCCGAGCGGATGCGGAAAATCGACTCTCCTGAAATGCATTGCCGGGATCATCAAACAAGACTCTGGCCAAATATTCATCGGAGACAGAGAAGTGACCGATCTGCCCCCTGAAGAAAGGCAACTCGGATACATGTTCCAAGAGATCGCTCTCTTCCCACACATGTCCGGCTGGGATAACGTGGGGTACGGACCTCGAGTTAGAGGGAAGGACAGAGAGCTCACACGACAGTTTGCGAGCCAAGTAATGGAAATGGTTAGGCTGAAGTTTGGACTCCGCACCTATCCTGACGAGCTCAGCGGAGGAGCCAAACAGAAGACGGCGCTTGCAAGAGCGATCGCCGCCGAGCCCCAGCTCCTATTGCTCGACGAGCCGTTGGGTGCATTAGATGCGCACGTTCGCGCGATTCTCAGATACGAGCTCAGAAGACTCGTGAACGAGCTAGGCTTGACTGCGATACATGTCACGCACGACCAAGAGGAAGCCATGTCGATCTCGGATCGTCTCATCATAATGAAGGCTGGCCAAGTTGTCGAGGTCGGCACGCCTCTGGAACTGTACCTTTCTCCGAAACGGTTGTTCACGGCGAACTTCCTTGGAGAGGCCAACTTCCTTCAAGGCAGTGTGGAGGACTGTGGTCCAGAACATCTCACTGTATCGGTCAACGGATGGAAGGCAGATTCGCAGGGATCGGGTTTCACTAAAGGGCAACGCGTGATACTTGCGGTTCGGCCTGAATCCGTAATCCTGACTCCTAAACCGCGAGCCGGCCAACAGTGGACCGGAACGTCAAGAGACCGTATACTTCTGGGCGACTGTATACGCACCGAAGTGGAGCTAGGCAACGACCTGCATCTGATCGCTCAGACGGTGAACCGAGGGGGTCAACCTCTCGTGAGCGTCGGAGAACATGTCCAAGTCGATTTCACCGAAGGCGGCCTAAGAGCTTATCAGATCCCTGCCCACGGTCTGGATGTAGAACTCGCGCTCGAATGAATTGTCACGAGGTCCATGAAAGATGAAGGTGAGTTTCGAAAGCTGGTTCGCTGCGAGAACCAAGGCGCGTGCCATAGAAATGATCAGACAGGCAACTAGGATGCTGATGCCATCGGTCGAGGAGCTATTGGCATGCGTCAACAGTGCAGTTGCTGGAAGAAGGGATGATGTGGAGAGCGCGTTCACGAGACTGCATCAGCTTGAACGGGAAGGGGACAGCCTACGTAGGTTAATCATCACTGAGCTTGCGCGAGGCAGTCTCCCTGTCGACGAGAGGCGCAGTTTCATGCGTCTCGCGAGACAGATTGACTGGGTTGCAGACTGGTGTCTTGAAGCCGGTCGAATCGTCAGGCAGTCCCCATTGAACAAGCTATCAGAAGACCTTCGACAAACCGCTCTCGAGATGTGCAAGGTGGTCAAGGACTGTGTGTCGGGCGTGCAGCAGTGTATTGATCTGTTGACGGATAAGAAGGTGCAAGAGGCGCTCGACTCGGCGGACAAGGTGGAGCGCCTTGAGGAGGAGGTCGACGACCTTTACCGCAAAGCCAGAGGGCTCCTGAGCGAAATCTCCGGTCCGGAGCTTACAGTTGGGCAGGTCGTCCTGATAGCCGAGTTCATGGACGCAATTGAGAACATCGCAGACAGATGCGAGGACGTGTGCGACCAAGCAAGAGTAATCGCGGTCAGCGTCGGTACCTAGCCAACTATGATCGATTCGACTGCTCTCAGGTCTCGACCCGTTATTTACTTTCTAGACCACTATCTAGACTCGCCGACGTTTGCGCACGGAAACCATGAACTTATTACCCCGCAACATTCTACGCGATCAACTTTCACTGGTGAATGATCGTGGTAAAAGTCGCAGTCGACCTGAACAAATGCAATGGCGACTCTATCTGTGTGGATGTGTGCCCAGTCGCCGTATTCGAGCTACAAGAAGTCAAGGGCTACGAAGGCAAGAAATCCGTAGTCGTCAACAACGACGCATGCATCGTCTGCCGAGCATGCGAAGTTCAATGCCCCACACAAGCAATAACCGTGACAGAATAGAATACTGAGCCACGTGTAAGCTCCCAGCCGGGCATCGGCCCAATCCGCGAACTGAGACGCGGCAGATGTTCCGGCCTATCCTTCTTTTGTCAGTGATCGCTGCAGTTATGAGTCGGCCCACCATACGGGCTGAGAAACCGAGAGGCTAATCAATGAGAGAATACAGGCCGGGGACTTTCGACAGATACGTTGCCTACGGACAACGACAACGAAAACTCCTATTGATCTCCAGAGGCATAATGGACGGATTCAAAGTCCGTTGCCAATCGCTGAAAGAAGCGGAGAATCTTGCGCGTGCATTCAGATCGAGGTCCCGCAGAATAGAAGATAGTGAAGTGGCCAAGTATACTCTGAGGGTTAGAGTAGAAGATAGAACGGTCTACGTTACCCGTAAGGGTCCCTTGCCTCGGTAGCCTGCTGTGTTCGATTTGGGGCTTCGTGCAAGATCGCTTTTCTGGTCATGACTTAGTGTCTTGATCTGTCGTTCTCTCCTCATCGCCGCGCGGCGTGTCTTGAATCTCTGCAAGTACACGATTCTCTTTGGTCGACGCATCTTGGTATACCGTGCTCCACATCCCTTCTTGTGCTGCTCAAGCCTTGACTCCACATTGCTTGTGTATCCAGTATAGTAGCTCCCATCATCGCAGAGCAACATGTAGACATGGTAGAGTGCGATTTTTTTCTTCGGATTCCGAATCTCGAGCGTTCTTTCTCTCTCCCGGTCAAAGATCTTGCTTAGATTGTGACGCAGTCGAACAAATAGATACGTACACTGATCTTGTTCCTGACATGCGTGTCATTATTCGTTGCATGAAATGCAACCTCATCGAGCGCAGGCCTTTATCTCTGCAGCAACTTGCCGCATTGCATGAAACCTCAACTAGGGCGCACGCAGAGAATACAGGAAGCACCCATTGTGAAGTTAATTGCGGACTCGAACGTACCGAGTGACATCGTAGATCTGGGGCAAGGCGTGCCATTCTATGGGCCTCCCAAAGAGGCAATTCTCGCAGCGACTCGGGCGCTCGACAAAGAATCAGGCTTCAAATACTCTCCGGACGCCGGCATCGGTAGCCTCAGAGAAGCGATAGCCAGGAAACTCGCTTCCGAGAACGGGGTAGAAGCCGATCCGGGCAAGAGCATCATGGTGACAGCGGGGGCGAATCAGGCATTTGTCAATGCGATCCTCTGCATCACGAGGCCTGGAGACTATGTCTTGGTGCTTTCGCCTTACTACTTCAACCATGTAATGGGCATAGAGCTGGCAGGTTGCAAACCCATAGTTGTTGATGCTGACAGAAACTACCAACCGCTCGTTGAACGCATAGGTGAGAGGATAACCAAGCGTGTCAAGGCCATAGTGCTCGTGTCGCCCAACAATCCCACCGGAGCAGTATACGCCAAGGACGCGATCAAGGAAATAGGTACGCTCTGTGCCGAGAATGACCTTTACTTCATAACTGATGAGACCTACGAACATTTCGTGTACGATGATGCCCAACATGTGAGCGCCCTTGAACTCGATAAAGGCATTGAACATACGATCTCGCTGTTCTCCTTCTCAAAATCATATGGCATGTCAGGCTACAGGATCGGCTATGCAGTGTTTCCAAAGCACATTTACAATGAGATGCTCAAGGTTCAAGATACGCTCACCATATGCGCACCCAGCCCGCTCCAGGTTGCTGCCGAAGCCGCGATGAAGCTGGGCGCAGCCTATCCAAGGCAATTCATTCCTCGGATAGAGAAGGTGAGGAGGATATTCATAGAAAGATTGAGCGGCCTAGAGTCGGCTGAAATGCCAGTCACGAAGGGAAGTTTCTACTTTCTGCTCAGGCTTAAGACAAAGAAGAATGACTGGGATATCGCGAAGAAACTCATCGAGAAACACGGAGTCATAACAATACCCGGAGGGATTTTTGGCACAAGCCAGCCCGCGCTGAGAGTAGCATACGCGAACGTAGACGAGCGTCTTGCTGAGGAAGGAATTTCACGGCTCACGAGAGGGCTGAAAGAAGTGCTGTGAGAGTATGCGTATGCATGGATGCACTTGCCATTTTCCGTGAACTATGCGATTCTAATGTTAGCTGATCCTTGCTTTCCATTAGCCACTTGTGACATGCTAAGCCCGTTAAGGCTGAGGAAATCTTTTCGATTGAGGAGCAGGAGGCCTGATGAGAAGGACGGCGGTTACCGGGGGCTGGAGAGTATCGCTGCGATATCGTTACGATAGCCTTATTTGCAGATTCAGTACATGCGGCGAAGAGATCGGTGTCTTGAAGCTCCTTCGAGAGCCTTACCAGTTGCTGTTCCTCTTGATGCTGAGGGATGG
>Ga0315291_10002737_pt1 | contig 22939 bp, 38 predicted proteins | sample YL17G12_20_MG_FD_203070 | JGI IMG/M metagenome (GOLD analysis project Ga0315291, IMG submission 203070) | Sediment microbial communities from Yellowstone Lake, YNP, Wyoming, USA - YL17G12_20 | ecosystem: Environmental > Aquatic > Freshwater > Lake > Sediment | place: USA: Wyoming | collected... | reverse complement strand
ACAACACCAACATTGGGTTCATTGTTTACGGCATTGGAAACAAAATACAACGCAAAAACAGTTGTTCGAAATGGTGTTGTGCGCATGGAACGCCGTGATTGGTGGCAACAATTAACGTTGTTGCAATTGAATCCATCGTTATCATTGCAAAGTGAACGCGATGATGCTTATTCATACAACGTTGGCGACATTTGGAAACGTTATTACATCCGCCATCAATTAGATTATTCAGATTCTCACACCATCGATGAAATTTATGATTTGCATGATGCGGAATACTCAACCGAACCATTAAACGTTGTAAATGCGGATTTGGTAACGATTAAAGGATTGAATGAAGTGAATGTACCGTTTGCATTAGGCGCACGAAAAGACAAATTGAATTGGTTGGAAAAGTTAGCAAAAGAATTTTTTGATGTTGTTGATACATTAACGGGAATTTTTGGTGGCGGAACAAATTTTGCATCACAAATTGAAGCGCGAATAGGTGTTTTGACTATATCACAACAATTTTTCACGGTTACAAAATCACTATACACAATTAATGGTCGCCAACCCTCTAATTTTAAGGATTATGTTTCCGCAAAAGCATTGTGGGATTCATACCATTACATCAATCAAATTGATTTAAACGGTTGGAAACCAAAAACAGATGTTCGGATTCGTTTGCGCGAAGATGATTTTGTATATTTGTTGAATAATAATTTTGCGCAAATTGATGGATTGGATTGTGAAATTATACGAATGGAATGGGTTGATGAAAAATCATTGGCAACGATTTCATTTAGTATTCCTGACAATTACGCGGTTGGAAAAGTTCAAACGTTAATAATAAACGAATAAAATGGAAAATATTAATGAATTGGCGAATGAATTAAAATCATCATTGGATAAGTTGATTTCGATGAATAACAAATTTATTTCACAATTACCGATTGAACATCGGGAAAAAATATTACCAATTCAAATGGATGTGAATTCTATTTTGGAACATGTAAAAAACGGTGAAAATGACAAAATAAATGAAATAGCCAAAAAATATGGGAGTTCAAATAATAAATAAACTTTTCACCGATGTTTTCGGAAATTCGCAAACATTTTATCAATCAAATACGGGTGATAAAGTAACGGCAAAATTTACAATAACCGAATCCATACAATTGCAAACAAGCGTTCAAACATTGTTTTATTTGGATGCGGTTAATAATATTGTCCAATGTTCAACGGAAAATTTTTTAACTGAAGGATTCCGAGTTGGTGATACGGTGCGATTTTCAATATTTTCGTTTGGTGGCACATTGATTACAACGTGGACAACGGCAGTTAACGCCGTTACAATAAACACAATTGATGTTGGGATGATTTCGCAATGGTATGTTCAAGCATCAAATGAAATAATGGTGATTGAAGTTGTAACTAGAAAACGCGAATCATTGGTTTTAAATGTGAATCATGTTTTGAACGGCGCAACGGGAAACAAATTTTCTTTGATTGATGGCGAGGTTTCGAATTTTACATTTGACTTAAATTCATACGTTACAAATGCCGTGATAAATGGCGTTCAAGTTGGTAACCAATCGGGGCAATTTGAAATTGGTGCATCAATTAAGGATGTAACCGTTTACCCGTTAAATTTGCGAACATACGAATTGACAATTGATATAATTCAGTCGGGATTATACAACCAAACAAATTTTGATTTTTCAAGTTGTTTAAAATTATACGTTGGATTTAATTGGTCAAGTTTATTTGGTGAACCATACGACACATATTCATTTATCATTTCAGATGATGCAAACAATGGTTGGTTCAATGAAGCGTTCAACACATCGTTGATTGATGCAACATTGGTTGATGGTGTTGATGTTCTGGATTATCAAAACCCGACAATTGGTCAATTTGTGATTGATTCGGCATCAACGGATTTTGGATTTGGTTGCGCATACGTTTCAATCAATCCAGATTATTATAAACATCGACCATTTAACCAATCACAATTGGCAATGGTTATTGGAACGAATGTACCGATAATTGGAACACCCGTTTTTTCTGAAATAAATGAATTCGGCGCGGGGTATTCAATGACAATTACCAACATCACAACCGTTGGAACAATAAACACAATTGATTTTGTATTTACACCAAATGTTGCATTTGGTACATTCATGGATGCGCGTGAAATGGATGATAAAACGTTTTATATTTGGGCGCGATATGGGAATGTGAATTTGTTGGTTTTTGAATCGCAAATGGAAAAGCAAACACCCGTTGGTGGTGTGTTGGTTATGCAACAAAACATTTTTTTCGACCATTCACAAAACATCACAAACGCATTGGATTCCGCTTTGGGTTATTCGGCAAATATTGAAGATGATTTAGCGTTCACGGGCAAATTCTTATTGGATTTGAACCTTGTTTATGATTCATTAACGGCAAAAATTGAAGCGTTTAACACAACAACATTGGAAAAATTCACGTTGAATTCAAGTTTTTTCAATTTTTCATCCGTGCCATACAACGTTGGAAAACATTTGTTAAACATGGTTCAACCCGTTCAAATGACATTACCAACAACATCCGAAAAAAGAAATGCAATTTTAGAATTGAATCCGTTATTAGACACGCCAACTCAATATGGTGTTCATGTTTATTTTCCATTCCTTTATCGTTGGGAATATTGGTTGCAACAATTAAACGCGGATGCGGATTTTTACCCAAATCAAAGAACAAAGAATTGGTTTCCATTTGGAAATACGGGTGATTGGGAATTGCGTTTAAACATCGAATTGGTTCAAAATGGATTGGGTTATATTTTCACGGATTTATTGACAATTAAAGATTATTCAAGTGAACCGTTGATTTCACAATCAATTCAATTGGTAATTGATGCAACAAATCAACCCGTTGACGTTGTAATTGAAAACCAATTGATGCGCGTAATTGCAACACATACATTGGTTAATGGTGATTTTTGGAATCCATTGGAAATATGGGGGCAAATTACAATTGAACCAACCGAATCATCACCGCGTTTTATTGCATCATCTGTTGTTGATTATGATGGTAATTCAAACAATCCGCTTTCACCAATGGCGGGAACGGTTGTTGCAATAACTTATCCAACACCCGATGTTGCAAGAATGGAATGTTTTTTTAACCCAAACGCAATTGATTTGTCGAATGGTGTTAAATTTACATCAAAAATCAAAGGTTGCAATTCAAAACCGTTTGCGTTTAAGGTTACAACAAACGGTGATTTTAAGGTAACAACTAACAATGATAACAAAATAACAACATAAATATGAACTTACAAATAAACCAATACCCGTTGGAACGTTTCGTTTTTGGCGATAATGATTATTATGATATTGATTATTGGGATGGGTTAATTTACCAAACCGCAAAAATAAAAGGTTCGGTATTAAAAGCGGATATTATTGCAAGTGCAAACCTAAATTTGAAAGCGGATTTGGTTGGCGGTCTTGTTCCATCATCACAATTGCCATCATTCGTTGATGATGTTTTGGAATTTGCAAATTTTGCATCATTTCCCGCGATTGGTGAATTGGGGAAAATATACATTGCATTGGACACGAATAAACAATTTAGATGGTCGGGCGCAACCTATATTGAATTATCCGCATCATCAACCGCATGGGGCGCAATTACGGGTACATTGTCCGCGCAATTGGATTTGCAAAGTGCATTGAATGGAAAATTTAACAATCCAATTGGGTTGGCTACAGATTATTTGAATGGGATGGGTTCACCCGTACCGTTTCCAACATCTTTGCCATCACCAAATGCACAATCTTTTGTTGAAACCGCGATTGGTTCATCTATTACTACTTTAATATACAATCCGATTCAAACAATAATTTTGCCAACGGGAACATGGTTAATTCAATCAAACGGTGAATGCACACACAACACAAACAACACATCAATATTTATTTCAATTGGTGTTGGGGGCGTTTATGAAAATGGAACGGGGCGTGAAACAAAAACGCAAATTGGCGGATATTTTAGCGCATTTTCAACGCAAAAAGTGATTTCAATCGTTGGACTTCAAACCATTTCTTTGATGGCAAAAGTGCCAAACGGAACGGGAATTGTAAGAAATAGAGTATTAACGGCAATAAAAATTGGATAATGGAAAATTTAAAAACATACACCATTGATGAATCATTGGTAAATTCATCTAAATTGCACAATGAAATCATGCTTTCAAATTCGATTGATGGATTTATTGGGATTCAAATTGAAAATGACGAATTGTCAGTTTACGGAAATTCAATCACGGATGAAACATTGTTGAATTCTAAAATTGCAAACCATTCAAAAATCGATTCATTAAATGATGAAATCGCAAAATATTATGAACGTCAACATGATGGAAAAGTGGCAATCATACAGTTGATGGCTGAATTGCGATTGAACGCAATTGCAAATAATTATCCGCGAATTGTAAACGCAACAATTGAAAATGCGTTTTGGGATGTTGCTATTTCAATCAACAATGGTTGGTGGATTACCGCCATGGAAAAAAGTGATTTGGTTGTTGTTGGCGGTTACGTTACACAAGAATTAAAAGATAGGATTCAATTAAAAATTTCAACATACATTTCACAAAATTATTAAACATGTGCAATTGTTTAAAACTTACATATCAAGAAATTGGAGGTTCACCCGTAACGATTGAAATGTTGCCGTTGGGATTGTTTAACGGGTACAATTATTTTCAATTCACAATTGGCGCAACCATTTATTCAATTTGGCATAATTCCACAGATAGTTGGAACGTCACAACCGATGGAATTGGTGGGTTTGCATTTGTTACGGGTTTAAAAGAAAACACCGAACCATGCCCGTTTGCATCATTCCCCGTTTGGTTGGCATCGCTTGTTTTTGACGTTTTCACAACCGAAATATGCGAACCAACACCCGTGAATTGCGGTTGTGGTATTAATTTACAATTCACATTTGATTTGGTTGATTATGTACGTCAAACGGTTACGGGTTCACCAATAAACGGGCGTGATTCATACACATTTATTGTTGGTGCAATCACCTTTCAAATTTTTTGGAACGGAACAAAATGGTTGGTGATTGATTCGGTTGCGTTAACTGAATTCGCATCATTGGATTTGAATTTAACATGCCCAATAGGAAGATTTACGGAATGGGAAATGATAAATGAAGCAATGACACAATTTCAATCATCCCCATTGTCATGCAAATGTCAACCTTTAGAAGATAGATTGCAAAAACAATATGATTCAATAAAATTGCCCGAAAATTTCATTCCCCAAAATCGCGGATTAATCGGTTGTTGTTGCGAATATTTAGTTTTGGCGGGTAATGGTGCGGAAACATGGAAAAATGATAAAACACCCGCATGGATTAAATTATCAAGCGGAACGGATTCCGCCGTTTTCAAGTTACAAAAAAACGGTATTGATGCAAATTACATCCCAACACCCGTTCCGTTCGTAAATCAACCGAATGCATGGTTCACAATCATAAATTGGGCGGATGTTTTGGTTTCGGATGGAATTGGTTGTTATGAATTGTCGATTGATTACGTCATTTCGGGCATTAGTGGAACATTAAACATTGGAATTTACACATTGAAACCATACACAATTCAAAATGCGTTAACAACGGCGCGTGTTTGGGCAAAATTTAGTGGTGTTCATGAAACGGATGGAATTGATTTCACGGGTTCGGGTGTTGAGGGAACGCATCGTTTCCGTGGATTTATCGGAAACCGCCAACCAAACACCGAAATTGATAATATTATTTATCAAAATCGCGAAATGAAACGCGTTATCCGTGAAAATTTAAATGATTACGAAATTGTAACCGAACCAACGGATGAATGTATAATCAAACCAATGTTGGATGTTTATTTATTAAGTGAAAACCAATTATTTATATCGGATTACAACGCTCACAACCATTCATATCGTTATTTGGATTTACCCGTAATTGTTTCGGAATCCGCAACGATTGAATACAAAGAACTAAGCCGAAAAGCCGTTTTAAAATGTAAGGTGTCGGATAAATTCAAAACAAACAGAACATTTTATTAACTTTGAAAAAAAATTGAAGCCATGAATAGAATATATTTATCAGGAAATTACATCATCGTTGAACAAAACGGAATTGGTGTTGTTTCGGAATATTCCAAAGGGAATACAGTTTACACAATTAAAGATGAATCATTCATTATTCGTGAATCGGAATTTGGGCAAATGGTAATTCCATTTCAACAAATTACAGATGGTTTGTGGACTGACGACAACGATAATGTAATCGATTCAAATTATCTTTTAACATTTTTACGCGCAAACACGGGTTTTAAGTTGCCCCTTGGCGGTGGGGGCGGAAACCCAATAAATTATTCAACCGTTGCATTTGTGGATAATATAAACGGAAATGATTCAACGGGATTGATTGGTCGTTTTGATAAACCATTTTTAACAATTAATACCGCGTTGAATAGTGTTGCAAGTCAAACGTTGACAAAATCCACAAGGGGCGTTGTTGTTGTTCGTGCGGGTGAATTTTTCAACGCGGGTAACATTACACCATTTAATAATTGTGATGTTTATTGCGAATCTGGGGTTGTTTTCACGGGTTATTTTTATTTAAGTGACCAATTGTCAGGTTCGGCGGTGAATTTTAATTGGTATGGGAGCGCAAAATGGGATTTAAGAATGTCGCAATATCCATTTAGATGGCAATTTGAAAGTGAAGTTTTAATAGAGGGTGACAAATTAGTCAATAACGGTGCAATCTGTTTAGCATACAATGTGACCGTTGGCACATCAAACATCACATTCAATTTCAATTCAATTGAATCAACACGAACAGTTGGAAGTGGGTTTGCGTTTTCATGGCGTAACAATTGTAATGTAAATATCAATGTGAAAAACTATATTAAATCACCACATTCACATCAACAATTACATGCAAGTCATTTGGGTAAAGTGATAATAAATTGCCCTAAAAGCATATTAACATTAGCAAATGTTTATGGCGGTAATTTTAAACACATAGTTTATTGTACATCGACAAGCGCAACAAGTGAATTGACAATAAACGGTGATTTAATAAACGAATCACCCGCATATTTGGGCGGTATTTCAGCCATGGTTTTAAATACTAGCGGTTCACAATGTCAAATCACAATAAACGGAAACATTTACGGGGGAACAACTGTTGGATTGTGGGGTGCAAATGTTGGTGTTGGTCGAATTGTTTTAAACGGAAATTTACAATCAAATATAAATAACATAATTACACAAGGTATTGGATTAATAGTTGTTAAAAATGGAACAATTAGTTGTGATGCGACATCTGGAAATCCAATTTTCATGTATGCGGGTACATTATACTTAATGAATTGCAGTTTATACAATTCGCTTGTTGACGGAACAACAATTAGTTTGGATGCGGGGGGAACAACAAATCTTTTTGTTGTTAATTGCGTTTCACAAATAGATGGTTTACTAGGTGAATTTGTAAAAAGTACAATTGCAAAAACGTGCCAATTTACAAATGTCGTTTCAAATAAAATATTAAATTTAAACATTACAAATCAATTGTCACTAGGTTTCACGGTTGATGCGTTATTAAAAACACCTAAATTCTAAATAATGAAAATAAATATTTTAAGCGGTTCAAACGCGCCCGAAACAACCAATTGCATCATGGGATTAATTGATGGAAAAGAGGTTTTTGTTAACATAAATGAATTCACAACCGAACAATTGGCAAAGTTTAATGATTTCTTTTCATCTGAAATGAAACATTTCGGTTCAATAACGATTTTAAACGCCCCAATTGGGATTGATTTAAACCGTGTAACGCCATTAACCATTTCAAACAATGAATTTGTTGTTGATTATGATTTGGCATCGTTACCGACAAAAAACATAATTGATTCATTCATTACAATTTTTTAAAAATGGATAGTTTAGAAGTTCAACAAATTGCGCAACAAACCATGAATGGGAATTGGATTCCATTTTCAATTGTCATTTTTTTGATAGGGATTATTTTAGTGATGATTATTAAAACGAACGATAAAAAACATGCCGAAACAACGGAAATGTTAAAGGAATTAGCAAAAAATAATAGTTATCTTTCAAAGATGGTTGCGGTTCATGATTCGGAAATTGAAAATTTAAAAGCAAAATAACGGAAAAATATACGTCATGAACATAATTCAAAGATTCAAAGCAAAAACACCCGCATACAATAAAAAGTGGGGGCGTTTTTCATCCAAATGTGCGACCGTTTGCGCGGGAATAATTGCAACGGGATTAATTACCAATCCAATCGCAACCGTTGCAATGTATGTTGTTGTTTTTGCGTTCGGAACACATGCCGTTGTTAATGGTTTGCAAGTAGAAAAAACCGATAAAACAAACGAAAATGGTTAAAAATTACACCGATGAACAATTGTTGGCGCGGGTTGCATCGTTGCCATCATTTAAAGGATTCCCAAAGGATGGGTTTTTGGATGTGTGGGTTCGTTCCGCAAAGGATGAATTCAACGCGTTTGATGATAAGGCATACACATTTCAATGTTTTCCAGATCGGAAACCAATTTTCAAAATGGTTTGCACCGGAACAACAAATGCGGGGCAATTTGGATTGGAACATTTTGATGAATATAATTCATTGGGTTGTGCGGTTCTGAAAGCGGATTGCATTGTTTATGATTCGCATTCGTATGGATTACACAAAGGAAAACCGGCATACCGACAAAAACGCGGATTCCCTTATTTCCGTGATAATGACAAGGACAAGAAAGCCGAAGAAATCGGAAAACAATATGGTGATATTATTGGGGCAAATTGTCACCGCGCGGGGGCAAATTCAACCGTGATTGCAAATTGGTCGACCGCATGTTTGGTTCGAAACGTTGAAAAACAATTTTTGAGCTGGTTATTATTGATGAATAAAAACACATTAAATGTGGCTATTTTAAAGGAATTTTAAAAAAAAGCAAAAAATAAATTCATCATGAAACCCACGGAAACGTGGGTTTTTTTGTTTTATTTATTATATTAAATTAAATTATTTTTAAAAAAGTATTGTTATATTGAATTTAAAAGTTAGTTTTGAAAATAGAAACAATTTAAAAAACGAAAAATGGAAAATTTCAAATTATCAAAAGACGAAATCAATTTATTATTGGATTTATTAAGAACATCCAAAAGAGAATTGCAAAAAGAACAAAAAAGAACATTTTCAAGTGATGTTGCAAAATATTTTGTTGAAATGGATTTAAAAATAACGACCGAGTTAATACGAAAATTTGTTTAATAATACTAAAAAATTATATTTGTAAACTTAAAAAACATCAAAATCATGGCACAATCAAAAAACATCAAAAAAGAAATTAAAAATGATTTCATCCCGTACACACCAACAATGGCAAAAATGATTCGCCATTGGCGCGGTCAATCATCTGAAAATGACAAGGGCGGTTCGTTCAACGTTGAATTGTATTTGCGCTTTTGTAACGTTGTAAATCAATCCATTTGACATGCCGAAAAAAGTTAAAAACATTTCCATCGACATTTCAATTGAAAATTTAAAAGATTTGAATTATATTTTCACGGTTTTAAAACAACAATTGATGGATGGACATGAAAACGGTGAATTTTCCGTTTTAACGTCAAATTTCACGTTTTGCATGGAATATAATGTAAAAAGGGAAACCCGTGTTGAAATCGATTCAAAAGAGCAAATAACACACATAATTCAATCAAACATTTAAACCATGGCGGAAAATAAAAAATCATTCGTGTTGTATTCAGATTTGAAACACGTTTTGCAAAAATTACCAGATGAAACGGCGGGAAAACTTTTCAAATTAATTTTGGCGTATGTCAATGATGAAAATCCCGTTGTTGATGATTTGTTGTTGGATGTTCTTTTTGAGCCAATCAAACAACAATTCAAACGCGATTTGGTTAAATGGGAATCGATGCGTGAAAAACGTTCACAAGCGGGGACAATTTCAGCCAACAAACGTAAACAAAATGTAACACAATCAACACATGTTGAATTTGTTGAACAAATTCCAACAAATTCAACTGTAAATGGAACTGTTAATGTAACTGTTAGTGATATTCTTTTAAAAAAAGAAACAAAATATAATTTTAGAAACGAATTAATCAAATACGGTTTTGATTCTGAATTGGTCGATGAATGGTTGATGGTTCGAAAAGCAAAAAAATCGGTGAATACAAAAACCGCATTTAATTCTTTTATCTTTGAGGTAAAAAAAGGAAATCCAAATGTGGATTTTAATGAAATATTGAAATTATGCGTTCAAAATAGTTGGGCGGGTTTCAAAAATGAATGGATAACAAACCAAAAAACAAACATCAATGGAAAATCTACCAACACACAAGAATCACGGGAACAAGCGATTCGAGAATTCGGAAAATAACCAGATTGCAAACGCAATTGAATTTGGTGTGAAAATTCGTCATTTAGATGATGATGAACCAATTTTTCAGTCGTTGCGGTATGTTTTCACCTTGGTTGGCATAAAAGGTGAACAAATACCCAATAAAATCGAAACGGCGGTATTATTAAAATTCATTCGTGATAATTATTCACATTTCACGGCGGATGAAATAAAAATTGCGTTCGAATTAGCAATCAAAAAACAATTCCCATGCGAAACAAACCATTTTGGGAATTTTTCACCATTGTATTTTGCAAACATCATGAATTCATACATGGAAATGCGTGGAAAAGTTGGTGCGGAATTGATGCGAATTCAACAAAAGGAATTGAATGAAAAGAATGAAGCAACACAAGCCGAAATAAAACAAATTCAATTGGAATTCTGGCAAACAATTATTCAACCGATGTTCGAATATTTTAAACAAACAAATCATTTGGATTTTGGAATAACCAACCCGCGATTCGTTTATGATTCTTTACGTGATAAATTCCCCGATATTTTAACCAACGAACAAAAAGCCAAAATCAAAATTGAAGCGATTGAAAACGTTGAAAAAATGAAACATAATATTCAAAATCAAAAATCAATTAACCGCGCGGAATTTGAAAAGAAAAAAGCATTTTTGGATGCGTTGGGGATACCAAAAGAAAATGAAAATGCGGTGATTTCTGAATGTTACAAAATCGCCATCAAAATATATTTTGAAAAAATGATTATTTGGTGTGAAAATCCAAAAGGAAAAGAAAGTAATTAATTTATAACGTCATGTAGGTTGGTGAAGTTTACGAATATAAAAAGAAAGATTATGATAACGAAGAAAGAAATTGTAGAATTATTAAATGAGTACGGTGGTTATGTTGACCGTAGTAGAACTGAAAAAGCAATACACGAAGATAATTTTGAACTTATCGCAGATGCAATATTAAGTAAATTGCACCAACCTACTGTTATAAAATCGGTTTGCGATAACTGCCGATTTAAAGCTGAATGCCGATATAAAGAGATGAATACCGAAAAGAATTGCAAATACTTTATTGACGAGCAAACTGTGTTATAACGTTGAGCAGCTAAACGCAGAAAGGGATTTTAACCACAAAATATAAATAGAATGAACACAGGTTATTTAACCAAAAGATTGTCAGACGAAGCACTTAAACCCTTTTTGCGTTTAGGTGCTGTTATAAGCCGTTTTTTCTTCACAAATATTAATTAAAATGAAATCAAAAGAAGAAATAGAAAAAAAGATTGCGGATTTGAAAAACGACATTGACGAAATGCACAAAGAAAGAAACGAAAATAAGGAGAAATATGGTGGAGTTTCGGAAGAATACAATGCGGATTTCTTTAGTGATTTACATCAACGAAATGCTGAATTATTAACTTTAGAATGGGTGTTGTCTTAAAATGGCTTATAACGTTTTGCGTATAAGAGCCGTTTTTTCAATGGCTTTTATACGCTGTTAGCACCAGTACGGATTAATTAACTTAAATATAAATAGAATGGAAGAAATAACAATTTATAAGTTTCAATTGGAAACGATTATTGAAGCCTTACGGATAACTTCAAATATTCATAACAGTAGCAAAGGTGTTACTTGCCACGATAGACAAGTTAGACAGGCTTATGAATATGCTAAAAACGCTTTGAAAGGCGAAAAGGAAACAGAAGTTAATTATATGAAGGGATTGTAGTATTGGTGCTAATGAAAAGCTAACTGACGTTTTAATGTCAGTTAGGTAACGTTATAAACACAAAATAATAAACCTATAAGTTGATATTATGGCAAAATGCAAAAATTGCGGTGAAAAATTCGAACCAAAATTTTCATCATTCGAAAAATATTGTTGGAACACCGATTGCAAATTTGTTGATGCAATGGAAAAGTTGAAAAAACACAAAATTCAAGAATCAAAGAATTGGCACACCAGAAAAAAAATAATGGTTGAAAATCTGAAAACAACGCCGAATTTGAGCCATTACAAAAATGAATTGCAAATCATATTCAACAAATACATTCGTTTGCGTGATTTGGGCAAAAAATGCATTTCATGTGAAACGATTTTAACCAAACAAATCAAATATGATGCGGGGCATTTTTTCAGCGTTGGCGTTTACGGAAATTTAAGATTCGAACCAACGAATGTTCACGGTCAATGTGTGCATTGCAATCAACATTTGGGTTCAAATCCGCATGAATACCGAATTGGAATTGAACAAAGGATTGGAACGGATGAATTGATGCGTTTGGAATCAATACGGCATGAAAAACGGCATTACATGAAACATGAATTGATTGAATTAATTGAACAATACAAAGAAATCAACAAAAGAATTGAAAAATTTTTGTGATTCAAAACCCGCGCCATCATTGATGTCCTAAATTATTTCCTATATTTTTTTAATTTATTTTCATTTTGTTGTTGTTATATTGTATTTAATTTTTAGATTTGAAGCCAGAAACGCACAAAAAAATAGTATAATTATGAAAGTTGAAATCACATACACGGAAACGCAAACATTTCAAATGACAAAAGTTGTTGAAATGACAAAATCCGAATACAAAGAATTTTTAAAAATGTCAAATAATCAAAAAGATAGAAAATTTGATTTTTGCGGTGAATGTGATGAACAATTTCATATTGACACAACAATTGTTTCAATTGATGAAAAAATAATTGATTAATCATGAAAACATCAAAATCAATTCCAGAATTAAACGCCATCATTTGTGATGCCGTTGGAATATCAATTGAAAAATATGATTCAATGACAATTTCCGAAAAATTTAAAGTTCGTTCAAAATATGTTCGAATCAAAAATTCAAATAAGTAAACCAATAAACATAAATAAACATGAACACAAAAAACAAAAGGGTTTCACACCCAAAGCATTTGAAGCGCGAAATCTATTTGCGTTTTATTAAGGAATTGAAAGCGCAATTGGATGCGGATTCAACGGTTTCAACATCAAAAATTGCGGAACGATTTAATTGTTCAAAACAAGTTGTTACCGTTTTAAAAGAATTGAATATTATTGTTAAAATTGGCATTGGACAACATCGTTGGATTGGCGCATTTCCATCAATTGAAGTTGTGAACGCCATTGAAAGCAAATTGAAACGTTATCAAATAGATTTGCGTATGCGAAAAGCAAATGGAACATTTCAAGTTAAAGAACGAAAAATTCAACCAATTGAATTGGGCGGTGGGTTATTAAATACGGGAACACCGAAATGTGAAACCGCAATGGAATTTGATTTTGATGCACCAGATATTGGAAAACGTGAAACGTTATTGGAACGACAAATGCGAAAATCAACAAAGGTGATTGAATTGGATGAAAACGCAATGAAAGCATGGGAACAAAAGATGAAAGAACAAAAGGTGGAAAAATCGGATGTTCCATTTGTTGCACCAACCGATTCATCCATGGTTTCCGAATTCATAAACCATGATGAAATAGATGAACAACGCCCCGGCAAATACATTCATTTAACGCAATATGAAAAATTCATGGCGTTGTCATTGATTTGTTTGGCGGTCACAATGGTATTTTCTATTTGTTACATTACTTATTTATTTTCAAAAAACTTTTAATCATGGAAATCATCGAACAACAAACACCCGCATCATCAAATCAAAACCCGTTGAATTTATACAAAGCATTGGCGGAATTTCAAAACCTTTGCCCCGTAATAGAGAAACAAACAAAAGGACATGGATATAAATACGCGGACATGGCAACAATCGTTGCGCAAATCGCGCCATTTTTGAAACAAGTGGGTTTGGGGTTCACGCAACCGATTGTTGGCGGTTCTGTTATCACAATTATTTTTCACATTGAAAGCGGTGAAAAAATACAAAGTTCAATCGACATTTTCCCCGAAATGGAATTGATGAAAATGAACAAATTGCAAGTTCTGGGAAGTCAAATCACAACATTGAAAAGATACGCGCTTTCATCAATTTTGGGAATCGTTACGGATTGCGACACGGATGGATTTGGCGCACCAAAACAGATTGCAAAAAAGGGAACACAAGTTGAAAAACCAAAGTTGAATGAAAAACAATTTATTCGCGCCGTTGGTGGGATTCAATCAAATGAATACACAAAAGAGTACATTAAAACCAAATATGATTTGAACGAACAACAAATTTTGACAATTGACGAAATGAATGTGTGATTATATTGAAATAAATTATTAATATTGCAAAAAACCAATTTAAACATCAAAAATATGAAACATCAATTAATTATTCGCGCAACATCTGTTGGCGCAATCATGGCGGAAAATTCAAAAACATCAATCACGGAAATTCAATTGAATGAATTAAATGAACTTTTAGAACGCCCGAAATATTCCGATTCACAATCAAAAAAAATTGATGAATTGATTATTATTCGTGATTTTCCAAACGAAATAATGGAAAACGGAAAACCGCGTAAACCGATAACCGAAAAGCAATTGGATGAATTGAACAAGTTATTGGACAAACCGCATTACACACAACCGCAATTGGATAAAATAGCGGATTTAACCGCAAAACGCGATGCAAAACCCGAACTTTCAGAAACGGGAAAAAAAGAAATCCAAAAAATTGTTTTGTTTGATAAATATGGGATTGAAAAGGATTTTTCGACAAAGCAAATGGAAAAGGGAATTCAAAATGAACCAATTTCAATTGAAATGGCATCCGAAGTTTTGGGATGGTTTGATGTTACGGAAAACAAAAAACGATTGTTCAATGAATGGGTTTGTGGCGAACCAGATGTTTTGACACCAACATTGTTGGCGGATGTCAAATCATCATGGGATGGATTAACATTCCCATGGTTTAAGGATGAAAACCCGACAAAGGCATATTTCTATCAAATGCAAACATACATGTGGTTAACGGGGCGCAATGAATGTGAATTGGTGTTTGTTTTAACAGATACACCCGAACAAATGTTGATTGACATGATACAACGCGAAATTTGGCGTTCATTAGGAAATCCGAAATTCGCGGAAATGTCACAATCTGAAATCGAAACAATGATTGAATCCAGAATTCGCGAAATAAACACCTATTCGCAAATTCCAATTGAAAAAAGGGTGAAACAATACATCATCAAAAAAGATGATGCGGTAATTGAAAAAATCAAAAAGCGCGTTGAAATGGCGCGTGAATATTATGATTTAATTTTTGAACAAATTTAAAAAAACAGAAAAAATGTCAAACACAAAAATTGATGGTGTTTTATACGCAATTGGCGATAAAAACCAAGTAACAGAAAAATATGCGAAGCGTGAATTTATCGTTGAAACATTGGAGCAATACCCGCAACATTTAAAAATTCAATTTGCGAATGATAAATGTGATTTATTGAACATGTACAAAATCGGTGATACCGTTTCCGTTGATGTTAATTTGCGCGGTCGATTGTTCGTTGATAAGAATGGACAAACGCAATGTTTTAATTCATTAGAAGCATGGAAAATGGAATTAATGGGTATTAATTCAAATAACGGATAAAATGACCTCAAAAGACTTGTCAAACATTAATGCGTTAACGCGCAAAATGATTTCCGAATCAATGGAAAAGAAAAAACTAACTTTGAACGCGTTTGCCCGTGGTTCTGGCGTTCATCAAAACCAATTGTGGTTGTACATGAATTCGGGTGATGAATCAAAAGGTTTGCATTCCACAACAATGGAAAAAATCGGAAAATTTATCAATTCAAAGTAAAAAAGTAAAAAATAATTTAATCACGAAACCCGCGGAAACGTGGGTTTTTTGTTTTAATGTTATATTTATTTTAAATTATTTTCATTTTGCTATTGTTATATTGTATTTAAAAACTATATTTGAAAACAGAAACATTTAAAAAAACATAAAAAATGGCATTTTACAACTTTACACGGGAACAATTGGAACAACTAGGTTTCAAATTATCATCAACAAAATCACGCGGGGATTTTATGGATTGGTTCATTTTAAATTGTGACCAAATCGACATTTGGATTCAAATGGATGGAACATGTGAAATGCATGAATTCGAAACAACGCGTGAAATCACATTGCCAACAATGACAATGGAAAAAATCGAACTTTTAATCAAATCTTTAATATAAACCATCAAAATCAAACATCATGAACAAGCAAGTAAAACAATTAGTACAATTAGCGAATCAATGCGTTGAAATCGCAAAAGAAAATCAACTTTCACAAGGAACACGAAATGATTTTAATAATGAAAACGTCAACATTGGAATTTATACGAATGACAATTTCAAAACAATGGCAATTTATTTTTCACCCGTGAATGAATGGAAAAAAGAAATTGAAATTTCGTTGTATTCTGGAATGATAAAAATTCCGTACAATTTGACCATTTCAGAAATAAACGCGTTGATTGTCTTTTATACTGAATTTGTGAATGATTATTTAGGAATCAACAAACAAGAAATGGCGGAAAAGTTGAAAGCGCAAAAAGCGCAAAAATTGCATGATTTAAAAATGCAAGTCAATGAATTGTCAATTGAAATAAAAAACGCCGAAAATGAAAACAATTGACCAAATCCGCGATTCAATCAACGCGATTCAATCCGAACATTCCAAACGAAATGATTTCACGCCCCGCCAATTAAAAAAGGCGGGGGATGAATCCAGATTTTTAAAGTTGTGCATTTACTATCTGAAAACAAACCCAACCGAACAATTCATAAATCAACAACGTGATGAAACAATTCATAAAATCGCATTCACGGAAAAGATTATTGGAACGAAAAAACCAAAATTGTTGAAATCGGAATTGAAACCGATGAAAGAACAATTGAAAATGTTGAATTACTTACTTTCAAAAAAATAACCATGGAAATTTGTAAAAAACACCAAATCACAAAATGTTCATTCAAACGAAAAGATGGAACATTTCGCCATGTTTGCGGAAAATGCGCATGTGAAAAAAAACCGTTTGCAATCAAAAAACCAATTCAAATTGGTGATAATTGTTCAAAAAACATGGTTTTTGTTCGTCAAATAAAGGATATTGAAACATTGTTGTTTGTTCTGGATGTTGATAAATCAATTTTTTGGATTCACCGACCATTTCCATGCGCAGTGATTAAACATCAATCATTGATGGTTTTATACAACGGAATCAAATTTGGTTCATTTTGGATTATTAAAAAACAAGCGATTTAAACATGAAAAAAACATTAATCTTTACAATCGTATCGCTTTCAATGATAAAATGCACACAACCGCATCAAATCAAAGAAAAAAGGCAATCATTTGTGTTTGGTAAACATGTTGATTTGAATTTAACAGATTTGCCAACCAAAAAAAGACTATTTTACGAACAATTAGAACAATCAAAATGAAAAATTATTTATTTAAAGCAAAAACAATTGACAATCCAAAATGGGTTCATGGTTCATTGGTTAAATTGAACGATGGAAATTATTGCATTTATGAATTCGGAAAAACAGAGTTGTATGCACCAATAATTGATTCAAAAAGTATTTGCCAATTCACGGGAATGGTGGATAAAAACGGAACAAACATTTTTGATGGTGATATGGTTAAATCGGATAAAATGTTTTATTCAACGCATTTTGCAGTTGTTCAATGGTTGGGCAAAAGATGTGGTTTTTTTTATGTTGCGGATGCGGTCGGAACGGATATAATAAATAGAAATCCATTCAAATCCGCTTACAAAATGAATTCTTTAAAAGTGGAAATAATTGGAAATATAAACGATAATTTAAACGAAACAAAATGACAAGGGAACAAGATATTCAACAACATTTAAAAGACCGTTTGCAACATGCAAAAGATATGGAACAAAAACGCGTTGATGAAATTGAAAAATTTAATAAAAAAACTATGAAAACACCAAAATTTTTTGAATTTGAAACAATAGATGAACTATTAAAAGATAAATTCTTTTTAACATCGTTACATGCGCAAATCACGCAAATGCGAATTGAAATCGAATCACGCCCCGAATTAGCACCAGAAAAACGATACAAATCAAATTGGGCATCACGAATGATGAATGAAAACAGATTAACCGCGGATTTCTTTTTGGAAAACATTGGTGCGATTTGGTCGAATTCGTCAAAATTAAGCCGTGAACAACGTGAAATCATCAAAGTTGTTTGTTTGAATGCACACAACACCGCAATCACGCAACACAATCAAAAGTTCATTGAAGCGTTGAACAAACCAAAAAAGGAATCCAAACCAAAAAAATCAAAATCAAATGTTGCATAAAACACCATCCAAAATTGACATTGCACAAATCATTTGCAAATTAACCAACGGGGAAAAATTAGTTGGATTCACACCAGAATTTGAAACCGATTTAATCCGCGGGGTGATGGTTGAACGTTGTGTTGATTTGGATGAATTTGTGCATCAATTGCGCCGTTCTGGAATCGGAATATTAAATTTTGAAACCATTGGTGATTTTCACCGAATTTTATTGTTGCCGTATTCACACGAAAATTAATATATTTGTGTTGATGTTTAGGTTTGAACGTTGGCGGGATTCTATTTTTTTGTTTCTGCCATGAAAAGTGCGATGTTTCACCCGCCAACGTTTTTTTTCACTTTAACAAATCAAAAAATGAAAAATAAAAAATTAAAAATGTTCATTGGTTTCATATTGTTGCCAATTTTTGTTTCGGTTTATTTCGTTGACCGCGCAATACTTGTTTTTTTGCCCCATTTAGATGGATTCAACATCAAAAAATGGTTTCGAAATACCAAATCAATGGGAATGTCAACAATAAGAGTTACCGCCATCACAATCATTTATTTCATGTATTTATTATTGACATACCGAATAAATGGATGATGCGTTTGAAATAGATGATTCTTTTCAACGCGTTGTTTCGTGTGATTTTGATTCATGCATCATTGGAACATGCAAAAGTTCGGGAAAAGTAATCTATTCATCAAAAAAATGCATCAAACAGATTCAAAAGATAAATCACTTTTCACAATGGGATGCAACCGATTTTTTCACATCATCATTTTTAAATTGTAACTTTGGAATAAACACACCTATTTGGTGCATTGACCATGAATAACAACATCAATTATGACAACATTTCATTTTGACGTATTATACAAAAGAAACGAATATGCATATTTCGTTTTGTTGCCAACAATATTGTTTGCCATTGATAACGAAATGGAAACAACAACATTTTCATTTTCGTTTTTGATTTTTGGATTTGAAATTATAAAAACACATGAAAAATGAAAACAGTTCATCCAAACAAACAAGCCATAAACGATAAGGGGGAAATTCGAAAAGATTTAATCACCAAAAAAATCAAACAGAACGATAATAAAAAGATTTTTTTAGAAGCGTTGGAATTTCATTTGGGAAACATCACAAGTACATGCAATCAATTGGGATTTTCACGCACCCAATTTTATCAATGGATGGACAATGATGCGGATTTCAAAAAGCAAGTTGATGAAATCGGTGAAATCGCATTGGATTTTGTAGAATCAAAACTATTTCAAAAAATTGATGGTATTCATTCAAAAACGGATGATGGCATTGTTTACAAAAAAGAACCCGACACAACCGCAATCATTTTTTATTTAAAAACAAAAGGTCGCAAACGTGGGTACATTGAACGAACCGAAATTGATTTGAATGATAAACGCCCCGACTTATCCGAACTTTCAACAATAGAAATTCAAAAATTATTGGCGGAAAATGGCGAATAATTCAGTTAAAAAAGAACATTTAGTTCAAATACTGAAATTTGAATTGGCGAAACGTGTGTTTTGGGAATTCTGTTTGCATTATGATAGGGAATTTTTTGAATCACGCCCGTTTTTAAAAGAAATCGCGGATGGATTGCAAGAAATCGCGGATGGAAAAATTAAATCATTATCCGCATCATTACCGCCCCGCGCGGGAAAATCTTATATTACTTCATTATTTTGCGGTTGGATGATAGGAAACAACCCAACCGAATCAATCATGCGCAACACATGCACCGCAACATTGTATTTGAAATTTTCGTATGATGTTCGGCAAATCGTAAAATCCGAAAAATTCAATGATATTTTCCCCCGTGTTCGTTTATCCGATGATAAGGCAAATTTGCAAGGTTGGAACACAAACCAATCAAAACAAGTTGGGTACTTTGGCGCGGGTGTTGGCGGAACAATTATTGGTTTTGGTGCATCAAAAGTTGCAATTACAGATGATTTGTACCGCGGAATTGAAGATGCGTTAAGTGACACGGTAAATGATAGAATACACCAATGGAAAGAATCAACGCATGATTCACGTTTCGAAACGGGATGTGCGCGGGTTGACATTGGAACGCGTTGGTCAATCAACGATGTGATTGGGCGAAACATGGAACAAAACGTGTATGAAAAATCAATCATGGTTTCCGCCATGGATGAAAATGATGAAACATTTTGTACCGCGGTAATGTCAACGGATGAATATATTGAAAAGCGTAAACGAACCGCCAATGAAATTTGGTTGGCGGAATACCAACAACAACCCGTTGATTCAAAAGGGCGTTTATTTTCAGATTTGCGCTACATGGAAAAGGATGAATTTGATGAATTCATTCGATTAAATACAAAAGCGGATGGAACATCACCCATTGATGGTTGTATGGCTTATATTGATGTAAGCGACCAAGGGGCGGACTATACGTCAATGGCGGTTTGTGCATTGATAAAAAACCAATTGTTTTTGGTTGATTACGTTTTCACCCGCGCGAATACCGATGTTTCCATTCCTTTATGCGCGGGAATGTTGAACAAATGGGGCGCAAAATACGTTCGTGTTGAATCCAATTCAATGGGGGCGATGTTTTCCCGACAATTGCAATTGCACACCAAAACAAAGGTTTTGCAAGTCAACAACACAACAAACAAAATAACCCGTATCATCATGAATTCGGCATTCATCCAAAATTCAATGATGTTTATTAAAACGGGAACAAATGAATGTGAACAATTTATTCAAAATGTTTTATCATTTAGCAAAGAGGGTAAAAACAAAAATGATGATGCACCAGATTGTTTGGCGGGATTGGCAATTTTTGTTCAATCAATGTTCAAAATATAATGTAAATTTGTAAAAAACAACAACATGGAATTAAATTTTTGGGAATCATTTTTTGGTGTAAAGGATAACGATGATAATGGAAATCGTTTCATCAATCGTTTCAATCAACTATTACCAACAATGAACCAATTTTGGGGCGTTAAACGCGCAATTTGGATTGATACCAATAACGCATGGGAATTATTTTTAACTATTCCAGAATTAAGGGCGGTTATTGATAAACGCGCATCAATGATGGCATCAAATGTTCCCAAATTGTATGATAAAAACGGAATTGAAATCACTAAACATTGGTTTTTGGATATGGTTGCAAAACCAAATTCAATGCAATCATGGAGTGATGTTGTTTATTCATTATCCGTGAATGATGCATTATATTCAAATTCCTTTGGTTATTGCCCAAAACGTTCATTTGATTCAAGAAATTTATTTGTTCCATTACCATCAAATAAAGTTCAAATTAATTCAAGCGGTAAAACATTGAAACAAATGGATATTGATGGATTAATCAATGATTATAAATTTCAATATGATGATAATTCGATTGAAACAATTGAAGTTGGTGACATGGTGTATTTGGCAACAACCGATGGAATGAACATCATCAAACCAACATCGCGAATTTCAGCATTAAAATTTCCATTATCCAACATAAAAGCATCATACAACAAAAGGAATGTATTATTGGAAAATATCGGTTCAATCGGTATTTTATCCGCCCAAAAATCGGATATCGGGGGCGCGATTCCAATGGATGCGGATGAAAAAAAGGAAATACAAAAAGATTGGTATAATCGTTCAAAAGACGAAATTATCATAACGGAATCAAACGTTCAATGGCAACCAATGAGTTTTCCAACAAAAGATTTGCTATTATTTGAGGAATTAGACGCGGATAAGGTCGCAATAATTGATGCGTATGGATTGAATTACGACATTTTTTCATCTGTTAAAGGTTCGACATTCGCCAATGTTCAAAATGCGATTCGTATGTGTTACACGGATACAATCATTCCCGAAACGCAACAAATGTATGACACAATGGCGCATCAATTGGGATTGTCAAAAGAGGGAATCACAATCAAAGCGGATTTCTCACATTTGCCCGTTTTGCAAGATGATGAGGAAAAAAAGGCAAACGTATTGAACACCCGCGCGGATGCATTGAATAAAATCATCACGGCGGGTGTTATTTTATCAGATGATGAAAAATTGGCGGTGTTATCAATTGAAAAATAAAATGTAATTTTGTAAGTAATGGAAAAGAACATTAACACATATCAAACAAAAGGCGCAAACGCGTTAAAGGATTTTGATTTATCAAAAC